>Ga0335076_10001840_pt1 | contig 20757 bp, 19 predicted proteins | sample Lox_Sample_25_FD_206717 | JGI IMG/M metagenome (GOLD analysis project Ga0335076, IMG submission 206717) | Soil microbial communities from Loxahatchee National Wildlife Refuge, Florida, United States - Lox_Sample_2.5 | ecosystem: Environmental > Terrestrial > Soil > Wetlands | place: USA...
CGTCATCGCCTCCGCCGCCCGGCCCCGAGTTGCCTCCGCCGCCTCCGCCGCCTCCGCCGTCATCCGCCTCGGTACTTGTCACGGTGGTCGCGGTTGCCGGCATCCCGCTGGCGCAGGACACCACCATGGTCACCGTGCTGGCCGTGGTGGTGAACACCACCCGCGCGGTGGTGGCGGGGCCACGGGCCACGCTGCTCGCCTGGAAGCCCTGCTGAGGGCTCCACGACAGCAGGAAGGCGCCCGCCGTGGCGCACTGGGCCACGACGGTGCCGCCGGACGAGGTCAGGACGGTGCCACTGGTGCTGACGGTCCCACCTGTCCCGCCCGTCCCGCCTGCGCTGCCAGAGCCGGTGGCGCCGCTCGTTTTGCTGTTCCCGCCTGTGCTGCCCTGGGATCGCGATGCCGGCGAGGTGGATGGCTGCGCGGCGGCCTGGCTGGCTTGTGCCTGCTCTGCCGCGGCCGCGGTGGACTGCTGGCTGGCTGTGGAGGAGATGCCCTCGCCGAGCTCCGATACCACCAGCAGGCCGCCTGCGGTCGCTGCGGCCGCCCCGAGCAGCCACGCGCTAGTGCCGATGACGATGCGGGTACGCATGCTGCCACAGTCGCGGATGTGACGTTAAGGGCAGGTAAAGACCGCCTCAAGGAAACCGGGCCATCCCGGCCCGCGAATACCGGATCTTCCACGCGGGATGGGGGGCACAGGTTACCTTCGTGTCCGTGGCACAGCTGTTGCTGGTCGAGGACGACGCGGCCATCCGGGGGGCCCTCATCAGGGCTCTCACCGAGCGCGGCCACGCCGTGACCAGCATGCCCAGCGCCATGGATGCGCTGCAGCACGTCCTCGACTCGCCGCCCGACCTGATCCTGCTCGACCTCGGCCTGCCCGGCCTGGGTGGGTACGAAGCGCTGCGGATGATGCGCGCGGTCAGCTCGGTCCCGGTGGTGGTGGTCACCGCCCGCGACAACGAGGCGGAGATCATCCGGGTCCTGGACGCGGGCGCTGACGACTATGTGATCAAGCCGTTCGGGGCTGGCCAGATCGACGCGAGGATCCGGGCGGTCCTGCGCCGCGCCGCCCAGGGCGAGCCGCAGGACGGGGGCGAGCTCGAGGTCGGCGGCCTGCGGCTGGACGCCTACGGGCACGAGGCCACCCTGGACGGGGCGCCGCTGGACCTGAGCCGGCGCGAGTTCGACCTGCTGCACTACCTGGCGCAGCACCCCGGCCAGGTGGTCACCCGGCGCGACCTGCTGACCCACGTCTGGCGCATGCCTTACGGCGGCGCGGACAAGACCGTCGACGTCCACGTGTCCTGGCTGCGCCGCAAGCTCGGGGAAACGGCGCAGCAGCCTCGTTACCTGCACACGGTCCGCGGGGTCGGGATCAAGCTCAGCGCGCCCGGATGAGGCTCCGCGTCATCCTGCTCGTGGTGGCGACCAGCTCGCTGGTGCTGGTCTCCTTCCTGGTGCCGCTCGCGCTGCTGGTGCGCAACTTCACGGCCAACCAGGCAGTGAGCACCGCGAACGTCCAGGCCCAGAACCTGGCCCCGCTGGTCACCACGCTCGGCACCAGCGACCTCCAGCTCGCGGTGAACCGGGTGAACGCCGGGGACGTGAGCGGCCCGGTCACGGTCTTCCTGCCGGGCGGCGAGGTGCTCGGCGAGTCAGCGGCCCGGTCCGCCACGGTGCAGCAGGCCGCCGGCGGCCGCAGCTTCACCACCGTGGGCCCGGATGGCGCAGAGGTGCTGGTGGCCGTCCAGGGCCTGCCCGCCGGGACCGCGGTGATCCGCACCTTCGTGCCCAACGCCGTGCTGCGGCAAGGGGTGACGCAGGCGTGGCTGCTGCTGAGCCTGCTCGGGCTGGGGCTGCTCGCGCTCAGCGTGGTGGTGGCCGACCAGCTCGCCCGGTCACTGGTCCGCCCGATCGTCGCCCTCGCCCACGCCTCCGACCTGCTGGCCACCGGTGACCTGACCGCCCGTGCCACGGTCGCCGGGCCGCCGGAGGTGCGCCGGGCCGGCACTGGGCTGAACCGCCTCGCGGCGCGGATCGGTGACCTGCTCGCGCACGAGCGGGAGACCGTCGCCGACCTGTCCCACCGGCTCCGTACCCCGCTGACGGCGTTGCGCATCGACGCCGAGTCGCTGCGCGACGTCGATGAGATGGCGCAGCTGACGGCCGATGTGGACGCGGTCGAGCGCACCGTCAGCGAGATCATCCGCGCGGCCAGGCGGCCGACCGGGGGCGGCACCGGGGCGATGTGCGACGCCGCGCTGGTCATCAACGAGCGGACCGCGTTCTGGCGGCCGCTCGCCGAGGACACCGAACGCCCGATGCTGGTCGAGGTCGCAGCGGGGCCGGTGCTGGTCAACGCCTCCAGCGAGGACCTGGCGGCCTGCACCGACGTGCTGCTGGAGAACGTGTTCGCCCACACCGCCGAGGGCGACGCCTTCACGGTCAGGCTCAGCCGGCGGGCCGGCGGCGGCGCCTGGCTGGTGATCGCCGACGACGGGCCGGGGTTCCCGGACGCCGACCCGACCGAGCGCGGCCTGTCCAGCGGCGGTTCGACCGGCCTTGGGCTCGACATCGCCCGGCGGATCGCCGAGGGGTCGGGCGGCGGGCTGACGATCGGGCGCTCGACCTCGGGCGGCGGTGCCGTGACCGTCGGGCTGGGACCGCCCGCCAGCCCGCCCGACGGCGGCCGCCGGCACCGGCGGCCCCGGGTGCGGCTCCAGCGCGACCGTGCCCGGGGCGGGTGGGCCGGGCCAGGGCGCGCCGCCGAGCCTGCTTCCAAGCTCCCAGGCCGGCCAGTGACGCGGGAGCCGGGGCGGGCTTAGGCCGGGAGCCCGCCCTCTTAGGGCCGCGTGCGCTCTTAGCTGCCATGCGTGCCGATAGATAGGGCATACGCCTGATGTGCCGGTGGGGGCCTTAGCACGATCCTCGAAGGTGAACGGCCAGGAACCCCTGGCCCAGACCCGGGAGGGTTACTGTGAACACAGCACTGGCACAAGCCCTGATGAACGAGCGTGTCAGGGACATGCAGGCTCGCGGTTGCTGGTCGCGGCTCGCCCGGCAGGCGCGGCGCGCCCGGCACCGCTCTTTCGCCGGCCGGAGCCCGATCGAGGAGGGGCAGCCCGACTGCCTGCAGGCATCCCGCCTGCGCAGCGCATGAGGTGGCTCGTCAGCGCCATTTACCACACCAGCCCGCGGCAGCAGCAGGCAGCCGCACACCCCGCCGGGCCCAACCCGGCCGGGCGGGACGGGCTGAGGACCAGATGGCGGCGACGGTGAGCCAGGAATGTGCCCGGGTGGCGTGACAGGCGCCGCCCGGGCACTTTCAGTCTCTGCCCCCTGCCGCGCCTCCGGTTCCCGCTCCGTCCTCTGCTCCCGCTCCGTCCTCTGCTCCCGCTCCGTCCTCTGCTCCCGCTCCGTCCTCCGTTCCCGCTCCGCCGTCTGCTCCAGCCCTGGCCTTCCGCCGTGCCCGTCTTTGTAGAATGCCAGTTCGATAATCTGCTATTGTCTGGGTATGGCTGCATATCTGCCACCCGAATGGCCGACCGGGGTTCACCCGCCGGGCAGCGAGGAGTTCGAGCGGACCGCCGTGGCGTGGCTGCTGGATGTGGTCCCACCCGACTACCGGCTGTACGGGGTGCTGCGACGCCACCCCATCGCCCTCGCCACGCTGGCCAGGCGGCACCTGGGCGCCTGTGTGGAAGGGGCGCGCCAGGGATACCGGACGGCCCGGACCGAACTCGGCGGCGTGCTCCCGGTGAGCGGGCTGGACGCGGTGCTCGCCGCCTACCGGAGCGAGGGGCAGCGTCTCGTCGCCGCCGCGCGCGCCGCGGGCCTGGTGGAGCAGGCGCTGCGCGGGAAGGAGTTCACCCCCCCGCTGCACGACGCGCCAGGCCCGCCCACCCCGGCCGGCCGCGTCGTCCCGCCCGTCTCATCCAGCCAGCCCGGTCCGCCCGCCTCTCCCCGTCAGCCCGGCCCGGCCGTCTCATCCGGCCAGCCCGGCCCGTCCCGGCAGCCAGACCAGTCAGTCCCGCCCCGGCAATCTGACCAGCCCATCTCATCCGGGCAGCCTGACCCGCCACCATCCGCCCCGTCCCGCCAACCGGCCGCTGCGGGGAAACAGCGGCAGAAGCCGGGCGCGGCGGGCAAGCAGAACACGCCGGGGAAGCAGCAGAAGCAGCCCGCGCGGGGCAAGCAGCGGCGGCCGCAGGCGGTCAGCTAGCCGGGACGCGCGGCTGGCCGTCAGCGCCGCTGGCCCACCAGCCGGGCATTGTCCAGCGCCATGCCGATCCGGCACGCAAGGTCGGCGGCCAGCTCGGCCACCTCCCTGGGCAGCCGCTCGTCACGGAGGTGGCCGACAGCGAGCACGCCAGCATCGCTACCGCTGCCCAGCGGGAAGCACCAGGCGGCTCCGGCAGCGAGAGCACCGGCGCCGGGTGCCTGCCCTGGCGCCGCCAGCGGCCAGCGCCAGGCAGGCCCGGGACGGGCGGCCAGGCCAGGCGGCAGTTCGGTACCGGCGATCGCCTCGGAGACGCGATCGAGCAGTGAGGCCAGGGCCGCCGATTGCTGCTCGTCCATGTGCCGCGCGTAGACCGTCCGCAGGCCCACCCCCTCGGCCGGGAGCAGCACCGCGCACCAGGGCACGAGCCGGGGCACCGCGGCCTCGCCGGCGAGGGCCAGGATCTCATCAGCGCTGGCGCCGCCATCCAGCAGGCCCCGGGCCTGCGCGAGCGCGCTGATACGCCCGCGCCTGACCCGTTCCAGCTCGCCCAGCCGCGCGCGCTCGATCGTGGGCCCCCACCTGTCCGCCAGCTGCTGCAGCCGGGTCGCCTCGTCGTCATGGAACCTGCCCGGCACGGCAGATGCCACCGCCAGCAGGCCGGTCACCCGGCCATCCACCACGAACGGCACGGTGAGGATGGAGGGGGCCGCGTCGGCCGCCGCCCGCGCCGCCGCCAGCGACGGCACGCTCATCCAGTTCTGTCCCGGCGGCCGGACCGGCCCAGCTTGCTGCCCCAGCGGCGCCGCCGGGCCGCCCAGCCCGCCCCGCCTGCCCAGCCCGACCCGGCCGGCGCGCCTGCCCAGCCCGACGCGGCCGGACCGGCCGGACCGCCTACCCTGCTGCGTGCGGCCGGCCTGCGCGGCTGGGCCGGCCAGGCCCGTGGCGACAGCCGGCCCGGTGCCCGCGGCGGCCGCATCGGCCTCCAGGGCCGGGAAGCTGCCTGCCGCCGCCCGCAGCCGCAGCTCGCCGTCCTCGTCGGGCACCATCGCGTAGGCGGCGTCCGCGCTCACTGCCGCGCGCGCCGACTCCACGGTCGCAGCCAGCAGCTCGTCGTAGCCCGGCTCCCCGAAGGGGGGGATCGGCCACCGGTAGCTGCCGTTCCCTGGCGCGCCAGCGGCTTCCACCAGGACCGTGTTCTGGCGCAGCCCGGCCGGCACCTTGGCCTGCCCGGCCGGCTCGCGATCGGGAGCCGGGCGGAACCCGGGGCGCGGCACCGCGGGCATGCCGTCCGCGCGCCCGTCGCCCTGGCCCGGCCCCGGCCCCAGGGCCGATGCCGCCTGCCCTATCCGGAACCACACCGCCTTGGCGGACTGCCCATAGGTGACGCCCCACGCGGACGCGAGGGCGGCCGGGAGCAGCAGCCCGCGCCCGTTGGTGCGCTCAGCGGGGATGTGCTCGCTTTCGGGCGGCTCGGGCACCAGCCTGGCCGGATGGCCGTCGCTGACGATCACCTCGACCCCGCCCCCGGTCAGCTTGCAGGTGACCTCGACCGGGGTGCCGGCGTGTACCACAGCGTTGGTGACGAGCTCACTGGTGAGCAGCACGGCGTCGTCGACGGTCCCATGCCCGGCGATCGCGGCGCCGCTGATCAGCCAGGTCTGCAGCGTGTCGCGTACGAAACGGCGTGCCGCAGCGGCAGCCGTCGGCTCCGGCTCGTATGCCGCGGTCGCGACAAGACCGTCTAGTCCCTCCACGTACCCTCTCCGCTGCCGGCGTTCCTGCTGCCGCACGGCGTCCACCCCGGCCCGCGCCAACCGCCTGCCGGACCCGCCGCTCCGCACAAGGCGGTCATCTCCATCGTGACAGACAGGCAGCCATTTTCCTGCCGATCAGCCATGATCGCCAGCTATCGGCATAGGTCGTGACCACCCGTTGCCTGTCACGTACTCCCGGACGACCTTCGCGGGCACCCCGGCGATCACGCACCGGTCCGGTACCGGGCCGCGGACCACCGAGCCGGCCGCGACCACCACGTTCCGGCCGATGCGCGCGCCGGGGAGCACGATCACTCCCGCGCCGAGCCAGCTTCCCGCGCCGATGGACACCGCGGTACTGGACGGCCGCTGCCGCCCGATCGGCACGTCGGGGTCGGCGTACCCGTGGTTCTGGTCGGTCACATACACGTTGGGGCCGGTGAACACGTCGTCCCCGATCACGATGGAGTAATGGGCGACGATGTGGCTGCCCCGGCCGATGACGCAACGGTCACCGATCCGCAGCAGCGGCGGCCATTCCCCGAGGTCCTGCCCGGGGACCATCCCGGCGCTGAGGCTGACCTGCGGGGCGATCAGCGTGCTGGCGCCGATCGCGATCCAGCCCTGGCCGTACAGGGCGCCGGTGGGGAAACCGATCACCGAGCCCGGGCCGAACGAGGCGAACGCCCGCGCGGACGGGGTGCCCGCGGTGATCGTGCCCGCCCACTGGGCGCCTCGCCAGAGCCGGTGCACCAGCCGCCAGGCCACCGCGCGGCCGCCCCGCGCGAAGACGTCCTTCCCGGCCATGACCGGCAACGCTACTGGCCGGCCCGCCGCGGCGCCGGCGGCGCGAGGGTGAGCACACCGCTGGTTCCGTTCGGCATGTTCCTGGTGTTCGCCGCCAGCTGGCCACAGGCCCCGTCGATCTCGCGGCCGCGGGTGTCGCGGACCGTCACCGGTATCCGCTGTTCCTCAAGCGCCGCCACGAAGTCCCTGGTCGCGGCCGGGGTGGAGGCGGTCCACCGTGAGCCCGGCGTCGGGTTGAGCGGGATCAGGTTGACGTGCGCCAGCCGGCCGCTGAGCAGGCGCGCCAGCGCCCCGGCCCGCCAGAGCTGATCGTTGACGTCCCCGATCATCGCATACTCGATCGACACCCGGCGGCCGGTGGCGCCCGCGTACTCCCAGGCGGCGCCCAGCACCTCGGCCACCGGCCACCGCCTGTTCACGGGCACCAGCTCGTCGCGAAGCTCATCGTCGGGCGCATGCAGCGACACCGCCAGGGTCACGCCAAGCCGCTCGGCGGTGAGCCGCCGGATGGCCGGGACCAGGCCGACGGTGGAAACGGTGACCGACCGCTGGGAGATGCCCAGCCCATCGGGCACCGGCTCGGTGAGCCGGCGCAGGGCGGTGATGACCTGCGGGTAGTTCGCGAGCGGCTCGCCCATGCCCATGAACACCACGTTGGAGACCCGGCCGGGCCCGCCGGGAACCTCGCCCCGGGCCAGCGCCCGCGCCCCCGACACCACCTGCGCGACGATCTCGGCGGCGGACAGGTTCCTGGTCAGCCCGGCCTGGCCGGTGGCGCAGAACGGGCAGGCCATCCCGCAGCCGGCCTGCGACGACACGCACATGGTCACGCGCCCCGGGTAGCGCATGAGGACCGACTCCACATAGGCGCCGTCGAACGTGCGCCACAGGGTCTTACGGGTCATCCCGCGGTCGCAGGACTGCTCGCGCTCGGCGGTGAGCAGCCGCGGCAGCAACGCGGCGGCGAGCTCGGCACGGGTGGCCGCGGGCAGGTCGGTCATCTCGTCCGGGTCGTCGGTCAGCCGGGCGAAGTAGTGGCGGGCGAGCTGGTCGCCCCGGAAGGGCTCACCGCCCAGCTCGGCGGCGGCCGCCCGGCGCGCGGGCGGGTCGAGATCGGCCAGGTGGCGTGGGGGGCGGGTTCGGGTGCCGGGCAACGATGCTCCGTTCGGGGGTCAGGATTGGGCGCTGGCCGCGACAACCTGAAGAATATCTGGCAGCACGCAGTCATGACCTGCGGCCAGTCAGTAGATTGCGGCACATGGCAACGTTGCGCAAGGGCTCAGGCGGCTCCCGGCTGGCCGCGCACGCCGGACAGCCGGGAATCCTGCTGGACAGCGAGAGCCCCTACGGCAGCCGCCGGGTGGTGGTCGAGTACGACGGCGCCACGACCGCCGCCTACCTGCACGATACCGACGCCATCGTGGGCGCCGCGTGGATCGCCAACCACCAGCAGGCGCCCGCGATGACCGACCTGTCGCGGCTCGACGCCGGCCGGGCGCCGCTCATGCCCGCCGGCCACACCAAGCACCCCGGCGGCAGGCCACCCATCGACGCCCGGGCGCTGCGCGCCCTTTGGTTCGAGGAGGGCGACGGGGTCGCCATCATCGAGGGCGGCCAGCTGCTGGCCGTCATCCCCGGCTGGTCCGACATGTCCCGGGGGATGCCCGGCTACAGCCGTGACGTGCTGGGCCAGAGCCCGTTCGGCTGGTCACTCGATGACGCGATGGAAGGGCTGGGGCCACGGGCCGACCGGGCGACGACGTTCTGGCGCTGGCGCCAGCGTGACGATTCGTGGGCCGGTTTCCAGCAGTCCATGCTGGGCCACCTGCTCGCCCGGCTGGGGCCCGGCGCGCGGTACTGGGATGTCGGCGGCGGCAAGCAGCCCGTGGTAGGGGTCTCCGAGCGCCCGCCCACCGAGCAGCGTCCCTACACAGTGCTGTCCACGATCGGCATGAGCTGCCAGCGCATGCCCGTGGTCGAGCAGGTGATGGAGGATCCCGGCGGCTGCGCGCGGATCGAGCTCGCGATCGCCACCACCCTGCCCAGCCCGGAGGTGGCCCGCATCTTCCTGTGGCTGGCCCAGTACCCCTGGCGGGCCGTCACCTGGTTCGGCGCCGGCCACAGCATCCGCTGGTACCACGAGCCCGCCACCTTCCCCCTGGGCGGCGGGAACGAGGGGGTGCTGCTGCTCGACGACCCGGGCCAGCTGATCGGTCCTGACGTGCCCGACCTGTCCGGGTTCTCCTTCGCCTCCGAGCCCGTCCGGTGGCTGTGGATCCTGCCGATCAGCGAGCGGGAGCGGCAGCTGGCCAAGGAGCGCGGCGCCACCAGCCTGATCACCCACCTCGCAGCGCAGCGCCGCAGCTGGGTCGTTGGGCGCTGAGCCCGCGGCCTAGTGCAGGTGGAGGCTGACTCCGAGCAGGGGGAGGAACCAGAGGAATATCGCCAGCAGGGCGGAGAGCACGCCCTTGACCAGGCCGGCGGTGATGTAGCCGCGGGTCCAGGCCACGACGATGCCGATGATGACCTGCCTTTCAGCGGTGGGCCGCCAGCGGTCAGTGGTGGCCCGCCACCGGCACGAAGACGAGCAGGAGCAGCCACACCACGGGCGCGGCGAGCGCCAGGGAGTCGATCCGGTCGAGGACGCCACCATGGCCGGGCAGGACCGTGCCCATATCCTTGATCTCCAGGTCCCGCTTGATCATCGATTCGGTGAGATCCCCGAGTGTGGCCGCCAGGAGCGCGCCGATGCCCACCAGGAGCCCCTGCCAGGCCGCTCCGTGCAGCAGGAGCGGCAGCATGATGGCACCGGCCGCCGCGCAGGCCAGCGCCGAGCCCGCGAACCCCTCCCAGGTCTTCTTCGGGCTGATCACCGGGACCATCAGGTGGCGCCCGATGAGGACGCCGGTGGCGTAGCCGCCGACGTCGCTGCACACGACCAGGATGAGGAAGACCAGGACGCGCCGTGATCCGTCGGGCGCGGCGAGCATGAGCGCGACGAAGCTGGCCATCAGCGACAGGTAACCGAGCGCGAAGGCACCGGCGGTCACGTCCCGCAGGTAGCCGGCCGTGCCGCCCGGCAGGCGCCAGGCCAGGATCGCGATCATGGTCAGGGCCAGGCCCGCCACCAGGGCGCGGCCGCTCCACCAGTACGCCAGCGCGATCGCCGCGGCGCTGCCCGCGGCCAGCGGGACCAGCGGCAGGTGGATGTCCCGCGTCCCGAGGGCCCGGGACAGCTCCCACAGCGCGATCCCGACCGCGGCGGCCACGTACACGAGGAAGGTGGCCTTCAGCGTGAACAGGGTGACGATGGCGAGACCGCCGAGCAGCAGCCCGACCGCCACCGCGGCCGGGAGGTTCCGGCCGGCCCGGGCCGGGGAGCGGGCGCCCGTGGTGCCGTCCTTCCCCGCCTCCGCCGGGTCGGCAGCTCCGTCCGCTGGCACCTCAGACCTCGAGGAGCTCGGCTTCCTTGTGCTTGAGCAGCTCGTCCACCTGCCCCACGTAGGTGTGGGTGAGATCGTCGAGTTCCCGCTCCGCCCGGTGGACCTCGTCCTCACCCGCGTCGCCGCTCTTGACCAGCTTGTCCAGTGAGTCCTTGGTATTCCTGCGGATGTTACGGATCGCCACCCGGCCGTCCTCCGCCTTGTGCCGCGCGATCTTGATGTACTCCCGCCTGCGCTCCTCGGAGAGCTCGGGGAAGACCACCCGGATGATCGCGCCGTCGTTCGACGGGTTCACCCCGAGGTCACTGTTGCGGATCGCCTTCTCGATCGCGGCCAGCGACGACTTGTCGAATGGCTGGATCACGACCATCCGCGGCTCGGGGATGTGGAACGACGCCAGCTGGTTGACCGGGGTCTGGGTGCCGTAGTACTCGGCCGTGATCTTGCCGAACATGGCCGGGTGGGCGCGGCCGGTCCGGATGACACTGAACTCCTCCTTGGCGACCGCGACGGCCTTCTCCATCTTCTCCTCGGCCCCGAAGAGGATCTCCTCTATCACTGTGGCTCCCGTGGGTTCCTGCCCGCCCAGCCCGGCCCTCGCAGGACCGGCGGGCTGGCTTGCGCCTGCTTTTCATGCGCCGTCCGCACGACGTTACCCCTCTCCGCCTCGGCGAAGACACCAACAGGCAAGCCATCTGCCCCCCGTGGGGCGCCTCAGCCGGCCTGGCCCACCTGGAACCGGGCGAACGCCTGTACGGTGACGCCCTGCTCCGACAGCAGCTGCTTGATGGTCTTCTTCGGGTCCTTCACGAACGCCTGCTCGGTGAGCACCACGTCCTTGAAGAACGCGCCCAGCCTGCCCTCGACAATCTTGCCGATCGCCTGCTCGGGCTTGCCTTCCTCGCGAGTGATCTGCTCCGCGATGCGCCGCTCGTGCTCGACCACGTCGGCGGGCACCTGGTCGCGGGTCACATACTGCGGGCGCATCGCCGCCACCTGCTGCGCGACATCCTTGCCCGTCTCCTCGGCCGGAGCGTCGAGCTGGACGAGCACGCCCAGGGTCGGCGGCAGGGAACGGTCGGAACGGTGCAGGTAGCTGGCCACATAGCCGCCCTCGAGCAGGGCATACCGGCCGAGCTCCAGCTTCTCCTTCAGCGAGGCACCCGCCTCGTCGATGAGCTGCTGGGCCGTCGCGCCGGGGCGGACCTCCACGCCCAGCAGCGCCAGCCGGTCAGCGGGCCGGTGCGCCAGCGCGGCGGCGGCGATGTCGGCCGCCACCTGCTGGAAGAGCTCGGTCTTGGCCACGAAGTCGGTCTCGCAGTTCAGCTCGACGAGGACCCCTGCGCTGGTGCCATCCAGCACCGCGGTGACAAGCCCGTTGCTCGCGGTCCGGCCGGCCCGCTTCCCGACGTCCTTGACGCCCTTCACGCGCAGGAGCTCGACCGCGGCGTCGAAGTCGCCACCGGCCTCCTCAAGCGCGTTCTTGCAGTCGAGCATCCCCGCGGCCGTCGCGTCGCGTAGCCGCTTCACATCCGCGGCGGTGAAGTTCGCCATTTCCTCTTCTCTCGCTTCTGGTCAGTCAGCGCGTCTGTGCGCAAGCGGCCTGGAGCCGGGCGGCTCCCTGGCGGGCCGCCGGCCACGGCCTGCTATGCGCGGTCACCGGCTTCCCCGGCCCTGGCCCCGGCCTCGGTCCCCGCCTCTGCCGCGGTCTCATCTGCGGCGGCCTCCGGGCTGGCCCCGTCGGCCTCAGCGGCCGCCCCGTTGGCCTCTGGGCCGGCCCCGGCACCTGCCTCAGCGGTGACCCCGCCGGCCTCCGCACCGGCCCCGGCCGCCTCAGCGATGGCATCGGCCCCGGCACCTGCCTCAGCGGTGACCCCGCCGGCCTCCGCGCCGGCCCCGGCCGCCTCAGCGGTGGCATCGGCCCCGGCACCTGCCTCGGCGGCGGTGGCGTCAGGGGCCGGACCGGCCGCTCGGGCGGCGCTGTCGGCATGCTGGAGCAGCTCGCGCTCCCATTCCGCCAGCGGTTCCTCGGTGCCGAGCTCGCCGGGGCCCGCCGAGGCGGCCGGCTTGTCCTCGCCGTCCGCGGACGCGGCCCGTGCCATCAGGCCGTCCGCGACGGCGTCGGCCACGACGCGCGTGAGCAGGGAAACGCTGCGGATCGCGTCGTCGTTGCCGGGGATCGGGTAGGTGACCTCGTCCGGGTCGCAGTTGGTGTCGAGGATGGCGATCACCGGGATACCGAGCTTGCGTGCCTCGCTGACGGCGATGTGCTCCTTCTTGGTGTCCACCACCCACAGGGCGCTCGGGGTGCGTGCCATGTCCTTGATTCCACCGAGGGAACGGTCGAGCTTGTCCCGCTCGCGGCGCAGGTGCAGGAGTTCCTTCTTGGTCATGCCGGAGCTCGCCACGTCTTCGAAGTCGAGCTCGTCGAGCTCCTTGAGACGCTGCAGCCGCTTGTAGACGGTGGCGAAGTTGGTCAGCATGCCGCCCAGCCAGCGCTGGTTGACGAACGGCATCCCCACCCGGCGCGCCTGCTCGGCGATCGCCTCCTGGGCCTGCTTCTTGGTGCCGACGTAGAGAACGGTCCCGCCGTGGGCGACCGTCTCCCTGATGAACTCATAGGCGCGGTCGATGAAGTCCAGCGACTGCTGCAGGTCGATGATGTAGATGCCGTTGCGCTCGGCGAAGATGAACCGCTTCATCTTCGGGTTCCAGCGACGGGTCTGGTGCCCGAAGTGGACGCCGCTCTCAAGAAGCTGCCGCATGGTGACGACCGGTGTCATGCCGGTGTCCCCTTCCTGTTGTGCGCCATGCCCTCGGGGCACGAGCGCGCTCGGTTGGTCCTGGCGCCCGTGCGCACCCTCACTGCGGTAAAGGACCCGCAGACCGATGAGGTGCGCCCACCGGAAGTCCGGCCGGATCTGCCTTGCGGCAGGCGGACGCGCGAATTTGGCCGGAGGCCGCGCGCTGCGGCGCACGGACCTTCCCGACCGTGCCCCAGTCTACCCGTTCCCGGCGGCCGGGCCGTCAGCCCAGCGCCGGCTACGCCCGGGGGTGGGCCTGGCGGTAGGCGGCTGTGAGCCGCTCGACCGAAACGTGGGTGTAGATCTGCGTGCTCGCCAGGGAGGCATGACCGAGGATCTCCTGGACACTCCGCAGATCGGCGCCACCTTCCAGCAGGTGGGTAGCGGCGGCATGCCGCAGCCCGTGCGGCCCGGATTCGGGCACACCGGCCACTGCCGCCAGACGGGCGTGCACGACCCGCCGGGCGGTCCGGGGATCGAGGCGGCCGCCCCGCGCCCCGAGGAACAGGGCGGGGCCGCTGCCCGGCACGGCCAGCACCGGCCGGCCAGCCCGCCGCCAGGCGGCCACCGCCCGGATCGCCGGCAGCCCGACGGGCACCGTGCGTTCCCGGCCGCCCTTGCCGAACACCCGGACCGTGTTCCGCCCCTCGTCCAGATCGTCGATGTCGAGGCCACAGAGTTCGCTCACCCGGATGCCGGTCGCATAGAGCAGTTCCATGATCGCGGCGTCACGCAGGGCCAGTTCCGCCCCCGGCCCGCGCCCGCCGCCCGGGCCGCCGCTGCCGTTGGCACCGCCGTCCCTGCCATCGCCGCCGCGGTCACCGCCGCTGCGGTCACCGCTGGCTGGCACGGCCCCGGCCGCGGCCAGGACGGCGGCCATCTGATCCTGGCGCGGCACCTGGGGCAGGCGGCGGCGGATCCTCGCCGTCCCGAGCAGCGGGCCGGGATCGCGGCTGAGCCAGCCACCGGTACAGGCCCACGCCGTGAACGTGCGGGCGGCGGCGGCCCGGCGGGCCAGCGTGGCGCGGGCGCGGCCAGTGCCATGCTGGCTGGCCAGCCAGCGCCGCAAGACGGTGATGTCGAGCCCGTCCGGCGTGGTGACGCCGCCGCGCGCCGCGTGCGCCAGCAGGGACCGGACGTCGCCGAGATAGGCGCGGACCGTGTGCGGGGACAGCCCGCGTTCCGCTGCGAGGTGGCGCCCGAATCCATCCAGGGCTGCCTGCATCCGCTCCGGCAGCGGCTCGGCCGGGTCGCGCTCTGTCAGCGGCTGGCCCGGCCCCCGCTCCGGCCGCTGCTTGCCCGGGTCGCGCTCTGTCAGCGGCTGGCCCGGCCCGCGCTCCGGCGGCTGCTTGCCCGGCCCGCGTTCGGGCCTCACCCGGCCCGGCCCGCGCTCTGGCACCTCCATGGACCCAGTTTGCGGCACCGGAAGGTGCGGTCACGGCAAGGCGGGCCCGCGCGCCAGCGTGTCCTGCGAGACCCCGCCGGGCAGGAGAGCCCGCGGGCCTGCGGGCAGCCGTGCGGGCAACCAGCGGTCACGGCTGTGCCGCGTCCCCGCCCGGCCGCCGCACCTGGCCAGCCGGGCCACCGCGGCGCAGCCGCCAGCCACGGTCACAGCGCTCGACGAAGCCCGCGGCCGCGAGGGCACCAAGGCAGCGCATGACCGTGTCAAAACCGACGCCCGCCATCACCGCGACCCTGGCCGGGCCGCGCCCGGCCCGGCCAGGGACCGCTTCCAGCACCCGGCGTGTCACCGGGTCGAGCGCGTCACGCGGCAGCACCGGTCCGCGGGCACGGCCTGGCGGCTCATCACCGGGGAACGCGATGACCTCCATCACGTCCTGGGCGCCGGTCACGCAGACGGCACCCCAGTCACGGATGATCTCGTGGCAGCCCGCCGACACCGCCGAGGTCACAGGCCCCGGCACCGCCATCAGCGGCCGTCCCTGGTCACAGGCGTGGCGGGCGGTGTTCAGCGCGCCGCTACGCAGCGCCGCCTCCACCACGACGGTGCCACGGCTGAGCGCGGCGATCACCCGGTTGCGGACCAGGAAACCGGGACGGGTGGGCATCCGGCCGGGCGGCCACTCGCTGATGGTCGTTCCCTTCACGCGGATCTCGCAGAAGAGCCCGTGGTGGCCCTCCGGGTAGTCACGATCGACGCCGCAGGCGAAGACGGCGACCGTCACCCCGCCGGCCCTCATCGCAGCACGGTGTGCGCAGCCGTCGACGCCGAACGCCCCACCGGAGACGACCGTCCACCCCCGCTCGGCCAGGGTCATCGTCATCTCGGTACACACGTGCGACCCGTAGGCGGTCACCGACCTGGTGCCCACGATCGACACCGAGCGCAGGCACGCGTAACGCAGGTCCCCGCTTCCCCGCACCCACAGCCCCCACGGGCGGGCATCGCCCAGCACGTCGAGCTGGCTCGGCCACTCGGGGTCCCCCGGGCAGATCAGCCTGATCCCCTCCCGCCGCCAGGCGTCCAGGGTGGTCTCCGCCGGGGCCTCACCCAGCCGCCCGGCCCACCTGGCCAGCGCCCGCCCCAGTCGCGGCAGGCCTTCCCCGCCCGGTTCCGGCAGGCAGTCCCGGCCCAGCCCCGGCAGGTAGTCGAGGTCCGGCCCGGCGGCCGCGGGCCGGCCGGCAGCTGCTACCGGCATCCGTCCCCTGACGAGCGCGGCCACGATCTCGGCCGCTGTGCAGGCGCGCAGCAGGCCGCCCATGACCGGATCACCGGGCTCGGCCACGCAGGTGAGAGCGGCCCGGGCCAGCCGCTCCTCCCCGCTGACCTCGCTCACCGCCCCACCCCCAGCCACAGGCCCAGCGCGTAGCTGGTCTCCTCGACGGTGGGCCTGGTAACACCTGCGAGATCGGCCAGCGTCCAGGCGACCCGGATCACCCTGTCCACCCCGCGGGCGCTGATCTCACCGAGGTCCATGGCCCGTTCCAGCGGGGCCAACGCCCCTGGTCCTGGCGCGAAGCTGCGGCGTAGCTCGCTACCTGGAATCCCCGCGTTGAGCCGCCATGGAGTGTGCCTGAGCCGGGCGGCGGCCCGGCCTCGCGCGGCCTCCACCCGTTTCACCACCACCGAACTCGGCTCGGCGAAGCCCCGGTCACTGAGCAGCTCGGCGCGGCTCACCGGTAGGAACTCGACCTTGACGTCCACGCGATCCAGCAGCGGCCCGGACAGCCGCGCCTGATAGCGCCGCCGTTCTGTCGAAGAGCAGGTACAGCCCATCGCCGAACCCGGGCCCTTGGCGCAGGGGCAAGGATTGGCCGCGAGCACCAGTGTGAACCGGGCCGGGAAGCGAGCGGTCAGCCCCAGCCGGGCGACCACCACCTCCCCCGACTCCAGCGGCTGCCGCAGGGCATCCAGTACATCGCGCCCGAATTCGGGCGCTTCGTCAAGGAACAGGCAGCCACGGTGGGCGAGGGACGCCGCCCCGGGGCGGATGATGCCGCTGCCGCCGCCGACAATCGCCGCCTTGGTCGCTGTGTGATGGGGCGCGCAGTAAGGGGGCTGGGCGATCAGCGGGCTGCCCGGCGGCAAGGTCCCCGCCACGGAGTGGATCGCGGTGACTTCGAGCGCGGCCGGGCGGTCCAGGCCAGGCATGATGGTCGGGATCCGCTCGGCCAGCATGGTCTTGCCGACGCCCGGTGGCCCGAGCAGCGAGAGATGGTGCCCGCCGGCCGCGCAGATTTCGGCTGCGCGGCGAGCGGCGGGCTGCCCGAGCACATCGGCCAGGTCAGGACGACTGCTCACCTGGCCCGAGGGACTGGGCGGCCCCGCTGTCCGCGACGGGCCGACGGCGGCCGGGCTGGCTGGCTGCCCCGTCTGAACCCCAGCGCCATTGCCCGACATCCGCACCGTGACCTCTTGCCCCGTCTCACGCTCCCCCCGCAGCCAGGCGAGCAGGGCACCGAGGGTCGGCGAGCCCAGCACCGCCAGCCCCGGCACCAGGGCCGCCTCCGGCGCGCTCGCCTCCGGGACGGCGACCTTGCGGAAACCGGCAGCCGCCGCGCCTGCCACGGCTGGAAGAACCCCACAGACTGGCCGCAGACGCCCGTCCAGCCCTAGCTCACCCAGGAAGGTGACCCCCTCGATGGCGGCGACCGGAACCGTGCCGGCGGCGGCAAGGACTGAAACAGCTATACCGAGGTCGAAGCCGCTGCCGCGTTTCGGGAGGCTGGCCGGGGAGAGCCCGACCGTGATCCGCCGCTGCGGCCACTGCTCACCGCTGTTGACGATGGCGGCCCGGATCCGGTCGCGCGCCTCGCGCAGCGCGGTGTCGGGCAGGCCGACGAGCAGCAGCCCGGGCAGCCCGTTCTCGATGTCGCTCTCGATCTCGACCGGATGGCCCTCCACGCCGACCAGGGCGATGGAATGGGTACGCGCGACCGGCACCTAGCCCACCCCCCGCACATGCTCGAGCTGGTAATGACCGGACTCGTCCCGGACCAGCCCGATCACGTCGATGCGCACTTCGTCGAAGAGCACCCCGTGCGCGACCAGCCACCGGATCGCCAGCCGCCGCAGCCGGGCGCGCTTGCTCCGGGTGATCGCCTCGAGCGGGCTGCCGTAGCCGGTGCCAGAACGGGTCTTGACCTCGCAGATCACCAGCACCCGGCCCTCGGCGGCCACGATGTCGATCTCGCCTTCCGCGCACCGCCAGTTGCGGTCGAGGATCCGTAACCCGGCACTTTCCAGGTACTCCACCGCCGCCTGCTCGCCCCGCCGTCCCAAGTCGTCCTTGGCGTTCACGGATCACCACCTCCACCAACGACGCTGCCCGGATGACGGCAGGGCCGCGCGGCCAGTTGTCCCGCTGTGGAAGGCCGGACCCCGATGTGGACGGCGGGAGCCGTTTGTCCCTGCCGCTTGCTTTGATGGGACGGGGGTCTGCGGCTATCGATGGACGGGGTCTGCGGCCTGGCAGCGGCGGGGGCAGCGCGCGGGACCCCCAGCGGGCGCGCACGAGGCGTGGGATCGCGCGCAGCAGGCCTGGGGGATCAGCAGATGCGCGCAGCCGCGTCCAGTGCGGTCCCGGCCACGGCAGGCCAGCCAGCTGCCACCGGGCAGGTCGCCGGCATACCGGGACGACGCCCGCAGATCCGGCCAGCGGCTACGGAGCCGACGCAGCGCCCGCGGATCTGGAGCGGTTCCCGCAACTCCGGCGCTGCGCCGCCGCCTACTGGGGGTCGGGCAGCTCCAGATCGCTCTGGGCCAGCTCCTCCACGTTGACGTCCTTGAACGTGACGACCCTGACGTTCTTCACAAAACGGGCGGGGCGGTACATGTCCCACACCCATGCGTCCTGCATCGTGACCTCGAAGAAGACCTCGCCGTTGTCGGCGGTGCGGACGTTCAGCTCGACGTTATTGGTCAGGTAGAACCGCCGCTCGGTCTCCACCACATGGGTGAAGAGCTTGACCACGTCCCGGTACTCGCGATAGAGCTGCAGCTCCATCTCGGTTTCGTACTTCTCGAGGTCCTCCGCGCTCATGCACAACTCCGATCAGGCAGCGACGGGAGCTACGGCCCGGATGAGATCAACCATAGGTCAATTCTCCAGGTCCGTAAGGTCACCGGTCTCCAGGCGCACGGGATCGCTGTCCTCCAGGCCCACCGGATCGCCAGTCCCCAGGCTCACCGGCTCCCCAGCCTCCGGGCCCATCAGATCGCCGGTCTCCGGGTCTACCAGTTCGCCGGCCTCCGGGCTCACGGGCTCCCCGGCCTCCGGGCCCGCCAGATCACGAGCCAGGCCACCGACGTTAGCGAAGGAGCGCCGGTGCTCGGGGCACGGCCCGTGGGCGGTGAGCGCCCGCATGTGACTTGGTGTGGAATATCCCTTGTGCCGGGCGAACCCGTACACCGGGTAGCGCACGTGCAGGTCGCGCATGAGCCGGTCCCTGGTGACCTTGGCAACGACCGAGGCCGCGGCCACGCACGCGGCCACCTCGTCCCCCTTCCACATGGCCAGCGCTGGCACGCCTAGCCCGCGCACCGGGAAACCGTCGGTGAGCACGTACTGCGGCTGCGGGCACAGGCCGGCCAGCGCCCGGCGCATTCCGGCGATGTTGCACACGTGCAGGCCTGTCCGGTCGATCTCCCCCGGCGGTATGACAACGACGTGCCAGGCCTGGGCCAGCGCCATCACCTGTTCGTACGCTTCCTCCCGGGCGGCCGCCGTCAGCGACTTGGAGTCCGCGATATCGCCGATGACGGACCTCCGGCGGGGATCCAGCATGACGGCCGCTACCACCAGGGGGCCGGCGCAGGCACCGCGGCCCGCCTCGTCGATCCCCGCTACCTGCACGAAGCCGGCCCGGGCGAGCACCCGCTCGTACCCGGTCAGGCCCGCCGCACGCCGCGGGGTATAGCCAGGATGCCGCACCGGGGGGACCAGCATGACGTCACCCGCTCCCGCGCCGCCGGGAGCCCCGCAGCGACCTGGCGACCCGCCGCCGCACCCTCACTTGGAACCAGGTGAGCGGGAACGCGCCCGCCAGCCCCAGCCCCAGCGGCACGGCCGCGGCCGCCGGGCCGGACATGACGGGCAGCGCGGCCGGGCCGGCCGCCGCTGGCGGGCCGGCCGCGGCCAGCCGGGGCTGGTCGAAGGTGGCCGGGACCGACAGCACCCGCCACCTGCTGACCGGGGCGACGATCACGAATGCGCGCCCCACGACCCGGTCCTCCGGGATGGTGCCGTCGCCCGGATCGGCCATGTGCCCGCGGGAGTCATACGACACGCTGCGGTGATCGCCCATCACCCACAGGCGGCCGGGCGGCACCGTGATGCTGAACCTGACCGTGGACGGAGCGTTGCCCGGATAGAGGTAGGACCTCTCGTTCAGCGGCACGCCGTTGACCGTCACCCGGCCCTGCGCATCACAGCACGCCACATGATCGCCGGGTACCCCGATCACGCGCTTGATGTAGTCGTGCACCCCCGGGGCGGTGCCGAACAGGCCGATGATCGCGTGCCACAGCCGCACCGGCGGGCTCGCGGTCTGGGACGTCACCGGGTCCCAGGAGCCCTCCCCGTTGAAGACCACGATGTCGCCCCGGTGGATGGGGCGGAAGTCGTAGACCATCTTGTTGACGAGCACCTTGTCGCCGATGTCGAGGGTGTTCTCCATCGACGATGAGGGGATGAAGAACGCCTGGACCACGAACGTCTTGATGACCAGGGCCAGCACCAGTGCGAACGCCAGCAGGACCGGCAGCTCGATCCACCATGACCTGCTCTTCGCACGCTTTTTCGCGGGCCGCTGGCCGGGCGGGGCGGCCCTGCCGATCCCCCCGGCACCGTCCCGGCCGCCGGCGCCCGGCTGGCTGCCGGATCCCGCCAGTCCGGGGGCGCCGCCACCGTGCCCCAGAGCCGGGCCGGCCTGGTGTCCACCGGGAGCGCCCAGGCCGGTGCCCTGATCGGCCTGGGCACGGTGGTCGTCGCGCGTGCCCCGCTCCTCGTTCATCGGAACGAGCCTATCTCCGGGCACGCAGCGCTGCGACGCGGACGCGGCCCGGTGCCGGCGCCGGGCTCCGGTGCGCCAGGGCCGGCTGGGAGAAGGTGCCGGGAATGGGGAGGGTGCCCAGCTGGGAGGGTGGCCAGAGGACCAGGAAGGCCCGGCCCACCACCGCGCTCTCAGGCACGGTCCCGTCCCCGGGGTCCTGCGGGTGGTCGCGCGAGTCCTCCGAGTCCGCCCGGTGGTCGCCCATC
>Ga0335076_10001842_pt1 | contig 20748 bp, 18 predicted proteins | sample Lox_Sample_25_FD_206717 | JGI IMG/M metagenome (GOLD analysis project Ga0335076, IMG submission 206717) | Soil microbial communities from Loxahatchee National Wildlife Refuge, Florida, United States - Lox_Sample_2.5 | ecosystem: Environmental > Terrestrial > Soil > Wetlands | place: USA...
TCGGTCACGGTGGGCGCGGGCACCGGCCTGCACGCCCTCGGCGCGGCCCGGCGCAGCCTGCGGATGAACCTCATCGGCTCGGCCATCTCCGTAGCCCTGTCGCTCACCGGCGCGTTCCTCGGCGGCGTGGTCTGGTCGCTCGCGGGCATGGCGACCGCCACCTGGATTACCGCGGTCTACTCCTGGTGGCAGCTGCGCCGCGCGATGCGAGAGTCGGGCGGCAAGCCCTTCCCGGCGCCAGTCCAGGCGGCAAGCAAGCGCCAGTCGGGGCGCCACCACCGCAAGCTGGGGGAATCCGAGGCCCCGGTGTCGCTGGCCGAGTCCGGCCAGACCATCGGCGAGGTGCTGTTCTACGCACGCCGCCGGGCGGGCATGACGGTGGGCGAGCTGAGCCAGCGGACCGGCATCGAGAACGCCGTGATATCCGGGATCGAGCGCAACGACTACTCGGCGTGCGGCGGCGACTTCTACGCCAGGGTGTACATCCGCAGCATCGCGCGGGTAGTCGGCACCGACCCCGCGCCGCTGATCGCCGAGTTCGACGGACTGCCCGCGATCACCGATCAGACCGACCACTTGCTGCTCGGGACGAACACCCTGGCGCTGATCCTGCCCACGGAGATCTCGGCCGCATCCAGGCCAGCGGTGTCGCTGCACGGACGCGGCTGGACCAGGATGCTGTGGGCGCCGATCATCGTGCTGGCGCTCCTGGCGGGCGCCGCCGGCTACGTCTACCACAACAGCCACTCCTCGCACTCCGCGCCGAAGCCCGGGCCCAGCAGCACGCACTCGGCCCGGCCGCGCGTCAGCCCGGCGGCCGCGCCCCCGCCGGGAAGCACCGTGCTGCAGCCCGCGAGCATTACCGCGTTCGGGCCGGGCGGCCCGCGGCACGGCGATCACCCGGGCACCGTGTTCCTGGCTACCGACGGCAGCCCGGCGACGGCCTGGCAGTCGAACTGGTACGCCACGGCCAGGTTCGGCGGCCTGCAGGGCGGTACCGGGCTGCTGCTCGACATGGGCAGGAAGGTAGCCGTCTCGAGCCTGCAGGTAACGCTCGGCCTGGCGCCCGGAGCCGATTTCGAGGTGCTCGCCGGTGACGTGCCCGCACTGGTCACGCTCCACCAGGTGGCCACCTCGTCAGGTCTCGGCGGGGCAGTGGAGGTGCCGGTCGCCCACCCCATCCGGGCTCGCTACGTGCTCATCTGGTTCACCAGGCTGCCGCCGGACTCGGCCGGCACCTATCAGGTCGCCGTGTACGACCTCAGGCTGGCGGGGCGCGCCTGACGGTATCAGGGCGCCGGGCCGGTCCTCATATGTGCATGCTCCTGCAGCAGCGCCGCACCACGCCGATGCGCGCGGCCATCAACTTGCTGACCGATCACCCCGATCATCCGTCCGGCGCGCACTGGTCCCTGACCCGCACGATCGCACAGATGGCCGGCCGGCTGGAGGCCGGCGAGGAACTGTATCTCGTGGTGAGCCCGAAGTCGCGCCGGCTGCACGAGGATTACGGCCCGGCGGTCCGCTACATCACCTATCCCTGGTCGAACGAGCGCCGTACCCCGCGGACCCTCTCGGAGCACCTCTACTCCCCGGTGCGGCTGCCGCTGAGCCGGATCGACGTCTTCGACACCCTGATGGCACCGCTGCTGAACCCGACCTGGTCGCTGGTCATCCACATGCGCACCATGCACGCGTACGCGACACCCGAGGCGATCGGCCCGCTGCCGCGGCTCTACCGGCGGATGCAGTACCCGAGGACGGCGCGGCTGGCGGACACGATCATCATCAACTCCGAGAGCCTGCGCGCGGAGATCAAGCAGTACCTCGAGGTGGACGAGCGGAAGCTGCGCCTCATCCCGGAAGCCGTGGACCACGACACGTTCCGGCCCGGCGACGCCGGCGCCGCCCGCGCGCACGTCGCGTCGCACGGGGTGACCAGGCCGTTCGTGCTGTTCGTGTCCTCGCTCTGGCCCTACAAGAACTGCGACGGGCTGCTGAAGGCGTGGGCTCTTGCCAGCCCGCAGCTAGGCGGCAGGCAGCTGGCGATCGTCGGTCCCGGCCGGGACGAGGCGTACGTGGCCAGGCTGCACGACCTGGCCGCCGAGCTCGGCATCGCCTGCGACGTCGTGTTCGTCGGCGGGGTGCCGCTGGAGGAGACGGTGGCCTTCTACCGGGCTGCCGACCTGTTCGTGTACCCGTCCTTCAACGAGACGTTCGGGCTGCCCATCCTGGAGGCGATGGCGTGCGGCTGCCCGGTGGTGACATCCGACACGACGTCGATGCCGGAGACAGCTGGCGGTGCCGCGGTGCTGTGCAACCCGGCCGAGCCTGCGTCGATCGCGCGGGCCATGGTCGAGGCGGCCGGCCCGGCCTCCGGCCGGCTGCGGGACGCGGGCATCGCCAGGGCCGCGCAGTTCACCTGGGCGGCGACGGGCGCGGCCACGCTGGATGTGTACCGCGAGGTCGCCGAGCGCCGCAGGGCACGCGGCCGCTGACCGGCAAGCCTCAGCGGCCGCGCCCGACCACGTCCTTGTAGACCTCCGTCGCCGCCGCCGCCTTGGCGGTCCAGACATGCCCGGCCGCCCACTTCACGGCGGCGCCGCTGCGCTGCTCCCAGTCGCCGTCGGTGAGGATCTCGTGCATCGCGGCCGCGAGCTGACCGGGCAGCTCGGCCGGGTCCCGGGCCACCGGAACCTTGATCGCGGCCGGGCCGACGTCCAGGTCTCCGATGCCGTGGTGGTCGAGCGCGACCGCGGGCAGGCCGCGGCCGAGTGCCTCGAGGAACTGCATGCCGGAAGAGTCGCGCAGCGACGGGAACATCAGCACGCTAGCGGTGTCGTAGAGCCGTTTCACGTCGGCCCACGGGATGCGCCCCAGCAGGTCCACGTCCTCGGCAACGCCGAGGCGCGCGACCGCCTCGCGCACCTGCGGCATGACGGGGCCGTCGCCGGCCATCACGAGCCGGGCCGGCCCGACCTTGCGCAGCTCGGCGAAGGCCTCGACGGTCATAGCCGGTGCCTTGCGCGGCAGCATCCTGCCCACCCAGAGCACCAGCGGCACACCGGACGGCTGCGGCCGGGCGTCGCCCAGCCACTCGTCCGGCAGGCCCTCCGCCAGCATGTACCGGACGTCCCTGGCGCCCATCCGGCGGGCCGCGGCGCCGGTGTCGGAGTTGGTCACGAGCACGACCTCGGCGTTCCTGATGGTCTCCTTGCTCCGCCGGTTGACCTTGAGCATGGGCCCGGTGATCGCGGTGCGGAAGGCCTCCATCGGCCAGTTGCGGCCGAAGTAGCGCTTGTACTGCCTCGGCGCGGTCTGGCCGCCGCCGATCGGGCCGTAGATCAGCGGGGCGGGCAGCCGCCAGGTCCTGCTGCCCAGGTGCAGCGAGCCCCAGGTGACGTGGTGCACGATGTCGAAGTCCCCGTCGAGCGCCGCGAGGTACTTGTACGCCGCGTCCTGCCAGCGCAGGTACGCGCTGTAGTGGATGCCGTAGCGCTCGATCCATGACTTCGGGTGCGGCACGTAGTGGAACGTGATGTCCGTCCGGCCGGCCGCCGTGATATCCGCGCGCAGGTGCTCGGCGGTCAGCACGGTGACCTCGTGGCCGATGTCGGCGAGTGACGTGGCCCAGAACCACGCGACTCCGAGCTCGCTGCCCTGCCATGGAGAGCAGTGAAACGCAGGCAGAAGGACCTTCACTGAGCGTCCGTCCTTATCCGGATAGGTGGGCTGGACTGGATCGGTTGCTGGCTTAGAGAGGTTCTGGCTCCGGGTCGGGCCTCGACGACGCGAAGAACGCGGGCACGAGCAGCGACGCGGCCACCGCCATGTCCAGCAGGTAGGTCGAGGCGTCGGCGAAGCCGTCCTCGGTGAACGAAGCGAGCAGGCAGTAGACGAGCAGGAACAGTGCCAGGGCGCGCTGCACGCCGCGCGGCGTGAAGAACGCGGTCACCAGCATCACGAGCAGGATCGTGCCGCAGACGATGTCCCCGAGCAGGCCTTCCTCCTGGTAGGCCAGCAGCCAGTTGCTGTCGATCGGGTTGCCGTTGAACGACCCGTTCGTGATCCCGAAGCCGAAGATCTCCTGGAACGGCGTCCGCGGGGCGCTGAGCAGCGCCGTCCAGAATCCCTGCCGCCCGCTGAGGCCGGTCAGCTCCGACGAGGTCTGGCCGCGGGTCAGGTAGCTCGTGATGATCCGCGACAGCGTCAGGATCGCGACGGTCACCACCGCGCCGACCGCGGCGAACGCCTTGCGCACCCGGGCCTGCGTCACGACCATGCTCATGCCCGAGATCAGCAGCCCGGCGACCATCGCGATGATCGCGGTCCTGGTGTGGGTCAGGAGCAGGATGGCGGCGGCGGCCGCGCATGCGAAGAACGCGCTCCTGCCCTTGTACATCCGGCACATCCACAGCACGATGACGATCCCGATCGACACGGCCGCGTAGTGGGCGACCTGGGTCGCGGGCGCGGGCCAGATCGAGTCGGTCAGCCGGCCTGTGCTCATCGCGTCGCCGTGGCCGATGAAGTAGCCGATGCCGACCGTGATCAGCACCACGAACATGGCCTTCAGGTGGTAGCGGACCAGGAGCATGTCCTTGCGGCCCCAGAACGGGGTCAGCAGCCACAGCACGATGACGAACTCGACGAACCGGAACGTCCGGAAGCTGGTGCCCCGCAGGTACTGGGCGTTGATGGCGGTCACGATCGTGTCGATCGCGAGCACGCTCATCAGGCTGAGGAACAGGTTCCGCCTGATGACCAGCCGCGGATTCACGCTGAGCGCCACCAGCAGCGCGAGCGACAGCGAGCCCTGCGTGATCGCCTTGCCGATGGAGTTGGGCAGCGGTATCACCGTGCCGCCCTTGGTGTAGGGGAGCACGTTGAGGAAGAGCAGGCCCCAGCACAGCGCGACCCGGCGCCGGATGGAGCGCTCGTGCGCCTCGGCTGGCGGCAGGATCCTGGAACTGCGGGTCGGGCGGAGGACTACGGACGTGCTCATGCGCGCGTGGACCGGCTGCCGGCTGCGGTTGTGATGCCCGCGCAGCCAGGACCTTCCACTGTCACCTCCATCGCCGCTAGGCTGCCGGCCCCTGGCGGCCAGGCGCTGGACGCCTGCTGCCGCACTGCATATGACCACCGGCAGTGCCATGGTGATACGTCCTGGCGGCAAAAACCCGGGTGCAGGCTAATGATGGCAGCCGCGGGCAACCGAGACAGCTAGTCACGGGACCTGCCGTTCCCGTCTGCGCCCCCGGCACCGTCACTCGGCCCGGCCTTGGCGGCCACGGCGCCGGCGGCCGCCTTCTCGTCCGCGGGCTCGGTCCGCACGGACTGGGCCTCGGCGTCCGCCTGGCGCTGGACGGTGACGGTCCCGATCCGGTTGCGGCGCCCGGCCAGGCTCTCCGCGGTCAGCCGCAGCCCGGAGACGGTCGCCACCGACCCGGCGATCGGCACCTTGCCGAGCCGGTGCGCGAGGAGGCCGCCCACGGTCTCGACGTCCTCCGCGTCGATACTGACGTCGAACAGCTCCTCGAGCTCCTCCACCGACAGCCGGGCGCTGACCCGGGCCTCGTCCTCGCCGAGCCACTCCACCGGCGGCCGCTCCCTGTCGTACTCGTCGGCTATCTCGCCGACGATCTCCTCCAGGATGTCCTCGATCGTCACCAGGCCCGCGGTCCCGCCGTACTCGTCGATGACGATGGCCATGTGCACGTGCCGTGCCTGCATCTCCCGCAGCAGGTCGTCCACCGGCTTGCTCTCAGGCGCGAAGGTGGCCGGGCGCATGATCGTGTCGACGGTCTCGGTGGACTCGCCCTCCCTGTGCTCGTGGCTGCGGGTCACGATGTCCTTCAGGTACGCGATGCCGACCACGTCATCGAGGTTCTCGCCGATCACCGGGATGCGCGAGAACCCGCTCCGCAACGCCAGCGAGAGTGCCTGCCGCAGGGTCTTGTGCCGCTCCACGAACACCATGTCTGTCCGGGGGACCATCACCTCGCGCACGATGGTGTCGCCCAGCTCGAAGACCGAGTGGATCATCGCCCGCTCGCCCGGCTCGATGATCTGGCGCTGCTCGAGCAGGTCCACCAGGCCGCGCAGGTCCTCCTCGGTGCCCGACTGCCCGTCGCGCCTGGTCTGGCCCGGCGCGAGCGCCGTGCCGGCCCTGGCGAGCAGCCGCGGCACCGGGCCGAGCAGCCGGATCACCGGACGCAGCACCGCCGCGGCCGCGCTGGCGACCCCGACCGGGTTGTGCCTGGCGATGCTGCGGGGCAGCTGGCCCGCGAGCAGGTAGCTGGCGGCAGTCATCACGACGGCGGTGACGAGGAACGCCCGCCAGCCGACGCCCCACCAGTGCACCAGGACGGCGGCGACCAGGACCGCGGACGAGATCTCCGCCGCCACCCTGGCCAGCATGACGACCGACAGGTACCGCGGCACCTCGGTGAGCACCGCCTGCAGCGGCTCGGCGGACTCCCCTGCCGACCTGCCCAGCTCCTTCGCGCCGGCCCTGGACACGCGCAGCAGGGCCGTCTCCGCGCTCGTGCACCAGCCGGCGATCAGCATGAGCGCCACCGCGGCGACCAGCAGCCAGCCCATCGGCAGTTACCTGGCCTCTCCTGAGCTCGCGGGCGGTCCCGGCGGGTGGCCGGGCAGGCGCTGTGCCCGCTCGGACCGCCAGGAGGCCAGCAGCCGGTCCTGCAGGCCGAACATCTCGGCGTGCTCGTCCGGCTCCGCGTGGTCATACCCGAGCAGGTGCAGGATGCCGTGCGCGCACAGCAGGTCAATCTCGTCCTGCACGTCGTGCTGCGCGGCGGCGGCCTGCGCGGCGGCCACCTGAGGGCAGATCACCACGTCGCCCAGCAGTGCCTCGGTGGCGTCCGGGTCCGGCTGCGAGTGGTCGCCGTGCGCGCCCGGCTGCGGCAGCCGCAGCTCGTCCATCGGGAATGCGAGCACGTCCGTCGGCCCGTCCTCGCCCATCCACTTGACGTGCAGCTCGGTCATCGCGGGCTCGTCCACCAGCAGCACGGACAGCTCCGCCAGCGGGTGCACCCGCATCCCGTCCAGGACGTGCCTGGCCAGCGCCGCCAGCAGGGCCTCGTCCACGTCGACGCCCGACTCGTTGGCTATCTCAATGCTCATGTGGCCCCCGCCCGTGCCGTGTCACCAGCCGCCTGTCACCGGGCCCGGTTCGCGTCCCGCCGCTGCCGCCCCGCGGGCAGCCGGCCCGGATCGGCGGCCGCCTGCCTGGCGTCATACCGCTCATAGGCATCAACGATGTCAGCCACCAGCTTGTGGCGCACCACATCATGACTGGTGAGCCTGGAGAAATACACATCCTCCACGCCGTCCAGGATGTCCTGCACCTGGCGCAGCCCGCTGGCGGTCCCCGACGGGAGGTCTACCTGGGTGACGTCGCCGGTGACGACGATCCTCGAGCCGAAGCCGAGCCGGGTGAGGAACATCTTCATCTGCTCGGGCGAGGTGTTCTGGGCCTCGTCCAGGATGATGAACGAGTCGTTCAGGGTCCTTCCCCGCATATACGCAAGGGGCGCGATCTCGATAGTGCCGGCGGCGGTCAGCCGCGGGATCGAGTCGGGATCCACCATGTCGTGCAGGGCGTCGTACAGCGGCCGCAGGTAGGGGTCGATCTTCTCGTACAGGGTGCCGGGCAGGAACCCGAGGCGCTCCCCGGCCTCCACCGCGGGCCGGGTCAGGATGATCCGGTTGACCTCCTTGGCCTGCAGGGCCTTGACCGCCTTCGCCATCGCGAGGTAGGTCTTGCCGGTGCCCGCAGGGCCGATCGCGAAGACGACCGTGTGCCTGTCGATCGCGTCCACGTAACGCTTCTGGTTCAGCGTCTTCGGCCGGATCGTCCGGCCGCGGTTGGACAGAATGTCCAGGTTCAGCACCTCGGCGGGCCGCGCGCCGGTCTTGCGCCGCAGCATCGAGATGCTGTGCTCGACCGCGTCCGGGGACAGGTCCGCGCCGCTGGCCACCAGCTGGGTCAGCTCTTCGAAGAGCCGGGAGGCCAGAACCGTCTCGGCCGCGGGGCCGCTGACGGTGATCTCGTTGCCGCGTACGTGGAAATCTGCGTCGACGGCGTTCTCGATGATCTTGAGCAGGCCATCGCCGGATCCGAGCAGGCTGACCATCGAATGGTCGTCCGGAATGACTATCCGGACCTGAGCTGCGCCTTCGGGCTTGCCTGCCCTGGTGGTCAGCTCACTGGGATTGTCTGTCAATGACTCTTTCCTGCCGCAGGGAAGCGCGGTCCTGCGCTGGCCCGCGCATACGCCATGATATCGGCCCGGACGCCGGGCAGTCCGGTCCCAGGCAGGCTCCGGCCGGCTCCGGCCGGCTCCGGCCGGCCCGGCGTGACCGAAATGTCGCTTTAACGCTCGGGGGCGGGCGCGTCAGCCTGGCGGCCAGCTCATCGCCCGGCCGCCGAGCAGGTGCGCGTGCACGTGGTCGACGGTCTGGCCGCCGTTGCGGCCGGTGTTGAACACCACCCGGTACCCCTCCTCGCTGATGCCCTCGGTCTCGGCCACCTCGCGGGCGTGCTCTACCAGGTCGCCGAGCAGGTCGTCCTCGGCGGCCGACAGCGCGGCGAGATGCGGGTGATGCTCGCGCGGGATTATCAGCACGTGCACCGGAGCCTGCGGGTTGATGTCACGGAACGCGAGGGTCCGCGGCTTGTCCGACACGATCGCGGCCGGCAGCTCGCCGGCGGCGATACCGCAGAAGATGCAGTCAGGCACGCAGGAGATCTTAACGTGTGAGCCGTCTGGCGGCCGTCCGACATATATGGTTGCACTACTGCGAACCCACGGTGCACCACCCCTCTGGTGCAACGGGCCCCGCCATCTGCTGGCTTTCCGTCGCTCCAGGGTGCGTCAGCGCGGGCGCGCTGCGCGAAGAAATGTAGTGGGCGTGGGGGGTAGTGCAACTTGAGGCAGCCTGTCGATCCGCTGCACGTCGCGATGACCCGCGATGACAGCGAGTGAACCTTCGGACGTGGCTGCGCGTCCTATTCACGTGACCGAAACCCTGGTGGCGGGTGTCGCCCTGGGTTCGATTCCGGCCGACTGGGATGCTGACCGGGCAGTAACGGAGCTGTACACCACGCACTATCGCTCGCTGGTGCGGCTCGCGGCGCTGCTGGTACGTGATATCGGAACCGCGGAGGAAGTAGTGCAGGACTCGTTCGTCGCGATGCATGGTGGCTGGCGCCGCCTGCGGGACAGCGAGAAGGCCCTGTCCTACCTGCGGCAGTCAGTGGTCAACAGATCACGCTCCGTGCTCAGGCACCGCGTCGTCGTGGACCGGAACGCGCCGAAGCCCCCGCCCGATATGCCGAGCGCCGAGCACGGCGCGATTGCACTGCTCGAACGCTCCGCGGTCATCGCGGCGCTGCGGACCCTGCCGGCCCGGCAGCGTGAGGCGCTGGTCCTGCGGTTTTACGGGGACATGTCCGAGGCGCAGATCGCCGAGGCCATGGAGATCAGCAAGGGAGCAGTCAAGAGTCATACCGCCAGGGCCATGGCCACGCTGCGCACCGTGCTGGAGCGTGACGCATGAGCGAGGCATTCGGCCCGGAGGCGGCCCTGCGGCGCGCCCTGCACGCTGCGGCTGAGCAGGTAGAGCCAGGTGACGACGGACTGGAGAAGATCAGGGCCCGGGTAAGTCACCGGCGCCCCATGCCGCTGCCGGTCGCCTGGGTTGACATCGCACTGACCAGGCTGGCCCTGCGGGTTCCCGACGGCTTCTGGACTATCTGGGACCGGATGGCGCACGAGGTGCGCGCGGTCGTCGAGCACTTCCTGCCCGAGCGGATCCGCTCCGACCGCCTGCGGCTCGGCTGGCTGCGCCCGGTCGCGGCGATGGGCACGGCTGTCTTCATCGTCGCCGCCGTCGTCTACATGGCGGTGGAGGTACCGCAGGTCATCGCCCCGGCCGGGTCCGAGGCCACCCAGCTGCACAACGGCGGGTCAGGCCAGCACGCCGGCGGCGGCACCGGGCCCGGCGGCCAGCCCTATACCCAGCCAGGGTCCAAGCCGACCAGCTTCCCCGGTCCGTCGCTGGGGGCGCCGAACGCATCCGCGTGCCCCTCCAGGAAGACATCGCCGCGAGGGACGATCACCAGCTCGCCGCCTGCGTCGTCGAGCCCGTCGCCGACGCCGTCGCCGACAACTACATCGCCGTCCTCAAGCTCGAGCCCGTCGCCGTCGCCGTCCGACACTGACAGCAGCGCACCAACCGGATCCGGGACTAGCCCGTCGGGTGCCGCCGATCCCGGCAACAGCGCGGCGGACGCCGCCCGCGGCGGCCAGACGCTGACGCGGGCCGAGAGCCTGCTGCAGGCAGCGGCCGGCGCCAGGGCCCAGACCGCGACGACAAGCCCGTCGCCGAGCCCGTGCCCGTCCTCGAAGCCGAGCCCCACCTCGACAGTGAAGGTGCACCCGGACGCGGCCGGCGGCCTGGTGCTGTGGGCGCAGGGCGCCGGCCTCGGGCCGGCTGACATCCCGGCCGGCCTCGGCTAACCGCTGGCCCGGGCCCGCTGGCCTGGCCGGTTCCGCCTCACCAGCGGGCGGTGCGCGCGAGCACCAGGCCGGCGGCCACGGCGCCGGCCGAGGATGCGCGCAGGACCGACGGGCCCAGCCGCGCCCTGATGGCGCCGGCCCCGGCCAGCGTCTCGTGCTCGGCCTGCGTGATGCCGCCCTCGGGCCCGACGACCAGCACGATGGTGCCCGCCGTCGGCACGTCCAGGTCAGCTACGCGGCCGATTGCGTCGGGATCGAGCACGATCGCGAGCGTCGCGGCCCGCACCCGGCCCGCGACCGCCGCCAGGTCCTCCTGCGGTGGCACTCGCGGGAAGTAACTGCGGCGCGACTGCTTGGCCGCCTGCAGCGCGGCGGACTGCCAGCGCGCCAGCGACCTGGCGGCACGATCGCCGCGCCACACCGCGACACAGCGCTGCGCCGCCCACGGCACGATGGTGTCGGCGCCGACCTCGGTGAGCAGTTCCACGGCCAGCTCGCCCCGGTCGCCCTTGGGTATGGCCTGCACGACCGTCAGCGCTGGCTGCGGCGCGGGCTCGGCGGTGACGCCGAGCACCGAGAGCTCGAGCTCGCCGGGTCTGGCCGAGCGGACGACGCACCGGGCCAGCCGGCCTTCGCCATCGGTCACATAGACGGTCTCGCCCGGAGCTAGCCTGCGCACCGTGGTCGCGTGCCGGCCCTCATGGCCGCGCAGGATGACCCGCTCGCCGTCCAGGGCAGCGGTGTCCGCGACGAAGAACGGCGGCTTCAGGCCGTCCGCCGCGCGGGCACGGGCCGGCTCACCGGCCGTTGAACGCGTCGCGCAGCCGGGAGAAGAAGCCCTGCTGACCCGGTGCGAACTTGCCGGGCGGCGACTCCTCGGCGCGGAGCTTGGCGAGCTGGCGCATCAGCTCCTCCTGCTCGGGCTCGAGCTTCATGGGCGTCTCGACCGAGATGTGAATGATCAGGTCGCCCCGGCCGGAGCCGTTGAGCCGTCCGGTGCCCTGCCCGTACAGCGGGATGGCCTGGCCGGTCTGCGTGCCAGGTCTGATGTCGAGCTCGGCCGGCCCGTCCAGCGTCTCGACCTGAAGCGTGGCGCCGAGCGCGGCCGCGGTCATCGGGATCGTGACGGTGCAGTGCAGGTCGTCGCCCTGCCGGTCGAAGATCGCGTGCGGCCGCTGCACGATCTCAAGAAACAGATCGCCCGGCGGGCCGCCGCCTGGCCCGGTCTCGCCCTCGCCTGCGAGCTGGATGTGCGTGCCGTCCTCGACCCCGGCCGGAATGCGTACCTTGATCGTGCGCCGGGTCCTGACCCGGCCGTCGGCGTCGCACTCCGGGCAGGGCTTGCGGATCACGGTGCCGAAGCCGCCGCATCCCGGGCACGGCCGCGAGGTCATCATCTGGCCGATGAACGACCTGGTGACCTGACTGACCTCACCCCGCCCGTTGCAGATATCGCACGTGACGGGGTGTGTACCCGGCGCGGTGCCCTCACCCGAGCAGGTCGGGCACACGACAGCAGTGTCGACAACCAGGTCCCTCGTCGTGCCGAACGCGCACTCGGACAGGTCCAGGTCCACCCTGATGGTCGCGTTCCGGCCGCGCCGTGCGCGGCTCTTCGGGCCGCGCGGAGCCGCGCCCGCCCCGAAGAAGGCATCCATGAGGTCGCTGAACGGAAATCCGGCCGTCGTGAAGCCGCCTGCTCCCGCGCGGCCGCCGCCTGGTGCGAACGGGTCTGCGCCCAGGTCGTACATCTGCCGCTTCTCCGGGTCGGAGAGCACCTCGTAGGCCTGGGTGACCTCCTTGAAGCGCTCCTGCAGGGCCGGGTCCGGGTTGACGTCCGGATGCAGCTCGCGCGCGAGCCGCCGGTAGGCCTTCTTGATCTCGTCCGCGTCGGCGTCGCGGCGCACGCCGAGCACGGCGTAGTAGTCGTTTGCCACCGGCATCCCTACGACTCCGCCAGGATCTGGCTGACATATCGTGCCACCGCGCGCACTGCTCCCATCGCTGTCGGGTAGTCCATCCTGGTCGGGCCCAGCACGCCAAGACGGGCCAGCGCCTGCTCGCCTGCCCCGTAGCTAGTTGCCACCGTAGAGGTGGCGCGCAGTCCCTGGTACTCGTTCTCCGCACCGATCCGCACGGTCACGGTCGCGTCACCGGACTCGCCGAGCAGGCGCATCAGCACTACCTGCTCCTCCAACGCCTCCAGGACCTCGCGCAATCCCCTGGAGAAGTCGGCCGGGGTGAGATTCGCGGCACCACCGACGACGACGCGCTCCTCGTGCCGTTCTACCAGGGTCTCGACAAGGACCGAGAACACCGCGGCGGCGTTGGGCCGGTCAGCGGGGCTGACCCTGGCCGGAAGGTCCGCCACGACCGCGGCGACGTCGGCCAGCCGGCGGCCGTCGAGGCACGCGTTGAGGACGGCGCGCAGGTGGGTGATCGCCTCGTCGCCGATCGCGCCCGGTAGCTCGATGGCCCGCTGCTCGACCCTGCCGGTGTCGGTGATGACCACGAGCAGTATCCGGCGGTCGGAGAGCGGCACCAGCTCGATGTGGCGCACGGAAGACTTCGTCAGCGAGGGGTACTGCACGACCGCGACCTGCCGGGTGAGCTGCGCCAGCAGCCGGACCGTCCGCATGACGACGTCGTCGAGGTCGTACGCGCCTGTGAGGAACGTCTCGATCGCCCGCCGCTCGGCCGTCGAGAACGGCTTCACCGCCGACAGCCGGTCCACGAACAACCGGTAGCCCTGATCGGTCGGGATCCGGCCCGCGCTGGTGTGCGGCTGGACTACGTAGCCCTGCTCCTCCAGCACCATCATGTCGTTGCGGATCGTGGCCGGCGAAACGTCAAGGTTGTGCCGGTCCACAAGGGACTTCGAGCCGACCGGCTCGTTCGTGGAGACATAGTCCTCCACGATCGCGCGCAGGACAGCCAGTTTCCGGTCGTCGAGCACGCAGTCACCTCCCCTTGGCACTCCCGTGACCTGAGTGCCAAGTCTATGGCGGAATCACGCGCAAGGCACAGAACGAGCCCGGTCACCACGCTGTCGCGCGGGGCCGGCCCGGTTTTACGGCCCGAAGTGCCGTGCTGAACCGCTGGTCAGGCACCGTCAGCCCGTCAGGCCCCTGATCACCGCGTCTGCCAGCAGCCGGCCTGCCTTGGTGAGCTGCACCCGGCCGTCCGCGAGGGCCGGCGGGCTGGCCAGCCCGTCGGCAGCGGCCTGGCGTGCCGCCGTCAGCCCGGCAGGCGTCAGCACCGACGCGGGGCAGCCGGAGACCAGCCTGGTCGCGAGCATGATCTCCTCGGTCCTGCGCTCGGTGCTTGTCAGCACCTCTCTGGCCTGACCAGGGCTTACGCCCGCGGTGACGCGCTGCGCGTAGGCGGCGGGATGCCTGACGTTCCACCATCGGGTACCGGAGACGTGGCTGTGCGCGCCGGGCCCGACGCCCCACCAGTCGCCGCCGGTCCAGTAGAGCATGTTGTGCCGGCACCTCGACGGCTCGGCGGCCGCCCAGTTCGACACCTCGTACCAGCTCAGACCCGCGGCACTCAGCATCTCGTCGGCGATCAGGTACCGATCGGCCAGCACGTCGTCATCGGGTGCGGCCAGCTCACCACGCCGGATCCGCGCCGCCAGCCGCGTCCCGGCCTCGACGATCAGGGCGTACGCCGAGATGTGATCTGAGCCCGCGTCGACCGCCTGGCGCAGCGAGAGCCGCCAGTCGGCGTCGCTCTCGCCGGGAGTGCCGTAGATCAGGTCAAGGCTGACCTGGCCGAACCCGGCAGACCTGGCCCAGGCCACGCAGGCCTGGGGCCGGCCCGGCCGATGGACCCGGTCCAGGACCGCGAGCACGCGCGGCACCGCGCTCTGCATGCCGAGCGAGATGCGGGTAAAGCCCTGCTCGCGCAGCTGGCTCAGAACGCGCTCGTCGACGGTTTCCGGGTTCGCCTCGGCGGTCACCTCGGCGTCGGCGGCGAGGCCCAGCTCGCCGTCGACGGCGCGCAGGATCGCGCCAAGATCCGCCGCCGGCAGCAGCGTGGGCGTGCCGCCGCCGAAGAAGACGGTCTGCACCGGCCCGGCGCGGCCCGCCAGGACGCGTCCCGCCATCCCGATCTCCCTGATCGCGAGCGCCGCATAGGTGTCCCGAGACGCGCCAGAGCCGAGTTCCGCGGCGGTGTAGGTGTTGAAGTCGCAGTAGCCGCACCTGGTCTGGCAGAACGGGACGTGCACGTAGACGCCGAATGGCGCGCCACCGAGCCGCGCAGCCGACCGCGGCGGCAGCCCGCCGTCGGCCGGCACCGGCTCGCCGTCCGGCGGCTGACCAGCCATGCTCACCTCGCCCGTGCGCGGCCGTTCAGGCCCTGCTCAGGACCGCCGCGCCGATCGTGTCCCACTTCTCGCCCCGCCCGTCAACCGCGAGCAGCCGGCGCATGATCTCCCGGTCACCGTAGTAGGCCAGCATCGACTCGGCGACGGTGACCGCTTCGCCGGGCCGGCTGAGGACGGCAAGCCCGGACCCGGCTCCGACGCTGCCCTCGGTCAGTACCCGCAGGTAGGCGCCGGGCTTGCGGGCCGCGGCGAACCGTCTCACCCAGTGCGGCTCGCCCATCCATGCCTGGAACGTCACGCACGGGATCCGCGCTGCGGTGACCTGTACCACCGCCGAGCCGAGCTGCCAGACCTCCCCGATGAGGGCGGCGCTGATGTCCAGCCCGGCGGTAGTGATGTTCTCGCCGAACAGCCCGTCCCGCAGCTCCCGCCCTAGCTGCCCCGCCCACCAGTCCAGGTCTTCCCGCGCGTACGCATAGACCGCCTGGTCGCGGCCGCCGTGATTCACCTTGTCGCCGTACTCGTCCCCGGCCAGGCCGCCGCTGCCGACGGTCACCGGGCCGGCCGCCGGCTCCTTGCTGATTCCCGTGCTGGCTGGCTTTCCGGCCACGAGCATGTCCCGCTCCGGGCCCAGGTTGACTGATATCACTCGCGCGCTGACCATGCCTGCGACGCTATCTGACCGTGTCGGTGCAGGTCGAACGCATATCGGGCAGCCGAACGCGGCACCTTTCCCGATAAATCGCGCTACCGGCTTCCGGATCGGCCATACTTGGCCGACTATCGAGTTTGCCGGGCCATTTAGCCCAGGGGGGATCATGACTTCAGACCAGCCGGAGTTTGGCCAGGGGCCATTCTCGGGACCGCCGCCGGAGCAGACGCAGGCGGCGCAGACACAGCCCGCGCAGACACAGCCCGCGCAGACACAGCCCGCGCAGACACAGCCCGCACAGACACAGCCCGCACAGACACAGCCCGCGCAGACACAGTACGGGCAGCAGGCACAGTACGGCTCCGCCCCGGCGTACGGGCAGCCGCAGAACGGCCAGGCCATGCCCTACACCCGGACCGCGCGTGGCACGAATGCCCTGGCGATCACCGCGCTGTGCTGTGGCATCGGGCAGATCATTCTCGGTCCGCTGGCGGGCATCCCGGCGGTGATCACGGGCTTCATGTCGCTCGGCCAGATCGCGCGCACCGGCGAGGACGGCCGCGGCATGGCGATCGCCGGACTGGTACTCGGCATCATCGGCCTGCTGCTGACGGCGCTGTTCATCATCCTGTTCGTCGTCGCCTGGAATCACGTCACGTCGTCGCAGGTGATGCCCGCCGGGTAGCTCGTCCGGCCGTCGGCGCTGGGCGGACTCGCGGGCGCGACAATCAGCGCGGACTCGGCCGGGGCCCTCGGCACGGCACTCCCGATGGACCTTCGGTCATTCTGCACTCTTGTTCTGGGTGCATACGGTTATTACCGTCTGAAGCATGAAGTTTATAAGTTTCACTGCTTTCCATATGAAACGATCCCCACGTCAGCGCCTGCTGGGAGTGCTGGCCGCCGGCGGCCTCGCCGCGGCCGGATTCACGCTGGCGCCACCCGCGAATGCTGCCGCGCCTACCATCTCGCTGGTGTCGGTGTCGCCGGGCGTGCTGGAAGCCGGATTGCCGTACTCAGCGACGCTGGTCGTCACCTCGACGGGCAGCATCAGCGTGCAGGCGATCCTCGTGGCAGTTCGCGACTCTGACGGCGACAATCTGGACTTCCCTGGCGCCGTGGCTGCCACGATCAACGGCACCTACGTCTACACCTCCGCCGCGAAGTCGTTCGCCGCCGGGACGTACACCGAATTCGGCAGCTACGAGATCGGCAGCACCTGGCACCCGTTCGCGGGCCGGACCCTGACCGTCACGGCCGCGCCGAGCAGCGCCACCCCGAACCCGGCACCAGTCGGCATCCCGGGCGCCTGGACCAGCACCCTCAACGACGGACCTGCCTACAGCGGCGGGACCACGGTAGACAACGTCTCCGACCTGCTGACCTGGATCGGCGCCCATGGCGCACCGCAGTATCCGCACAACAAGACCAAGGAAGACGATTGCTACGATCCCGCGAACGTGAGCCAAAACGGCAGCTTCATCGATCTCTCCCTCACCAATGCGGGATCCTCGGACTGCACGCCCCCGAGCGGCTATATCCCTGAGCCCTACGCCGGGGCGCAGGTCAACTCTGATTTCTCGCAGCAGTACGGCGCCTTCGAGACCGAGGTGTACCTGCCATCCGCCGCCAACGGCACGCTCGCCGACTGGCCCGCGTTCTGGATGGTGCCGAACACCGGCAGCCAGCCATGGCCGAACAACGGCGAGATAGACGCGGTAGAGGGACTGGACGGTACGGCCGCCTGGCACTTCCACTACGGCACGGCGAGCAGTCAGCTTTCGGCGCAGGCGAGCGTGCCGTCCATCGGCCCCGGCTGGCACACATTCGGCGTCTCGTGGGAACCTGCCCAGCAGCCCGCCGGAGATCCCGACACCTTCACCGCCTACACGCTGACCTTCTACTACGACGGAACGGACGTCGGCTCGACCCAGGAGCCCACCGCGTCAGGCGAGCTCACGCCCATGGCGCTGAATCTCTTCCTCGACATCAGCCATAACGTCGCCAACCCGGTGACGGTGCCGGCCACGATGTCTGTCGCCTACGTGCGGGCGTGGAGCGCAACGTCCGGCACTTACTACTACCAGTACAAGGACACCGCGGGCTGCCTCGGCGTCGGATCCGGCGGGATAGCGCTCCTCGACTCCCACTGCGCCAGCACCAGCCCCAACGAGGACTGGAAATGGGGAGCTGAGGACGGCAGCACGGGCTTCTACCAGCTCATCAACGACGGGACCGCCGGAAACCAGAGCTGCCTGAGCGTCCAGGGCCTCAGCAAATCAGCGGGCGCCCTGACCACCGGCTACACCTGCAGCGGAACCAGCCGTCCCGACCAGTACTGGAAGCTGACCGCCAGCACCGGCGGCACGTACCAGCTGCAGGACTACAACTCCAAGCTGTACCTGACCGACTCCTCGGGCTCCCCGGTCCAGGAGGCTGCGGGCTCGGCTACGAACTGGAACGTCTTCGCCGGGTGAAGCGGCCTCCGCCGGGGCCGGTCAGGACCGCTTCTTGTCGGGTGCCTGCTCGGTGGAGAGGGCCGCGACGAAAGCCTCCTGCGGGACCTCGACCCGGCCGATGACCTTCATCCTGCGCTTGCCTTCCTTCTGCTTCTCCAGCAGCTTGCGCTTCCGGGTGATGTCACCGCCATAGCACTTCGCCAGGACGTCCTTGCGGATCGCGCGGATGTTCTCGCGCGCGATGATGCGGGCGCCGATCGCGGCCTGTATCGGCACCTCGAACTGCTGCCGGGGGATGAGTTCCTTGAGACGGGCGGTCATCGACAGGCCGTACTCGCGCGCCTTTTCCGCGTGCACGATCTGGCTGAAGGCGTCGACTGGCACGCCCTGGAGCAGGATGTCCACCTTGACCAGGTCTGCCTCCTGCTCGCCAGCCGGCTCGTAGTCGAGTGACGCGTAGCCGCGGGTCCGCGACTTGAGCTGGTCGAAGAAGTCGAAGATGATCTCCGCGAGCGGCATCGTGTAGCGGATCTCGACCCGATCGGCGGACAGGTATTCCATGCCCAGCAGGATGCCGCGCCTGCTCTGGCACAGCTCCATGATCGCGCCCACGTAGTCGGTCGGCGCCAGCACGGTGGCGCGCACCACCGGCTCGAAGATCCTTCCGACCTTGCCCTCAGGGAACTCGCTCGGGTTGGTGACAATCGACTCCTGGCCGGACTCCAGCGCCACCCGGTAGACCACGTTCGGCGCGGTGGAGATCAGGACAAGGCCGAACTCGCGCTCCAGCCGTTCCCGGATGATCTCCATGTGCAGCAGGCCGAGGAACCCGCAGCGGAACCCGAAGCCAAGGGCCGTTGAGGTCTCCGGCTCGTAGACAAGCGACGCGTCGTTCAGGCGCAGCTTGTCGAGGGCGTCCCGCAGTTCCGGATAGTCGTCGCCGTCGACCGGATAGAGGCCGGAGAACACCATCGGCTTGACGTTGGCGTAGCCAGGCAGGGCCTCGGCCGCGGGCCTGGCGACACTGGTGAGGGTGTCCCCCACCCGTGCCTGCCGGACGTCCTTCACGCCGGTGATGAGGTATCCCACCTCGCCGGCCGCCAGGCCGTCGGACGGCACCGGCTCGGGCGAGATGACCCCGATCTCCAGCGTCTCGTGCACTGCCCTGGTGGAGAGCATGAGCGTGCGCTCGCGCTTGCCCAGCCTGCCGTCCACCACGCGCACGTACGTGACCACGCCGCGGTAGGTGTCGTAGACGGAGTCGAATATCAGCGCCCTGGCCGGGGCGTCCAGGTCGCCGCTGGGCGCCGGGATCTGCTCGACTACGGCATTCAGCAGCTCGGGCACGCCCTCGCCGGTCTTGGCTGAGACCCTCAGCACCTCGGCTGCGTCGCAGCCGATGATGTTGGCCAGCTCCGCCGCGAATTTCTCCGGCTGCGCGGCAGGCAAGTCGATCTTGTTCAGCACCGGGATGACGTGCAGGTCCGCGCCGAGCGCGAGGTAGAGGTTGGCCAGGGTCTGCGCCTCTATCCCCTGGGCGGCGTCGACGAGCAGGATGGCTCCCTCGCAGGCCGCCAGCGACCTGGATACCTCGTAGGTGAAGTCGACATGCCCTGGCGTGTCGATGAGGTTGAGCACGTAGTCAGTGCCGTCCGGGCCGCGCCATGGCAGCCGGACCGCCTGGCTCTTGATGGTGATCCCCCGCTCGCGCTCGATATCCATCCGGTCCAGGTACTGCGCCCGCATCTGACGGGCGTCGACTACGCCGGTGAGCTGCAGCATCCGGTCGGCGAGCGTCGACTTGCCATGGTCGATATGGGCAATAATGCAGAAATTACGGATAATGGCCTGCGGGGTACGGGCGGGCTCGAACGCAGCTGTTCTGGGCACTGGCAGACGGCGTGTCGGCTGCTCGGGTGTTGGTGGCACGGGTATCCGCCAGGGTGGCTAGTCGGCTGGGCCGGGCTGGTGCGATCTGCGCGCACGGGCCACGTCAGGCCGGGCCCGCTCGCCCGCGCGGGCGCGGCAGATCTCTCTCCGGTCTATCGTTGCATGCCTGGCCTGGTGCCACGGCCACCGAGCCGACGGCTCGGGTCCGCCCGGCTGCCGTCAGTACCGATCCGGGCTCAGTTTGAGCAGCCCCCGCGATCTCGGCTATCCTTTCCTCCTGGCTGCCTGCATGCCCGCGTTTGCCCGCGCTGCGATGACCGCGCGGGGCACGATGCCGGCCAGGCCGGCTCGTGCCGGGCACCACCAGACCACCTAGACAAACCCTAACGAGGCATTCGCGTGGCGAACATCAAGTCCCAGATCAAGCGCAACAAGCAGAACGAGAAGGCGCGCCAGCGCAACAAGGCCGTCAAGTCCGAGCTGAAGACCGCGGTGCGCAAGTTCCGCGAGGCCGCGGATTCCGGCGACGCGGGCGCGGCGACCCTCGCCATGCGCGCTGCCGCGGTCAAGCTGGACAAGGCAGCCAGCAAGGGCGTCATTCACAAGAACCAGGCCGCCAACCGCAAGTCGGCCATCGCCAAGCGCGCCGAGCAGCTCAAGCAGGCCTGAGCCGCCCCGCCCAGCCGTCCCGGCGGCATCAGCTGCCGGCCTCTCTGGCCCGCCGGCTCCCCGGCCCGCCGGGCCGGACGGCGCGCGAGCCGCCGCGGGGACACCGCGGTGGCCTCGTCAGCGCGCTCCCCGGCACGCCACGATCGTGCTGATCGCTCGTTCCAGCGCATAGCCGGCGCTGGCGCCCTCACCCTTGAC
>Ga0335076_10001843_pt1 | contig 20748 bp, 26 predicted proteins | sample Lox_Sample_25_FD_206717 | JGI IMG/M metagenome (GOLD analysis project Ga0335076, IMG submission 206717) | Soil microbial communities from Loxahatchee National Wildlife Refuge, Florida, United States - Lox_Sample_2.5 | ecosystem: Environmental > Terrestrial > Soil > Wetlands | place: USA...
CGTTTTTCTGTCCACAACGATTAATCCAGTTGCGAGAGATTATTTTCGTCTGTTGAGAACATGAAATGCCGTATGCGATCTTAACCTCCCCCGCCGAAGTCTCGTCAATTCGGAATTGTATTCAGACGCGGCAGGGGACAGGATATTCTTTGACTTTCCGCCTTTGGGATCGTTTGGGCGTCGAAGAAGCAAGTATGATTATTAACTCGACATTCTTGGATAACCCCGTCGCTGAAGATAAGGTTCGGTGTCGTTCGTGTTCAACAATGTGAATCCCGAGAGAGAAATACGGCAGCCTTTATGGATGGTCGGGCAGAGACAGCCCGTGCTTCTTTGTTCAATAAATAGCTACTCGCGACACGTAGTTGTCGTGTGATCACGCTCTTGGAATCTAAAACGTGCCAACATATCAACACCACCAATGCAGCCGCTTCTAAAGGAGTTAGTGAATCTATGGCCCTCCGAGCAGATTGGAAAGGAAGATACCATCAGCGAGAGGGGGCCCATTCAGTTTAGGTTGCTTCTGCGAAGTTTCGCTTCGATACAAAAACATCTCCTGTCAATTATGGAGGATACAACGGGTAGTCAAATCTCATATTCTCGGTGAGGACGGGTTTGTTATTATGATTGCGGGGTATGTTGCCATCGGAAAAGATGTCCGTTGCAATAGATTTGCTTGCTACGTAGCGGTTATTCCAAGGTAACCATCTCAAACAATTATTTTTCATGTATTAATAAATAATAAATCTTTTCCATTCAGTTCCCCATTGATATGATAATGCCCCTCTAAATATACATTCCGAGATCCCTGCATACCTCACCGCGGCAACACAAACGACGGTTTCCCCGTCAAACTTGCAATATGTTCCAACGCAAGATCCCCTCGATGCCACATCCGCTCAGTAATACTCCGATTCCCATTCTGTATCGTTATTTCCACTACCACAACCATCAGCTATAGGGCCCTCGATACAAAAGGGCACAAAGAGAGACGCGAAGGCGGATACCTGTTCGGAGGAGACCCTTGTGCTCCCCCTCTAAACATCGTTCGAGAACTTCCATTCGAATAGGCTGCCCCATATCCAATTCATTCCGTACGGTATCTAATTTATGCAATACCTCAACACCGAATCCTTGATCTAACCGTGACCAAATGGCGTCAAGCCAGACACGCACATCGAGTGGATCCTTCAGACACCTGGTCAGTTTCCCTCTTTAATCACGAAAACACGAAATAAACAGTGTTCTTAGGAGTGAAGGGGGAGTACGATCATGCCCTCACGAGGCCAATTATTGAGGAGTTCCATAATCCAGGTGCGAATTGGTCCCCGCGGAGCCCGGACGGAAGCGACCGCAAAAGGCCATAAGATCCCATAGTCTCCGCCGGCCGGAACGTGGAAAAGGCCTAGCTGTCGCATTCTTTGGACGCCGAGACAGATTCGTAAGGTTTTTGTTACGGCATCGAAGAACCATTGCGGTTTCTCTTCGTCGCCGCGATGGGTAAGAGTAAATACATTTATCTGGAGAGCAGAGTGGTGTGCTATCCCCACATCAGAACCCCCCTGGAAAACACAACACGAGGAGGGGCAAAGAAGGGGTGAAAATGTGGGGAGGGGGGTTAGTACCCATTGCAACAGCGACGTTATGAGATATGTAGTACAACGGCTGTAAATGCTGCAACACAGGCTCATCATCCAAAATCATCATCATCTCTGGCTGTTCGATCTCCGTAAATGAGTCTGGTAAGGAATCCCCCCACTGCGCCAACAACTCCTGAATCCGTTCTCCCTCCCTCTGCCGTTCTGCAGTCCCCTTGTCCCCCTGCCTGGGAATCATCCGTAAAATCGTAACCGGAACCATGATACGCATCATCGCCGTCCACGCATATTCAAAGTCACTATTGCCGTTTACCCAATCGTCCAACGTCAGATTGCCGTCAACGTCAGAAGTGTCGAAGAAGGCGGTCGCGGCCGCGTCGGTGGTGGAGTAGTAGTCTCCGATGAGCACGTGGCGGGAGGCAGACATTTCAAGGCGGCCAAAGAGTTGCAGTAGTTGGCGGCCTGTGGATGTTTTAACGAGGTTTGTGTGGTGTTGGCGGACGATGTTTGCTGCCCCGTGGATATGCTAACCAAAAGGAACGGATCAGTAAAAACAGAAGGGAGAAAGGTCGGACAGATCAAGGGTCGGAGGGGGGGCTACCACAACGCCATTATCGAAGCAGGAGTAGAGAGACTGGACATCAGATGCGACAGCAAACGGTGGACTCTAGTACCTCATACCAAGTCAGAAGCATAACGGCAGCCAGAGCAGCAGCGGCATGACTCTCAGAAGCCGTCAAATCCAACGTTTTCAAAATCGCCAGACTCTGGATATAATGTTCCTGTCCGCGCTGTTGAGTCTGCACGTCCGGCGGGTTCTTGAACACTTTATGCGCCGCCGCAGCAGCCAAGAGCGCATGAACCAAGTAAATATGTTGATCGCCCTCAAAAGCCAGTTGCGGGACTCCCTCGGACCACGTTCGGCTGAGTGCGCCGGGGAGAGAAAGGGTGTGGGCGAGGTCGACGGTGAAGTAATGCAGGAGCCGCAAGTCTTCAAGGTTGTGCATTAACATTGGTGCCATGCTGGGACCAGGTTGGACAGTTCCCATCACCGTCCCTGACAAATCTACGAGACCTCTGTTAACCAAACTAGTCCCACTTAACGACAAGAAGGTGGTGTAATCCCGGGGAGAGGCGTTGGTACCATTAGTATCAGCAGGCGAATCACTACTAGTATCGCGCAACCTCGATGCCCTCCGTGCCTTGAACACCGTGGCAGGCGCATACCCCGGACAAATATGGTTCGTCCGCTGACAATTCAGACATTGCGGTTTCTCCTCGCCGCACTTGACTTTTCTGTCTCGGCAGGTCTGGCAGCCGGTTCGTGTACGTGTAATCTTCTTTTTGTGGAGTGGGGAGGCGGGTTCGGAGGCAGACGGGATGGCGGGCGAGTCGGAGGGCAGGGAGGGTGTAGAGAGGGGAGGGGGGCTATTGCTGGTTGTTGAAGAGGAGTCGCCGTTATTCCAATGCATTGTCTCCCGCGGGAGCTGGTGGAGAGGGGTTGGTGAGGGGATTGCGTGTGCTTGGTCTGTGGCAGTGAGTCAGCCCATCAATCGGCGTGCTTTGTCGATCCGACTCCGTGGCGTCTTCGGTGACGCGGCGCTCGCCAAGGCCCAAGCGCGGCCGACCGCAGTTAAGGAGAGTTCACAATTGTCTGCGGCAGACTCAAACGGGAATCCATAACCACGAATATTAGATTCTTCTATCGGCTGATATATAGCTCTAGACTCCCGTCCAATTATTAATTCCCCTGTGCAATCGGGCGTTCGCACGGGTCAGTTCGGACCTTGTTTCCGACGTTCCTGATCAGCTTCCCAACCGCCCCGCGGCTATATGCGACCAATCCTTTCCCATCCCTCGCGATTATCTCTATTCCTACCCAAATCAAACATAAAACCCCACCGCACGATGTCGACAAGACCGCAATGGCTAGTCATTGTCCATGATTACCCGGGCACAATCCAGAAACGCCTTGCAGTGCGTGAACAGCACCTCGCTGTCGTTTCCGAAAATCAGGCTGTGAAAGCTGGCGGTAATCCCCCCTCAGGCAATCCAGCCATGTAAATAACTGGCAGGTGCTTTCTTCTCGAAGGAACCGACGGCAGAGGATCCGATGCCATTTGCTGTAGCCTCTCCCCCCCTTCCGAAGGACGGCTTCCCCCTCCTTTGTGTGAGTGGCTGATGCTTCATTTTCAGGGAAGCGTTTTGATTATGGAGGCCGATTCGAAGGAGGAATGTATTGCTGGTATGAAGAAGGATATTTATTATCGCAGCGGAGTGTGGAATGTCGACGACGCGACGATTACCCCGATGAAATTGGCTTTTGTTCGGCCTTGATAGTCATGGTACTCAGCGAGCCTGCAGCGGCAAGGTCCGCTTCCATTCAAGGCATCAACCCTCTAGAAACTCTTCAAAGTAAGAATATGATAAGTTTTCGCTGCGTTGCACGTCTTAACTAAGTGGCTCTTGTCTCAATCATCCCTTCGTGACTTGACGCATCTTTGGGTTCATACCTTATTTTGTGCACTTACGGAAATGCTTTTGAGTCCATCGGGCTTACCCTTCGGCTCTGACACGTGCATGTACTTCTGGCACGCCACATCTCTTGCAGGCTTTATCCGCACTGAAGATGAGGCCTCAATTTCACCGCCAACAATGGTCGGTTTACCGTCTTGTTCCGAGGTCCTCTGAATTCGGAGACAAATGGTTTTCTCGCGGAACCGCTATTTAAGTCTGACAAACAGGAATGATGTTTCTCCCAGGACGTGAATACAGTGAGTATCACCGTCCCGTTTGTCTCCAGTTTAGCCAAAGGGATGTGATGATTGTGATGACACTTGTGTGGTCGGGGATCTATGAATGAATGGCTTTGACAGAGCATTCAGATACCTCAATTCCGATTACGGAAGTTACGTTCTGCGTTAGATATTAGTGTGTAAAGTCGCCTGACATAATGGTGTTATTGAAGATGGGCTAATCATAGTTGCTTGAAAGTCATGGTGTAAAGCACTTTCGAACTTCCTGCTCATCTGTCCGTGATCCGGGGAGTGGAGTCCCGAGAAAAGCCATCTGGTCTCAAGTTACACCCGCTCCTTGGCCACGGTTAAAGGGCACACCCCCCATCCGTGTGGAGAGATCAGCCCCTGATTGTCTTATGCAAACAGTCGATACCAGAAATCCATGGATACCCCCGATATTAGTTATGGCATTTTTATTCCCGTCAATTTATTGCCCATACAGCCCGCATCCCAGGTCATGTCCTTCTTTTCCCCGCCTAGACAAAACCCTGGAGGACAAACAACTGACGTTCGATAATCTTGGTTCTACAGTTATTTAACCTTCCGCCATCATAACTGCTGAACAATTGGGCACATTTCATCCCCAATTAGCCAGTGGCAATTCCGCCGCGCCATAAGAGGGCCAAGTGTAACACGTGTGCAAAGCCCCGTCACACACGTACAGAAATTGCAAATAAACTTTCTCAGCCACCCTCCCGCCGAATCCCACTCGACCACCCGGCCCAGTTAGCGCCTTTGCGACAATTTTCCGCCGGTCTTCCTTTCTTGACTCCCGGAATTGTCAACTTTGCTGCCGTTGCCCCCGCCTGCATGCATGCACGCCATATAAGCAGAACGGCCCTCTCCCTCTCTTTCTTTCCCTCATTCCTGTTCGCTCCTTAGGTTGGTGAGGATGACAGACGCTCGACAAATGATCAGTCAAGAGGACGTTGCCCCCCAGGGGAAGAGGTGGGTTTGTTGTACAGCTTGTCAAGGAATGGGACGGGTTTTGGTGGATGTGATGGAACCCCCTGCGGTGAGACCGCCATCTACTCCCGTCGACAAAGACAGGAATAGGCTTTCCCTGGCTGCTTACGACGGTGGGCCTGCTGAGGAGAAGAAGAGGGGGAATAATCCATTCGGCCCACGCGGAACATTACGCTGTCTCAACTGCCAACGCCGCAAGAAGAAGGTCTTTCCTTCCCTAAAACTCCACCCAAGAACCACGACCCTAATGCTTTGTGGCAGTGTTCCTTTGAGACGATCGATAGCGCCTGTCTCCGATGTCGTCTGCGAAGTCTCGATTGTGGTCCCAAGCTCCCTCCTCAACAACGGCCCCGATCCATCACCTCTGTCCCCGCAGACTACGCACGTCCCCTGTCCTTGACAATCGATACCTCCCGCACTACCCCGCTTTCCGATGGATACGATACGCCGGGGTCAGCGGCATCGTTTGATTCTATGGGACTGCATTCGTTGCCTGTTTCCCCGTTTTTGATGCCTATTCCGGTCAAGTTGGGAGGGAGTTCGACGCCCATGGGAGAAAGTCCGTCGTCTCTTCACTTGGACCGGTTTGAGCAAGGGTACTGCCTCCCCTCCCACAGCGCTAGTTCTTTTGTACTGGGGTGCTTTGAGGGAGCTGACGGTGTATAGGATCACGTTCAACTTTAATAGAGCTGAGATTGGCGGTCTGAATGAGTTTGCTCCGCCGCCTATGTCGCATCAGACGAGTCAGCAGACGGTCGTTCCACAACGGGGGATGTTTCCTGCAAGCGGAGGCGTTCAACATATCCCTGCTCTTGATCCCAATGATGATGAAATGACGGATGCAATAACCCATGAACTTGAACAAACACATCCATTTAATGTCCCACAACCTCACACTCACCGATCCTGATCTTTTAGACTCCCTACATGCCCTTTCCGTCACAAGAAGTCTGTTCCCGTTCTTTGGAATATTGGGCTGACGCTGCAGAATGCATCTATCCTCAGTCCTTCCGAATCAGCGTCTCAATGGACTCCCTTCCCCAACGTACTACCACAGCAACCTCGCCACTTCCTCCCTCAACGCTCTTCCCCATCTCACGTATCCCCCTTATTCTCCTTCTAATTTAATGCTATAGCCACCACCGCACTGCGGAAAATGTGGAACCGTTCAAACCCCCCAATGGAGAAAAAATGAACTCGGAGATATCATCTGTCAAAAATGTGGCGAGGAAACGCACATCACAAACGTCCCATCAACCAACGATCCCAATCCCGTACTTCCCCCCCTTGCAGCTCAGAGCGTATCGAGACTGATGGAAGGGTCCTGGACAAGGATATTGGCGGAATAAATTTACCAGAATGGAGACCCCGAGCTTCAACAGTTTTATGGTTTAGGCAGGATGCGTTGACTGGAGCTGATCGGTAGAGTGATGAAACGAATGGGACGGGGAGTCAGGGTCCTAGTCAGGGGCATGTCAATACATCCCAGGAGAGTGAGGAGATGTTACTCTTTGACATGCAGATCTAACCTGCCGAGAATTTTCTCCTCGGTCCTTGCAATTCGTCGGGGTAATTTGCAAGGCAGAGAACTGTTCTTTTTGTGGATGGGAGTGTCACCTTTTTTGCCCTTCTTATTATTCATTTTGGGGGGCAGGTTGAGTTCAGATATTTCTTGGTTTGGGGTTATATGTAGGTGAGATGGGCATTCGGGTGCAAAACATGATAGATTTCGATCCGCACATACTGCAATATTAATATTTAAATAGATACCAAATGACTTAATTAGCTGGCAAAAGTCGTGCTTTGCACTATAATTGGATCCAACGTGGACGGGCTATTCACTTCTTTAAAATTTGTCTCAGAGCATCATTGCCGTCATGCCCTTCGTCATAAACAGCTTCTCACAGGAGAATTGATCTGACAATTCTCAGAAGGTAATTGATACCGATTGTGTGTCTCGATTAAACGGGATTCTGTACTGGTCAGAGCTCGGAAGGCGGTATAGGAACCTTGATCCATGATTTCCTCATCCATGCAGGGGGTGACATCCACAAGCGTCAAAGTCATGCCTTTCTGTACATACTCCAAATTCCACATTCCAAAATTATATTTTAGGCCATGTCGGTCGCGTAGAAGCTCGTGGAACTGTCCTAAGTCAGCGTCATTCGCAACACCGCGGGCTTTCGTCCTTTCCCGAATCGCTTTTGGATGGTATCTTTACCGTCCGCCGGGATAATTAGTGTCCAAATGCTGTGAGGCTGACGACAATACGAGGCGGATTGAGGACTTTCCACGCCGCCTTCAACGGATGTGTAAGGCGTCATACATATCGAATGGAATTAGAGTCCGGTCCCGGGATTAAGCCGCGCAGGTCGAGCATGAGTGACATCTTATCGTCCTTTATTTTTTCTGAGCACGTCTCGTTCGTCGTAGCGTTCGAGTAACGCCAGCATCTGAAATCGTCGTATCGATACGATCTAATCGAATGAAAGGGTAGCCCCCAACCGTGTCTAACTCGACATTCCGTTCCAATGCAGATGGAGGAAGCGCATGGTGTGTCCGCGCAGCTCTTCAAGCACGCGCAACAAGACTGATGTCACATGTCCATCTTGCGATTGATCTGCTAATCCTCAGGACGCCTTGAGCGAAGGACAGTTCATGATTACGGCCTCCCGCGACAAGGCCACCTACGAAATAGTCAACAAATATATATACACAAATACACAGAAGCAGGACAATACCCGAAGTCTTGCAAGGCCTTTGTTCGTGACCTCCGGCAGAGCGCCGCAAATTGTATATTGTGCCGTAAAGCAGGAACGTCGTGAATCTTCTTGTTCAATCTTCCCGACACTCCCACGGTGGGATCTAGTTGCAACACAATTTTGTTGCAGATCCAAGCCACCCAAGGGACCCATCTCTCCTTTGCGTAGACCCCGCACTACGGCACTGCAAATAGTTGCGGTAAAGATACCTCTCAACCAATCGAAATCCGCAGGTGGTGCATGTCTTGCGTGCATCGCTATGGTTCGATATGTCCCCTTATCAAACTTTTATGCACGCTTGTACGACGCATCAAGGGCAAACTCAATAGTCACTCGGTATGCTGTTGCGTCCGACCGGATCGCTCTTCGGTCCCGCGCTTTCTGGTTCTTACACAAACGAACTTAATAACTGAAACCACCGCTTCTAAAAACCGTTCCGCTATCCTCTGCCATCACGGGTTACAAACTCGTTGATTTATAAGTACATCCCATCGCATCCCATGCGAGGCTTTGCGAAATGTTTCGGAGATTTAATGTTCCCTGAAACCCCATGAGAGGGAATAGTAAGTGCGCCTTCTCTGTAATTTTGGAAATGTCGTAACCCCCACATCTTCGCTAAACAAACGTCATGGTTTCGATGTAAAGAAGGCGCATCGTATCGTCATCATCTCCGCAGTTTCCAAAACCTGATTTTCCATTGCCCGAAATATTGAATAAGGTTGGTCGAATGTATGGTCCACACAGAGATCCGATCAGACCGACCGATTTGCGGACCAGCTCATGAGGAGAAAGAGAGGGGTCGCGTGCTGCGCCCCCTGCCTCCCACCGTCGATCACTTGGTAACGCTTTGCGGGGCCGGCGGGCTTATAACCCTTCCTGTGGGGGAAAGAAAATGGCGATTCGCGATACCGCTGGGGGACAGCGCCGATAGAAACCACATGATACACGACATCCGCACCCACGAAGCCGATGATTGGATTTGCGCGGATTAGCAATTAAAGCATATGGGCAAAAGAAAGGGCTCTTTGGCGTCGCGCGGAGTGTGGCTTCGGGTTATGTAAGGTTGCATTAGAGGCCAAAAACGTACTGCGAAGGTGCATGGGTCGGAAGGCCCGTGGGGGATTTGCACCTCCTTTACGAGGGGGGCCCGAAAAGAAAGTTTAATTAAAATGCTCGGTAAGGTTTTGCAATTATGTTATGTGCATACCAAGAAATAGCGAGTTTCGATCGGTGAAAGGCATGGCGGGTCCCTCACCAATCATTGCTCGTCCGAGAGAAACAAGGTCCCCGCCCCTAGATATCCTGGATGCGGGGCGTCGACTTCGGTTACGTAGGTGGGCGTCTACGAAGAATGTACGCAAAAGATGGCGCCCGCGGACAATTATATTATATTGTCATTTCATAAATTATACGGGGTGTGATGGTGGTAACTGAAGTGAGAGGGGAGCCTTGACCGATGGCTATTCTATGCATTTTCATTGGACGACACAATGGCGTTTTATTGCTATATAGCAGCAATGAATGGACGACAGATAGTGCGGTTCAGGCTTAACGTGCGTTTGCCTGGACGTGCGTTGTGTACGAAAGCTGAAGAACGCCCCCGAAGACATCGTCTCTTCCCTTTTGCGGAAGCCTGCCGCTACCCAACTTAATTATAATTCCGCACTCTCCGAATCTATTAAAAAAAAATTAGCCATTCTTCCTCTTATCATAACATCAAAAGCGCTCTTTCAACGCTTCTTACTCTTTCGGCCTGCCGCCAAGGTTTGGTATTGGTTACTGCCCTTGCCTTCTTGGTAGTCGAGGGGCCTCAGCCGCGGGAGCTCGCTCTCTCACATCCGGTCGCTGTTGGTCACCACCCCTTGTAACGCACGGTTCGAAAAGGTGCTTTAGCCTATTCCCAATTTTAAACCAACATTTTTTATTAATGAGAAGGATCCTAAACTTGGAAACAAGTTGCGGCTGAGCCTTTTAAAACACGAATAGGCCCGAATCTCCCTGCCTCAATAATATTGGCCACGGCGGTCCCCCCTGTGCGCGGCGCTCCTACATCGCTACTCTATTTGGGCCGCTTCGCTAATCCATACCGCTTCACGCACACCCGCTCTCGGGAACAATACGGCCGCACCCTACAGTCTGTACCGCGCCCCGCCGCCAACCAACCACACAAGAGGCCTCATCTTCGTCCCGCTATCTATCTGCACGACCACGTCACCTGCTGCATCATTTTATTGCGCTTCCCTCCAATCTTTGTTCCTAGAATCCTGATTCCTTCCAATGCGACGTTAGGCACACAACCAAGTCGAAACATGCCTCCTGCACCACTTCACATCACAGGTCTCGACTACGACCCGAATTGTGATTGCGAGCAGTGTCTCGCGGCATCTCCCACCAAGAAATCTCGGTGAGCCCTTCCCGCCTTATTCGCATTACTCATATTTTAGACGAGGTTTGACATTCATTACGAGCCCACCTGAGAACCAACCTGTTGTGAAGGGGAACAACAGATACGGCGCAAAGGGCACGATCAGATGTCTCGCCTGTCAACGCCGCAAGGGGAAGGTGTGTTACCTTGCAGAGTACGCGGTCCCTCTGACCGATTATAGTGTGAATTTCCGCCCGACAATCAAGATGAAAAGTGTGAACACTGCAAGCGAAGGGGACTCCGGTGTGGACCTAAGCTCCCCACTGAACGAAAACGCATGTTGAATGCAACTCAGGAAGAGATCGCTTTTATCCTGGATTCGGCAGCAGCAGCAACTTGGCCAAACACGCCAACAACTCCTCCGAACCAACCGCAATACCGCTACACTGATGAACCACGACAATATAACTCGTACGTCAACGGCGTAAACCCTCGACCCGTAGCTCCGGTGGTACGGGCACACCCCCCCAATGAGTCAGAGAACCCTCCGTTGACAAGCCAAGCAGGTTTCAAGTCTTCCAGACCCAAGACAACCAATGAACTATGTGCCCAGACCCTACCAGCCTGTTCCTCAGCCGACTCTCCCACAACCACAGTTCCAACAAGCTGCCGATCTTGTGCGACTCATCGAAAGTCAAATCCCCAAGATCTCACTGCAGGAAACCCTCGCGGTAGCCCGGTGTCTTGGAAGTGACCACGGGATGATCGGAAGCCCCCATATCTCCAACATGACCATTGCCCGGAAGAACACCGAGTTTTCCCGCGGAGATTCCTGGTTCAGTGTGCAGTGGTATGAGATGGATCCTCATCGTTTTGACCCTCTGCAACGCTCTGTGAACTTGCGCTTCGAGCCTGGAAGGCAGCTTTGTACTTCTTATACGGCGGATGGGGAACCATATCAACCACCATCGCCGTCGTCAGTATCGCAACAGCAGTCGCAGTTATCTCAACCTCCATTGCCGGCACCGCAATCTCAGGTCAATTTTTCGCAGCGTCAGGATACGTTGGCTCTGATGGTTGATTCACCGATGGAGATTGATTCACCGAAACATATGAACTGGCCGGGATTAGTGGGGGATTTATTTGACAAGGCCGCTGTTATGGTACATGATCAGGATCGCGAGAAATCAGAGACTATTGATACCATCTCTACGACAGCGGAACAACCAGCGTCCAACGCACTTTGGCCTTTGAAGGCTTGGGAAATGATCAAGGCAATGATCTCTGGGTATGCCACTGACAAGGGCCTCGTATATCGAATCGGACTACCGTATCTATCTTTTCATGGCGTTGCTCATGCGAATAGACACGCGACTATCCAAGTCATCGTCGAGAGGTGGCAGTCTATCGTTGACGTATTCCTTCAGCCAGAGGATACCCATCCGGTTGATTCACAGCAATTCATCAACCATCCCACTACTCCAGTCCGGAAGAAGCTATCTCTCAAGGTTTTGGCACAAGTTCTAAGTACGTCAGCATCTGAAATTACTTTCTGATTTTGCAGGCCACTTTTCAGCTTTGAAGCACAGGAAGCCCAAATCAGCTGGAGAATCAATCCAAGTGGTGGAAAATATTGTTGCAGAAACCCAAGCAGTGGATCTCAATCCAAGTCCACTCAAACGAAAATTCGAAGAGGTCGAACATGATCTCATCGGTCCAAAAGTCAAGACCGAACGGTCCATGTCAACTGGGTCCAACTTATCTGGAACGACAAGTACGTCCATCTCGAATATCAAAATGGAAGTGGACGAGGAAACGTCAAAGGCTGCATCCATACTGAAAGGCGTATCCATGGATCCACGAAATGTACTTGAATTACTCACAAAGCCAGCTAACCCAAGGTGGGACCACTTCCATCTTCCATACAGATGTACTCATCTCTGTACTGCTCACCGGTAAGAACTCTTCTCCTTCGAAGGCAGCATCTGACTGGAAGGATGACGCAGTGCCACGCGCCCAACTCTATCACTCAAACAATACTCCACGGCTAAGTAGAAGCCAATAATGAGACTTTATCTGAAAGAGCGAAGGCGGGGCCCGCAATTTTCCCGTCGACTCGCTCTTCTCAAGTCTCCAATCAATTTTATTTCTTCCCACTCGTTCCGTATTTTCTTTTCTTTTTTTTTTTTTTGTTTTGTTTTTGTTTATTTTTTTGAGTTCGGACAATTTTTTCCGGCAGGTGTTTTGGGCGCTGATTTGGGTTTGAAATTGAAAAGGTGGCTGTGTTGTGAAGGGGATCCAGGAAGGCGCGGGAGGGAATTATGACGTGTGAAATTGTGGAGGGTAGGTGGGGGGATATTAGCGTTCTTCATCCTTATTATCTCCTTTATTTCGTTAACTTTTCCAAGCCCCCGTCTTGTATTCTTTTCAGTCTTGGAACTGGCGTCATGTTGTTTTGGCCCTCTTTTTCATTTATCTCTCTTCATTTTTAGCATATTGCAGTCATGTACCCGCTTTGTATATACGCGCCGACATAGGAGGAAATATGTATCTATTAATGGGATTTAATGCGATTTATGTGCGCACATGTGTCACACATGGTGAGAACGCTGAATAATTTCCGACATGAGGCTGTGGTCTGCATCGCATTGGGGCTTAAGGTTAACCCTCCAAAAGTAGTCAATAAAAAGCGCATCTGAACGAAAGGTTGCCGACCCGTGAGGCCCGTGACTCACTCTCAAATATGGCGAAGCTTTAGCGGTTTGAATGACGCAAGACAAATGGAAGATTTTCTCACCATGGAACACAATAGAAGTTTAGAGAACCGACATGCTCCGGGTTTTCCGGTCTTTGGATGTCTCTTTTGGACCAAAGAATCTTAGGTCTTTTCGGTCTGCCCTAACCTAAGTTCGCTTTTCTCCTTCCCAGCAAGTTCATTCGTTCCGCATATCGTCCGGCACGAGAGTATAGAGGACCGGACTCCTGACTACTCATTCCTGAAGATGAAGAGTCAAAAATTGAAGTGCGCAACAAGCTCGTGCCATTGGAACCTTTGCTACCATGTTGTGCTGACATTGACATCCCATATATGGCCCGTCCGGGTCTCCTCCGAACATCAGTCCATGTTATACCATGCTTTCTCTCCCAGTCCCGATGGGCTGCTTCTATTGGAGAGTCAAGATCGATCATTTCAGGCCTCTTCCTTGCCCTGGGCTGGACATTGAGACAACAAACAGTACATGCAATACATGCAGACACAAGACACACGATTCCCAAAGGATGCATGATCCTGGTGGTGACTAGAAGAAAAATTTGGCGGAAATATATAATTTTCTAATGCGTGAAGATCATAAGTAACAAAAGGATACAACGGAAGATCGATCTCGGAAAGGATTTGCGTGTGAATTAAACGCCGAAATCGGGACCAACGTCGTCATCATCATCTAAATCTCCGTCTTCGATCTCCTTTACTAATTCCTTTTCTCGTTCACGTAATTTCTCAGCATCCTCCGCTGCCCTGCTTTCGTTCGTGGGGAACCTCATAGCCTAATCTATCAGCTCTACATTCCCCAAAACCACGCCAAAAGGTGCTCACTTGGGCCGGGGCAAGAGAGAGAGAGGAAAAACCTTGATAGCCTCATCATGTAGAGAAAGACAGAATCGAATTCGTTCGTCAAAGGCCAAGAGAGGTTCCTCCGTAGCATAGACATCCAAGACTTCTTTGTTCTGCATGTATCCACCCTCATGGTTAATTGTGGCCTCAATGACCCCGTCCCGAATGGCCTTGGCGACAATGTACTCTGTCGTCTCTTCGCTGTCGAGTCCGAGCTTGAGACAGACGTCTTTGAGAGAGATGCGCGAGTAGGTAAGGGACATGGTTCGTAAACCCGTTTTAATAACGTTTTGACGGAGACGAGAGATCAATGTGTATGTATCATCTTTACGGAAAGTCTTTTCATGGGTCGCCATCGTCGTATTGAAAATACTCAAATCTCCAATTCGCACCGCTTCACGGGTTAGTAAACTCGACAACCAAAAGTTGGGACGAACCTTGGACGATTTGGGCGTAAGGAGCGAGGACTTTTTCGAGCATGGGTCTTCGGAAAAGTGCTCTCTCAGGGATATCGCCCATCAATAATTCCACGACGACAAGGAATTTATGGACAGTTTGAAGGAATCCGACAGCGGCCTTGTTTTGTTGGGGAGCTTTCCGACTCGCGGCGAGGAGATGGGCATGGGCGGCGGAATAGTCTAGTTGTATGGCACGGATACGGCCGAGGTAGTACAAATATCGAGCGAAAAGATTGTTCCCGCTGGATTCGGGAAAGGTAGTCCGAGAGACGAGTTTATCGGCTTGATCATATAATTTGTAGTGAATGAAATTACGGAGGAGCAGCGTCAAAAGCGTTCCTTGGGTATCGGTGTCGCAGTGGAGAGCGGCGGTACGGAGAGCAGCGAGCATGAATCTAATATTAGTCAATTTTGGAGGAAGGAGAGAGGTCACGTACGGTCGAGCATCAGCGAGATTTCCCAAGAGTTCATAAAATCGCGAGTAATAAAAGAGGATTTTTGCGGCGACCTGATCTAGCGTACGTCGATTTTGAGAGTGAATTTGTTCGACAAGAGTAGTGGAGAATCGAGCCCCATCTTCAAGACGATTTGAATCCAGGAGGACGAGTTGGGTAAGCATTTTGATGTATGCATCTCCTTCTGGGATGATTTTGCGAGTTTCTTTGGCTCCTTTATGAGCAGCGTGAGTATCAACTTCCATTGACGATGAGTCCTGGGCCAATCAGCCGCTGTGAATGGGTTAAAGGTGTATATTCTTACTTTGTCGAGGAGCGAGACAAGGACAGGGACTGATGGGTGGTCTGGAGGATAGACTTCTCGTACGACTTGGACGAGGAGTTCAGGAGAGAGTCGTTTTCGTAGATTAGAGATTTTCAATACGCGATATGCAAAGCGGGGGTCGGAGGTAGAGACTGCTCTTTCGAGCAATTGCAGATTCTGCTTGATGACTAGATAACCCATATCAGCAAGCGGCTCTGGTAAAGGGGGGAAGAGTACTTGTGACAGGAGAGGGCGTTGGGTCTTCGCTGGGGGCGTCGCCCTGCTCCTTTGTCTTCTCACCGGCATTCTCCATCTCGACATCCTCGCTGGCCTTATCTGTGGTCGGCGCCTGGGGATCCGTCTGCATGACGACGTCGTCTGACTGAGCAGACTGTGACGGTGCCGCAGAGGCAGCCTGGTCTGCAGCGGGAGCACTAGGCGCCTCTGAGTCGCTTGTCTTTGCCGTGGCTGCCTTTTTGCCACGGGCGGAGCGTGTGCGTGTCGGCTTTGGCTTTTCGTCCTCGGGAGGAAGCTCTGCAGCGTCCTTCTTGGAGCTTCGCAGCGACCGCTTGTCAACCATTGCTCCTCGACTGATAATTCTCTGCAGCCGTCAGCAAAGACAAAGCCGCGCAATCGCCGGACACCCTCTTGTCCGCCACCCACCGTCAGATGAACAATGTTTTGATGTAGAATTTTTTCGATCTATTTGCAAGTAGATACACAGCAATAACTTCCATGCGAAGAGCAAGAGGATCCTTCGACCCTTCTTCTTATCCCGTTGTCCTTACTCAAGGACCTTTCCATGCAATCCGCATGTAAACAACGCATGAAATCCCCTCTCTCATCACAGAAGGAGAAAGCAAATTACATAAAAATATAAAAGCCTCTAACTACATACACGAGGAAGGAAACAGAAGAAACTTTACATGGAAGAAAAGAGGGGAATGAAGGAAAGACAAGAATTATAAGAAAAAGCAATGGGATGCCCGGGGTTCCCAGATCACTGACAGACAAAAGCAAGGCAAAAGCCAAACGCGACATCCCTAAACAATGATTCTCTCGCTTTTGAAGGCGGTAATCGCACAACGTCCAAGTAGAAAAACACCAACAACTCCAAACCTCCATTCGTCTCCTAAATCTTTTCAAGGCTACCAGTTACGCCCACCACCCCCAACGACGCGGCTCCGGCCTGCCCAATTACACCAAACCCCTTTTCCAAAAAACAAAAAAACGGTGCAAAAAAAAAGAGAGAGAGAGAGAGGAAAAGGAGAGGCAAGGAGAAAATGAAAAAGAAAACCGACATTTTGTACAGGCGCTCTAAAAATGTCCACGGCAAAATCACAAACCCCCTATCCCCTTTCTTTTCTAAGGCTCAGACAAAACAGAGAAATCGATAAAGGAAAAGAAACACCACCTTTTCTCCCCGGACACAAAAAATGAGAAATAAAGAAATGATTGAGCTCCGAAATGAATGAATTGACGAGACCGGCTATTGGGATTCCCTCACTCGTCAGATATCGCCTGGTTATCGCCGTCTCGAGGAATGACGACGGTTGAATGACCGTGGGTATTCGATATGTACAAAGAGATGATAAAGATGAGTTGTCGATCTTGGGTGATTAGGTCGTGGTGAATATGATGCTCTGAAGGTGGGAGGGGGTGGGCCCTCTCTTCGAGATCCGTATAGGCTATAGACATGAAATGATAAAGACAGATATGTACAAATATCGAGTCGACGATAGAACCGAATTAGTTATCGGCTACTGCTGTTGTATTGTCGACGTCAGTGCCGTCGTCGAGACATTCGGATTCGTCTGCAATGTAATCACCGGCGTCGAAGTCGTGGTGGGGTCTGCGGTATAATGTGAAGACCTTGTCGACTGAACATCTGATCCCCGACGATTCTTCCTGGCCATGTGAATTCGTTCTTCCCATTCCCTTCGAACAGAAGCTCGCTTGGCTCGAAGTTCAGTCAATTCGGTCTCAGTGCTCCATCCACTGGTCGCCATTCTTTGTTCTGTCGCAGCAAAAGCATCGTCTTCCAAGTCCATGTGTTGGAGCAGACTTTCGACGTCTTCGGACGTCGTTGCCGGTTGGAAGAACTGGCGGTTGGAAAATTGTGGGGAGTGTTGCACTCCGTTGCCGGTTCGGATGGGCGCCATGTTCAGAGTTGGTGCTGGCGACGTGACGATTGGGGAATAGACCTCGAAAGGGCGTTGGGTGGGAGACATAAAAGTCGGGGAGACGGGTGGGATAGAAATGAAGGAAACGTTGGACAACGAACTGATACTGTTGTTTCGCGTTGAGTGCGGCGGGGGTGGCATTTGAGGAAAGACGGATGGTTGCGTTGACAGTGCCAAGTTGTGCATGGACGCAGACGGGGATTGAGGCAAGGAGACGGAGACGGGTGAGTCGAGGGGGGGGATGTAGGGGAGAGTCGATGCAATGGTCGGGAGGAAGGGTGGTGTTGGCAACTGTTCTCTGGACATCATGGTCCCGCGGGTGGTGGGACGACAACATTCGTCTTCGTCCTCCTCATCCGACATCCGCTCAGAATATGGATCGTAGTCGAATGCGGTATTTGGGGGAACGACGCCCGGTGTTCGAAAGCCCTGTGACTGAGATCCGGATGAGAGTATATGGGACGAGGAAGCCATGCGGGGAAGCGGAGGTGGGGATGAGATTTGGAGTTTCGGAAGGACAGGGGTTGACGACCATCGTTTGAGCCGAAGGGCCCGAGGGATGACAGCATTGAGCACCTTTTGCCCCCGTCTCCCAAGAATAGATCTTGATGATCGACTCCCTCGGTCAGGTGAACTCACTTCCCCTGAGGATGGACCAGACGGAATTGTAGGCAGAGCGGGAACAGAACTGAACGTGTCATTATCGATCAATAACGACGGCGATCGAGGTCGGTCTGATACCGGATAGGATTCCGTTGACAAGCCGTAAAATCCATCAAGGTCATCGCCATCTAGCATGTTACCGAACGGACGTTTCACGTGTTGCATACAATCTGTCCCTGGACTGGAAGGCGGAGACATAGATACTCTCAATTGAGGGGAATCAACCTCACCCGATGAGGATGACCCACCATACGGACCGGAGAGCAAGGACCGCTGTTGAAATCCAGCACATTCAGGACATCCTTCACAATTGCCGACATTATTTCCAAACTCCTCGTCTATCCCACGCTCATGATAGTCATCTCCCATCCCACTTTCACCAGCGGGAAACGTTTCGTATGCAGCACGACCAACCTCTAAACCGTAACCGACGCCCGCATTGACCAGAGTCTCGTCCCGTGCAATGGGGGACGGTGGAGGGGACGGTTCCTCTTGACAGCGATGATACAACTGAAACGCAGCAGCTGACGGCACATAATCAAATGGTCTTTGAAGTTGATGACCGCTTTCAGGGGGAGTCTGAGTGAAAATCTCATGAAATGAGCGGTTTCCGCTGGGTGTGGAAGGAGCCCCTGTGCCTCCTTTGAGGGAAGGAGAGCCGGTTGACGTTGCCACGGAGGGGACAAATTCCCGCGAGGACGTGGAGGTGCTTTTGGAATGCTGGGTGGAATAAGTGTACATGGATATGTCGTCAGCGGCAACCACTTCGTCTTCCTCTGCCTCAATGAGCTCAGGCAAATTGGGCAGGCCGCGGCGGTAGAGGAGGCGAGTTACGCGCGGTGGAGTGACGTTCCCAGACGAGACATGGGAGCTGCTTCCTCCATATTGTTGAGGCGATGGAGGTTGCTGCTGCTGCATGGCCAGAGAATATTTCGGAAGGAAGATGCGACGAAAGCAAAGATAAACGGCTAGAAGAACCCAATGCCCCTTTGGAAGCCGACGCCGCCGCTAGAGGATTGTCCTCGAACGCAAAGGGGAAGTCGGGATTCCTTTCCGGTCGAATTGCGATGAGGGACCGCAGCAGCTTGTCAATCTGAGGCACCACGATAAGTGGAATTGTGTCTGGGCCGCGAAGACACTAAGGGAGAACTGTTTTTGTATCCTAAATTGGACGTAATTCTGGGGCTTTCCAGAAGAACCGGTGCAGGGCGAAAGAGAGCGACGGTCGGCGAGAGCACGGAGGAATGAAAAACGTGGTTGACAATCGTGCGGGTGGTCGCTGGGGGTGGCGATGTATTTATTTATCCTGCGTGTGGGCGTGCGGCACAATGCACAATGGGGAAGGTGCTAGGGTTTCCTGGGGCTGGTGTCGGGAGCGGCGGTGCCTGTGAGTGCGTATGATGGGATGATGGTGCGCTGACCTTCCCTCTCCTGGCGATATAAACTTTTTTATAGTTCGCGGATCAGGAGCGGAAATTATTGCTAAATTTGGGGGAAAATTCTTGACAGCTGCAAATCCAAGCAAGTTGTGACCAGTAACCGATAGAGAGCCCGCAATTCAAAACATTTTAATATGAAAAATGTCGTGATATGCAGAGTGAATGAAAAAGGGACCAAAGGAGAGGGAGCCGAGGGGTGACTGGGATGGGGCGGGTGATGTCTCTGTGGGATCAACCCGCAGGCCTGGATATTTGTATGATTGGGGCGTTGGGGGACGTTCGACCCCGAACGAATGGACGCAAGCAAGGCCAGTGAAGGCCACCGTAACCAACAAAGGCTGGGGACGAACGGTCGAGTATGCGCCCGACGGTCCGTACGAAGAATTGTCCTTGCTTTTCTCCTCCCCAAAAATTTATGGTTCGCCCCTTGCTGCTGCACACCCGGAAATAGAAAAATATATTAGCCTCACGAAGGGACTAGTTTACAAAATTCTCAACGGGGGGTCGATTTAATTTAAAAGTTGTGAACCAGTTTGACAGGGGTACATTTACACCATATTCGCCCAACGATTTGTGCGCGCGACGTTGACCGATGTAGCAGTCGCGGGAGCCGTTATCTTGCAATTGATTCTGTAAGCACCGAACGTTCAAAGATCATGTTCGCCTTTAAATCTACCCGCTTTGTAATATTCGCGAAACGGTTCAATAACGAGCGACCCGGCAGTTTTTGAAAAAAAAAAATGTCAAGTTTTTTTGCATCGTGTGGTTGCCCCGTGGCGCAAGAACGATTTTCATATTCTCGGAAATTTCACGTAACGTTCATGCACGAGCGCTCGGACCCCGTTCATCATGTGACTACCCTTTCCCAACTTCGAAGGTCTGGTTCTCGTCCCCATTGCCTCGCTTCTGTTCGATGGCATAGCGTCAGAAATGCATCATAATAGCGTCAAAATAAGATCGCAGGTCCCACACGGGGAACGTTTCCAAAATTAGACATCCCATACCTTTTTCATTTACGGTGTCCCATTTCGAGGACCCCATCAAAGTCTATTTTTCGTCCGACCGTCGGAACTTTTTTGGTTTTGGATGATTCGTACGTCATTAGGATTCACACGTGCCAGTCGCTGCTAACAGCCCGTCTACT
>Ga0335076_10001844_pt1 | contig 20747 bp, 15 predicted proteins | sample Lox_Sample_25_FD_206717 | JGI IMG/M metagenome (GOLD analysis project Ga0335076, IMG submission 206717) | Soil microbial communities from Loxahatchee National Wildlife Refuge, Florida, United States - Lox_Sample_2.5 | ecosystem: Environmental > Terrestrial > Soil > Wetlands | place: USA...
TCCCACCGCTACCAGCACCGCCATGACCTTCGACCAGCGCCGCGCCAGCAGCAGGGCCGCGGCATCGCCGCGCTTGATGCCGATCCACTCCGCGATCATGATCACGGCCGCGAACGCGATGCCGAAACACGCCAGGATGATGTGGAAGCCCAGCGACGACCCCATCTGCGACCGCGCTGGCACCGGATTCGCCGCCAGAACGTGCGCCATTGCGCCCATCGCGCCCTCCGTGCGCTGCGTGCGGTCTCGCGGCTGCAGGACCGTGCGCTATGTGTACCGCCAGCACGCCGCGGGTACACATGCGCCGCAACGTTGTCTGTCGTCGCTCAGAGGCGTATCCGTCATGCGCAGCACGAATCTCGGATCGGTAGCCCTGGTCATTCTCCTCGGGCTGGTCATCGGGGCGCTCGGGATAGTCGTTTCCGTGCTGTACACCGTCGGAGTGCTGATCCTCTTCATCGGCGGCGTCGGCGCCGCCGTTCTGGTCGGCGAGTACCTGATGCGGCATCTCAGGAGCCGGCAACCGTCGGCCTAGCGGGAGTCTGGGGCGGACCACCACGGGCCCTGCTCGCCCGTGCGGTGAGAGCTGTGCAGGACCAGCTGTACCGGGCAGAGCTGTGCTGGAACGGAATGGCACGGCACCGACCGGTGACCTGCGAATTTGCAACTGACTGCAAGGCTAGGGCCGGCCGCGCATCCGCGGAACAAGAAAGCCGCCTCGCGGCGGCTGTTCGAGTTTATTACCTTGAACTGGGAAGTGGAGCTACGGGGATTCGAACCCCGGACCTCTTGCATGCCATGCACGCCCAGTCTGTCGGAGACCACTGCCCGCCATCGCTCAGAGCCGCCTTGACCAGCAGCGACATTCGCGTGGCGTCGCTCGTCATCGCTGTCGTGTTGTGCATGTTAGCTCCCGCCTTGGCTCCCAGCGAAAACCCTTCCCGCGCACGAACTGCGAGACATGCGCTGGCATACATGCGCACCCAGGTCGCCGGAATTCACATTCCCGACGAATGACCGCCAGCTCGGTCGTGAGGATGTCAAGCACATGAACCTGACTGCATCGCAGTGCCTGTGCTATACCGACACGCCGTGCCTAACGAGAAGATCACCATTGCGAACTTCGGGCAGCCCCGTCCCGGCCGATGGCGGGTTGGCCGACCGTTAGGCGCTCGGGAAGGTAGGCGGTGGAGGCGCGCTGTTCCGCCCGGCTTACTTTAAGGTCACCGATCTGTGATCACGGCAGCGGTCCGGGTGACGTCACCGTCCTTGTTCCCTGGCCGGCGGGATGACGAGGTTGAGCTGCCCGAGGCGCTCTGGATCTACGAGGGCATCGATTTGCGTGATCTTTCCGTTAGTGACGGTGAACGCCATCACCGAGAACACTCGTCCGGCAGGCGCTACCACAGCTCCCGCGGCGCCGTTGACGAGCGCTGGTCTGACGAACGGGTGGAGCTTGGAGTAAGTAGCGGAGTAGGCCGCTACGGCCTGCGCGCCGCGAAGAATGACCGACGCTTCCTCGCGCAGAGCGCCGCCGTCGATCCGTAGTTCGACATCGGGATCGAGCACCGCTATCAGGGCATCGAAGTCCCCGTCGCGTGAGGCGGCGAAGAACGCGTCGACGACCTCGCGCTGTCGCCCGATGTCAGGGTCCGGCGTGGGCGAGCCGTGCACGCGTCGCCGCGCTCGGCTGGCGAGCTGCTGCGCGGCGGCCTCGGAACGATGGAGGACCGCCGCGATGTCCGCAAATGGCACGCCGAACACGTCATGCAGCACGAATGCCAGCCGCTCGGCAGGAGTAAGCGCGTCGAGCACCACGAGCAGCGCGAGCCCGACCGAGTCGGCTACCAGCGCCTCCTGCTCAGGGCCGACGCTGCCTTCGAGGCTGACGACGGGGTCGGGCACGTAGAAGTCCGTGAACACTGCGCGCCGTGCCCGCCGGGCGCGCAGCATGTTCAGGCACACCCGGCCGACAATGGTGGTCAGCCAGGCCTGCATGTTCTCGGGGCTTCGCGGACCCTGGTCGCGGATCCGGAGCCATGCCTCCTGGAGGGCGTCGTCGGCTTCGCTCACCGACCCCAGCATCCGGTAGGCGACCCCGCGCAAATGCGAACGGTGCTGCTGAAAACGCTCCGTCAGCCACTCGCTCTCCTCCATGGCAGATAGGTTCCCTTCTAGCTCCTGCGGCCGGGAACAAACGGTAATGGCAGCCCGCGGGGGTCACCAGTGGCCGTGGTAGCCCAGGCCCACGACCAGGGCACCGGCGGCCATCACCAGGAAACTGACCGCACCGGCGACCTTGGGATCGCGCACCCGGATGTGCGCGCTCACCGCGCAGATGAAGTAGACGACCAGGCCAATCGCCGCGGCCGTGCCGAGCACCGGCACACCGAACCCAACCAGCAGCCCGACCGCCCCGCAGGCCAGCAGAATCCCGAACGGAATCATCCACCTCGGCGACACCCGCACCTCGTCGGCGACGACCCTGACAGACTCCGCCCCGGCGAAGTTCAAAACGGCGGCGTAGCCGTTCGCAAGCGCCACGACGATCGTGACGACAACGTAAGCGATATGCATACCCATAAGACACGCCCGGACCGGAGAACCTGACCGCTCGGCCCGGGGACCGCCATCCGCGCGTCCTCGCCGCATCCCCTTTCCGGCGCGAGGGCATCTTGGCCGCGCCGGCGTGAAGATCATGACCGGCCTTACGACGCCGCCCGGCGGCGCCAGCCGGTCCCGCGCAAGCAAGCGTAGCTTTGGCGCCGCGACAAGAAACTCGAGGACGAGGGCGTTCAGGCCCGCTTTTTGCTCTCCCAGCTTCGCGCCGCCATCGGGCCTCTACGAAGTGCAACCTTGGGTCGAGCCGCCACGTCGGGCTGCAGCCGGCGCAACTCGCGCCGCAGCCCTCGGATCTCATAGGCCTTACCGGCTGCCTCGCTAATCGCCGCGACAAGTCGCGCCGGAGGAGCGCGGCCCTCGGGCCGGCAGCCGCAAGGCTCGGCGTGATGACGACGCGGTCAATCAGCTGCCAGCAGGGTAGCCCCGGCCCGCCGGACATCTGGGCGCGCCGACGCGCGCTTACCCACGTGCGCCACGATGACCGGCCCGCGGCGATCGCCGAAGTCCAGAAGGTCGGATTGCACGTGTCGGATGCGCGGATTGGCCAGGCCGCCGGCGAGCTCAACTAGGCCCAGCACTCGAGGGAACAGCTGCCCAGGATAGCCGCGAACGCCGACCGCCTGCGCTGACCAGTTCCGGTCACCAATGTTGATGGTGTCCCGCGCCGTCTGCCCAACCGCCGCGCATTCGACGAAGGGGCTGGCACTGTCGAGCCGCTGGCCGCGCAGCAGTGGCGGCCGCGCGGCAGACGCCGGGGCCCTAGCGACGCCGACGCTTGACCGGGCCTACGACGTAGTCGATCTTGAGGCATGCTGGGTCGCGGGCGGTAACGCGAGACATGTTGGCTGCCTCGTCAAGGGGCACGACGAGGGGGGTCGAGGCGTCCGCCGAGTCGCTCGGCGCGGCGTTCCGCCGCCCGCATGGCGGTGTCCGACATCGCGGCGATCAGCGGGGCCGCGGCCGAACGGGACTTCGACAGCAAGTACGGGGTGTCGCAGCTAGCGGTGAACTCCGCAGGGTCAAAGACCGGCAGGTCGCAGTGCTGTGGCGGCGTGACCCACGCCATGATGTCGGGGTCGGTCATAGCCCTGGCGGCGGTGCGCAGTCTGGGAGAGCGACCTGGCCGCCTTGATCGCCGACAAAGGCATCGGCCTCGTCGTGCGTACCCTGCCCTCCGCTGCTCGCGTACCGGGATCGCGCACGTGAGTCAATGACTCGGCCCACGCGTGGAACCGGCGCGGCGTGGCAGCGACGCTTGCCACCCGGTTGGCCCACAGATTCTCTTGGTCGGCGATCGTCCATGGTGGGCGAGATCAACAACGGCAGCCAGAGTCTCACGCAGCGCGTCGTACCGCAGCCGGGTGACCGCGCCGTTGCGTGCCGCGCATCCTGGGTGCACCGGTGGCTCGAACTCGACCACGTACTCCCAGCTGCCGAAGGCCGACAGCGAAGCGGCGAATCAGCCAAGCGCTCCCACGCCGTTGGGGCCTTGCCGCGACGGATACGACGCTCTGCCATCACGCGTCCGCTTCCCGGCGAAGGACATGGCGCCGCCGCAGCCGGGCCTCTTCCAGCTCAGTGATCTGCCGTTCCCGGTTGACGCCGAGCTTCATGTTCTGGATCTTGTCGTGCAGCTTCACGATGGCGTCGATCAGCATCTCCGGCCGCGGCGGGCAGCCGGGCAGGTAGATGTCGACGGGCACGATGTGGTCCACGCCCTGCACGATGGCGTAGTTGTTGAACATGCCGCCGCTGGACGCGCAGACGCCCATCGAGATGACCCATTTCGGGTTGGACATCTGGTCGTAGATCTGGCGCAGCACCGGTGCCATCTTCTGGCTGACCCGGCCGGCCACGATCATCAGGTCGGCCTGGCGCGGCGTGGCGGCCATCTTCTCCATGCCGAACCTGGCCAGGTCGTGCTGCGGCCCGCCGGCCGCCATCATCTCGATGGCGCAGCACGCGAGCCCGAATGTGGCCGGCCAGACAGAGCGGGCGCGGGCGTATCCGGCTACCTTCTCCACGGTCGTCAGCAGAAACCCGGCGGGCAGGTGGTCCTCCAGGCCCATTGCTGGCTCCTCAGCCGGTCGCGTCTAGTCCCCTCGACGCTATGGGCCGGCATCGCACGACCGCTTCTGTCACGATGACCTGGTCTGCCCGGCAGTTCCGGCGGCCGGTTAGGTCATGGCGTGTAGCGGGTCAGCTCCTCGCGGGTGGTGACGCCGAGCTTGGGGAAGGCCTTGTACAGGTGGTAGCCGACGGTACGCGGGGACAGGAACAGCTGGGCGCCGATCTGCTTGTTGGATGCGCCTGTGGCGGCCAGCCTGACGACCTGCAGTTCCTGCGGGGTGAGCCGGGCCAGCGGGTCGGCCGGGCTGACGGCAGGCGCGGCAGCGCCGGCGGCGCGCAGCTCGGACTCGGCGCGTTCCTGCCAGAGCCGGGCGCCTGCCCGGGCGAATGTTGACGCGGCGGCAAGCAGGTGGCCGCGGGCGTCGGCGCGGCGCTGGTTTCGCCGCAGCCACTCGCCGTACAGCAGCCTGGTGCGCGCCTGCTCGGTCGGCCGGCCGTCGCCCTCGTGCGAGGCGATCGCCTGCTGGTAGAGCGGCTCGGCGTGGTCGTCGTCTGCGGATAGCGCGGCGCAGCGAGCGGCGACGGCGGTGGCCCACCGCTGGCCGATTGCGCTGGCCCAGGTGGTGAACTGGGCCAGCGGCCGGGCCGCGAGATCGGGCCGGCCGGCCCGGATGGCCGCCTCGACATGGTCCGGATAGACATACAGCACTGCGGCCGGATCGCCGGACGGCCCGGCGGCTATTGCCTGGATCCGGTCCAGGGCCGACTGATAGCGGCCGGAACCCAGATCGAGCATGGCCAGTGCGTAGTCCACCGCGGTGAGCGACCCGCTTGACGCGCGGGCCGACAGGTCCCGTACCTGGGCGACTCGGACCCGGCAGGCCTCCTCGTCGCCGGTGGCGGCGGCCAGGACTGCCGCCAGGCTGGCGAAGTCGCCGGCGAGGGCAGTCTGCCCGGTGTCAGTGGCCAGGCGCAGGCCCTCCTCGACACTGGCCACGGCGTCCAGCAGCTCGCCCTGATAGATCTGCGCGACGGAGAGCTCCGCCAGCGCGTAGGCGAGTCGGCCGGGCATCCCAGCGTCACGGGACTCGGCGGCCAGGCCCTCGGCGTGGCTGCCGTAAGCGGCCAGATCGCCAAGCAGGGCGTAGAAGATCAGCAAGTGGAGCCTGGCGTAGGCCGGCAGCGAGCCGGGGTCTGGCAGCTCTGGCACGGTGACCGGCGACTGGGTGTCGCCGGTCTGCAGCCGCCATATCGCCTGGAGGAACTCCAGCAGGCCGCCGGCGGACAGCGGCAGCATCGCCGCGGCTCGCCGCTCAAGTTCGGCCCGCGCTGGACTGGCGCCGGCGGGCCACAGGAACAAAAGCGCCGACATTACCATCGTCAGGGCGGTGGCTGGATCACCAGCGCCCGGCAGCGCCGCGGCGTCCAGCAGGAAGCCAGCCGCGTCGGCTTCCCGACCCGCCTCGCGGCACAGCATGGCTCGCACCCAGGCCAGCCCGGCGGCCGACGCCGGTCCGGCCGCCAGGTCCGCGGCCTGCGCGGCCAGGTCCGCGGCGCGCGTCAGCTGCCCGGCGTCGAATGCCGCCTCGGCGGCCAGGGCCAGCCGCCGCCCTCGTCCTGCTGCGCCGGCCGACAGCCCTGCCGCACGTTCGTAGGCGGCGGACATAGCCGCGCGGCTGCCCCGCTGGCCGGCCCGCTGCGCGGCGGCGTCCAGCCCGGTGGCGATCTCCTCGTCGGGGCCAGCCGCCAGGGCCGCCAGATGCCAGGGCCGCCGGTCATCCTCCAGCACCCCGGCCAGCGCCCGGTGCCCGGCCATCCGCTCGCCGACATCCGACCCTGCCAGGACCGCGGCTCGGACCAGCGGGTGGGAAAAGATGACCCCCGCCGGGGTAACCCGCAGGAGCCCGGCCCGCTCGGCCACGGCCAGATCGGCCAGCGAACCGCCTGCGGCCGCGATCGCCCGGCTCACCTCCGCCAGGCTGGCCATCCCGGCGAGCGCGGCGATCACCACCGCCCGCCGGCCCGCCTCGGGCAAGGCCCTGGCTCGGGCCAGGAACGTCGCCTGCACCCGGCCGACCAGAGAAGCGGCTGGCAGCGCCAGCGGCGTGACCGAACCAGCCCGCTCCCCAGCCGACAGCCCTCGCGACAGCTCGATCAGCGCCAGAGGATTGCCCGCCGCCTCGGCAATCAGCTGATCACGGGCCGCGGCCACAAGCCCCGCCCCCGCGAGCAGCCGCTCCGCCGACGCCCGGTCCAGCCCGCCCACCCGCAACTCCGGCAGGCCCGGCAGGCCGGCACCGGCCGGCTCGTAGCGCGACGCGACGATCACCGCTGCACGCTCAGCGTGCAGCCGCCTGGCCGCGAACACCAGCGCTTCGGCCGATGCCCGGTCCAGCCACTGGGCGTCGTCCACCACCAGAAGTACCGGCCGGGCCTCGGCCAGCTCCGCGACCAGGCTCAGCACCCCCAGGCCGACCAGGAACCGGTCCGCGACCGCCGCCTCTGCCATCCCGAACGCGCCGCGCAGCGCCGCAGCCTGCCGGTCAGGCAGCTCGCCGATCTCATCCAGCGCGGGGAGCATCAGCGCGTGCAGCGCCGCGAACGGCAGCTCCGCCTCCGATTCGACGCCGGTCACCCTCAGCACCTGGGCCCCGACGGCCTCCGCCTCCGCGGCATCCAGCAGCGCGGTCTTGCCGATCCCGGCCTCGCCGCGCAGCACCAGGACCCCCGCCCGGCCGGACCGCATTCCCTCAAGCAGCCGGCCGATGGCCGCCATCTGTTCGTTCCGGCCGTACAGCATCGGCTCCCATCCTGCTAGCACAACCGCGACCACGGCATCGTCTGCCGGCGAGCGAGCCGGGCATCCGATAGGCGACCGCCGCAGGTGGGCCCGCTGTTCCTCGAAGGACGCCGCCAGCCACTCAGCCTGGCCCATCGGTCACATTCCTCTGTTGCCGGGTTCACATCCATGGACCGCCAGCCCGCCCGACTGTGATAGCGCGGAGCCGAGGCCACTGAAGTATCACGTTTCCGGGGTAATCGGGCCGGTGGTAGCACCGGTCAGCGCCAGGAAAGCCTCAGTCAGCCCACCGGTGGTGACTTCCAGTCCCGAGATGTCGTGCCTGCGAGGGTAGAGGCTCCATACAGTCGCGTCCGGGTCGGTAGTCTGCAGCGTGATCTGCCGCCCTCTGCGCTCGATGCCGGTGACGCTTGGCAGATGCTCCAGGTCGCTCGGCGGCTCGCCCAGCCAGGTGAAGCGGACGATTGCGCGGGACCCGCCTGCGGCCCGCACCTGGTCCGGGGTGCCGTCGGCGACCGTAGACCCGGAGTGGATCACAACAATGCGGTCTGCGTTATGGTCGGCCTCTTCGAGGTAGTGGGTGGAGAACACGACAGTCTGTCCGCTGGCCCGGCAGGACTGCACGTCCTTCCAGAACACCTGCTGCGCCTGCACGTCGAGCCCGGCGGTCGGCTCGTCGAGGACCAGCAATCTCGGGTTGCCGATCAGGGCCACCGCGAAGCGAACCCGCTGCGCCTGACCGGTAGAGAGCCGGTCAGTCCTGCGGCCGCGGATCTGCTGCAGCCCGGTCAGCCTGATGGCCGCCTCGTAGCCAAGCGGCTCCGGATACAGGCCGTGAATACAGCGCAGCAGGCCCCCGACCGACACCCCGGACATCAGCCCCGCGTCCTGCAACATGGCGCCCACCTGGCCGTCGGCGATGGCACTAGCTGGCCTGACGCCGAACACGCGAGCCTCGCCGTGATCGGCTCTGAGCAGTCCCAGCATGATCCTGATCGTGGTCGTCTTGCCTGCGCCGTTCGGGCCAAGCAGCGCCACGATAGCCGCCTGCGGGATGTCCAGGTCGAGATTGTCAACCGCGCGCACGCCACCGAAGCCCTTGGAGACCTGCGCGAGCGATACGGCCGGGGCGTCGGGGGAGGAATGGGCAGGTGTCAGCGCTGGCCGGATCCTGGCACCGGCCCACCATGCGACAGCCGCCAGTCCGGCCGTCCACGCTGCCAGCACGAGCGCAGTAGGCAACGTCGGAGCAGCGCCCGCGGCGATCCGCCAGCCAAGCTCGGCCTGGCTGTAAGAGGGCAGCGCCCTCGCGACGCTGCGCAGCGCGGCCGGAAAGAGCGCGGGCGGCACCCACAGTCCGCCCAGCGCGGCGAAGGCAAAGTACAGCGCCAGGGTGATGCCGTACGCGGTGGTGCTGTCGGTCATTGTGCCGATCGCTATCCCGAGCATCACGAACGGCAGGACGCCCAGCCACAAGACGGCCAGCTCAAGGCCCCACTGCCCCCCCGACAGCTGAACCCCGTGCGCCAGCCGGGCGACCACGCCGACAGCGGCCACGGCCGGCAGTGCCGCGAGCATGGCAGCGCAGATGCGCGCCGCCATGATCTGTGCCGGGCGCAGCGGCGTCAGCGCGAGCACGTCCAGCCAGCCGCTCTCCCGGTCCCTGGCGAGCCGCGGCGCCGTTGCGAACAGCGCGCCCCACTCTGCGCCGAACGCGGCCATGGCCACCATCACCTCGACCGCCGCCGGCAGGCCGCTCCCCCTTGTCGAGGTGCCGGAGAAGATGCCGGCGAACAGCAAATAGAAGCCGACGGGCGCCGCGAGCGCGAGCACGACATAGCGGATGTCGCGCACCGCGCGGCCGCCTTCCAAGCGCAGGTAGCCAAGCATCACAGGCCCCCGGGATCGCCGGACCGGCGGTCGGCCGTGCTCGCGCTGAACCGCCCGGGGGTGCCCGCGCTGTCGCGTGCGTCCGGGCCGGCTGCGCTGTCTGACGGCGACTGCGCAGCGGCCTGGTCGATTAGCAGCGCCCTGACCGCATCAAGGAACTGATCGATCAGATGCAGCTCTCCGACCGAGTACCGGGCCAGTAGCAGGTCCGTCACCTTCACCAGCCCAGCGAACGCAGTTTGGCCCTCCTGCCGGGCAACGGCCGTCACCTCGAGCGAGACGCGCCGCCGCTCCGCCATGTCAGGCGCGCGGCGCATCCGTCCGGCCTCCTCGAGTCGGTCGATCACGCTGGTCATCGCCGAAGTGCTGAAACGGCCATGGCCGCGAAGCGCCCGGCACTCAGCGGTCCTTCCCGCGCCACGATCTCCAGGCAGCGCATATCGGTGCGATGCAGATCTGCACGGCTGGCGACGGATCTCGTCAAGCAGGTCCAGGTCGGACTCCGGCGGAGGCTGAGCCGCAGCCGCGTCATGGGCGGCCGCTGGCTCCCGGATCTTAGCGGTCACCGGTTCCCTCCTCCCCCTCGTCCCATGCACGCAGCCCGGCGCTCGTCCTCCCACGTGATCTCCCGCGCTTCTCGGCCGCGAGCTGCCTGAACGCCGCGGGCATGTGCTCCGGGCGGAGGCCGGAGCGGAAACTCGATTCGTGGTTGTGCATAGCCGTCCCTCTTGTGGTGGCGGCCGAAGGCCTTGCGCTCCCGCCGGGCGTATCCGGGGCGGGCGGCAGCCTGGAGTTCCGCGGCCGCCAGCCGCCGCCTCAGCTCGTCGGGCCGGGCCACCTCGGTGGTCAGTTGGTTTTCGCGTCGTGGGATCAGCTGCGGAATGCTCGCCACGCCGCGAGTTTGGGCCCGGCCTCTAGCGGCTGACTTGCCGCTCAATTGCGGTCTCCGCGATCCGCCCGCTACGCCCGGGGTCATGTCAGGGATGGTCCGCTCTGGCTCCGGCTGCCGCGTCGGCGGCGTGGCATGTGCCGGTTACGGCGCGGGCATCGTGCGGGGCAGCCAGTCCGGCTGAGGCAGCCGGTCCGGCTGGGGCAGCGGGATCGTCGGCTGCCGGCATTGTCTGCCGGGCCAGCGGCCCGGGCCGCATCAGGCTGCCGCATATGATCGCGCCGGCGGCGAAGAAAGCGGCCGTCCACCAGAACCCGGTCGTGTAGCCGTGTACCGCCGCAGCGGCCTGGAGCGCGGCCCGGCCCGGCGGCGACGCGCTGACCGCGGCGTTCAGGTGGCTGGCGGCATAGGCGGCCGCCGCGCTGGTGGCGATCGTGTTGAGCAGGGCGGTGCCGATGGAGCCGCCAAGCTGCTGGCCGACATTCAAGGTGGCAGATGCCACGCCCGCGTCGGTCGGGGCGACGCCGAACGTCCCGGCGTTCATCGACGGTGCCAGCGACATGCCGATCCCAGCGCCGGCCACCATCAGCGGCCCGAGCACGGTGTCGGGATACCCCGAGTGCACACCGATCCGGGTCAGCCAGACCATGCCCGCCGCCGCGATCAGCATACCCAGCCCGACCAGCGGCTTTGGCCCGATCCGCGGCATCAACACGATATTAGAGACCAAGGCCATGATCATGACCATCCCGATCGCTGGCAGGAACGCGACACCCGTGACCACCGGCGAGTAGCCGCGGATCGTCTGCAGGTAGTAGGTGAGGAAGAGGAACAGGCCGAACATCGACGCGCCCAGGATCAGGATCGTCAGGTTGGCGGCGCCCCGGTTGCGGTCGGCGATCACCTGCAGCGGCAGCAGCGGGCTCCGCGAGCGCGCCTGCCAGGCAACGAAGGCGGCCAGCAGCACCACACCGGCCGCCAGGAAGCCCCGGGCGGACGGGGCGTGCCAGTTGCGCGTCGCTGCGTTGGCGAACCCGTAGACGAGGCAGAACATCGACGCTGACACGATCAGCACCCCCGGCACGTCGAGTCGCACCGGGCCGGTCCGGTGCTGATGGCGCAGCAGCACCGCCGCGCCGGCGGCCGCGACGACGGCGAAGACCAGGTTCACATACAGGCACCAGCGCCAGTCGAGGTACTCGGTCAGCAGGCCGCCCAGGAGCAGGCCTACCAGCCCGCCGCTGCCGGCGATCGCCCCGTAGACGCCGAACGCCTTGCCCCGCTCCCGCGGTTCGGTGAATGTGGTGGTCAGCACCGACAACGCGGCCGGTGCCAGCAGGGCGGCGAATGCACCCTGACAGGCCCGCGCGGTGATCAGCATCGTGAAGCTAGTCGACGCGCCGCCCACGGCTGACGCCGCAGCGAAGCCGGCCAGGCCGGTCAGGAACGTCACCTTCCGGCCGAACAGGTCACCGAGCCGGCCGCCGAACAGCATCAGGCTGCCGAAGGCGAGCGCATACGCCGTGATCACCCACTGCCGGTCGGCGTTGGAGAAGTGCAGCGCCCGCTGCGCGGACGGGAGCGCGATATTCATGACCGAGATGTCCAGCACGATCATGAGCTGGGCGATTCCGGCAACCGCGAGGATCAGCCAGCGTCGCGGGTCGGTCTGGGCTGGCAGGGCGGCGGTGGCGGCGCCGCCGCGAGCGCTTACAGTAGCCATGACAGTTTCCTTTCGTGGATCCGGTTACGCTGACGGCCCGGATTCCCGGTCGCGTTGCCAGGGCTCGGCCATGCCTGATCCGAGCCGGGCTTTTTCATCTGCGAGAAGACGCCGGAGACTTTTCCTGGGCTGGCGGGTTACCTGGCGCCCAGGCAACTTGGGGCGCCGAGCACGCCAGCGGCGTGGCGTCGGGATACCTGACCTCGTAGACGCGCTCGGGGCGGTTATCGCGATACGGATCGGTTCGGGCAGCGGTGGCGGACGGGCGGGCATTCGAGCCTCCTCATGGCCGGTCAGGGGTGGGTATGCCAATGGCGGCATAGGGCCGCGGCGAGCTCGGCAGCCCGCTCGTCGGGGAAGAACAGGCGGGCGCCGTCGATCTCGACGACCTCGGTGGCGCCGGGGATGGTGTCGCGCAGCCAGTAAGCCCACTTGCGGCGGAAGAACTTGTCGCCGGTGCCCCAGACGATGAGCGTCGGGACCTGCAGGCGGGCCAGGCCGGGTTCGATCGCCAGCAGGTCACGGGCGTGCAGGGACGGCAGAATGCGGTCATTCTGGCGCGCCGATTCGGCGGTGCCGAACAGCGGTTCCAGCCAGGCGCGCGCGATATCCACGGGCAGGTTGTCGATGTCCTGGTAGCCGGTGCCGTACATGCGCTTGCGGCCGCGCGAGATGTCGCGTAGCAGCAGCCGGGGCATGATGCGGGCCATCAGGCCCATGCGGGACAGCAGGACCGCGGGCAGCAGCGCCTTGGGCGGGAGGTTGCTGTGTGTCTCGCAGTTGGTCAGGGTCAGGGTGTGCAGCCGCTCGGAGTGGCCGGCGGCGAACGCCTGGCTGATGGCGCCGCCGGTGTCGTTCGCGACCAGGTCAATGTCGGTGAGGCCGAGCGCGTCGCAGAAGTCAGCGACGAAGCGGGCCAGACCTGGCAGCGTGAAGTCCTGGTCGGCGGCCGCGGGAGTCAGCCCGTGCAGCGGCAGGTCGACGGCTACGCACCGGCGCTGGCCGCCGAGCTGGTCGATCACGTGCCGCCACAGGTAGCTGCTGGTGGCCAGGCCATGGATGAACAGGGCCGGCCGGCCGGGGCCGCCGGTGTCGATGTAGCTGGCGGGACCAGACCGAGTGCGCACCTGGCTGCGGTGCTTGTCGAGGCGTTCCATCTCGGTGGACACGAGTTTTCTCTCCATCTGCGTCGGTGCTGCGCGGTCATTCAGCGCGCAGCGTGGTTGCGGTGCGGATGCGCGCGATCCAGGTGCCTGGCCCGAGAGCGCCGCTCGCCGTCGCCAGGAAGATGACTGCCTGGATCACGGTGACGACCGCGGCCGCGGGCATGACCCGAGCCGCCTACGGCACCGAGCCGGGACGTGCGGCCGCTGGATGCCTGCTGTCTGCGCGACGGCGGGATATGACTGCATCATTTCTGCTCGCTTTTCTCGTGGGTTTGGGTGCCGAATGCCTGGCGTTCCAGCCGGGCGTATGTCGGGCGGTTGAGGGCTAGCACGACCCGCGCTCGCCGGCCGCCAGCGGACAGCAGCGGGGCCAGCTCGTCGCGGCGTGCGTGCCGCGCGAGCCATGGCAGCCTGAACTGCAGGCTGCGTGCTGGGGTCCTGCGCATGATCTGCCTCTCACACCAGCGGTAGTCCTGGGCGGGCAGGTACCGGCGCATGACGGGGAACAGCTGCGACTCCTCGTCGGCGATGTGCTCGTCCGCCATGTCGCGCAGCCCGCCGACCATTGCGCGCAACGCGGCCTCGTGCGAGCCCGGTTCGGCGGCAAAGCATGCAAGTTCGCGACTGGTCCGGTGCGACGCGGCCTCGATCGCCTGGTGGTCGTCGGTCAGCAGCGTCAGGTCGACGGCCTGGCGGGCGGTAGCGGCGATGAGCGGCCAGATGATGCCCTCCTCGTCGCCGAGGTGGGCGCGGATCGCCGCAAGCAGCTGCCGGGTGTACCGGCACACGGCTTCGGCCTGGAGCGGGGGCGCGGCCTCGTCGATGACCGGGCTGGCCAGCGAGGTGAGGCGGGACAGGTCCGCGCGGATCGCCCGGTGGACCATCACCAGCGAGGTGAGGTCAGGGACGGGGTCGCCGGCGCTCCTGGCCGTGAGCGTCAGCCGCTGCGTGTTGGGCATGTGCTAACGGTGTGGCGGGCCGCTAATGGCTGACTTGGCAGGCACTTAGCGCTGACTTGCGGTCCTGTGGCGGCAGCGGGAGGGTGGTAGTGATCTTTTCTCGTCAGCGAGGTGCCGGTGATCACGGTTGGGGTGCTCGGCCCGCTCGAGGTGACCGTTGGCGGCGCGCCTGCGGATGCCGGCGGCCCGCGGCAGCGGTGCGTGCTGGCCCGGCTGATCGCCGCGCACGGCCGGGTGGTGTCCGCTGACCGGCTGATCGATGACCTGTACGCGGACGAGGCGCCGCCGCGGGCGCTCGCCGCCGTGCAGGTGTATGTCTCCCAGCTGCGCCGGGTGCTGGAACCCGGCCGGGCGGCCCGTGCGCCGGCCCGGGCCCTGATCACCTCACCGCCCGGGTATGCGCTGCGCCTGGATCTGGCAGCGGTGGATGCCTGGGCGTTCGAGGAGACGGTGCATCAGGCCGCAGGGCTGGATGACCCCGCGGCCGTGCACGGGCGGCTGAAAACGGCGCTGGCCTGCTGGCGCGGCGCGGCGTTCCAGGAGTTCGGCGGCTTGCCGTGGGCAGACCTGGAGGCCGCCCGGCTTAACGAGCTGCGTCTCATGGCCACCGAACGGCTGGCCGCCGCCGCGCTCGGGCTGCGCCGCGCCGCCGAGGTGGTTCCCGGCCTGGACGCCCTGACCGCCGAGCATCCGCTCCGAGAGGAAGCCTGGCGGCTGCTGGCGCTGGCGCTGTACCAGTCCGGGCGGCAGGGCGACGCGCTCGCGGCGCTACGCCGCGCCCGCGCGAAGCTGGCCGCCGAACTGGGCGTCGACCCGGGGCCCGCGCTGCGGGAGCTGGAAGACAGCATCCTGGCCCAGGCTCCGCACCTGTCCCCTCCGGCCGCCAGGCCGCAGCGTGGGCAAGCAGCGGCCATCCCGGCGCCACCGCACGGCGATCAGCCTGCCGTGCTCGCCGCGCCATTTTTCGGCCGGGACGCCGAGCTGAATCAGGTGAGACACGCAGCGCTGGGAGCCTGGGCGGGCCAGGTACGGGTCGTGCTGGTGACCGGCGAGGCCGGGGCGGGCAAGACGGCGCTGGCCGACCAGGTCTGCCAGCAGCTGACCGCTGACGGGTGGACCGTCGCCACCGGGCGCTGTCCCGAGCACGACGGCGCGCCGCCCGCCTGGGCGTGGGCCGAAGCCCTCCGGCAGCTGGCCCGGGCGGTCCCGCCGGCCGAGCCGCAGCCGCTGGCCGTGCTGCTGACCGACACGCCGCAACAAGACAGCGACGTGGCCGCGGCCCGGTTCCGACTGCACCAGGTCGTGGCCGGCTACCTGGACGCGGCCAGCCGCGCCGCGCCGCTGCTGATACTGCTGGAGGACGTGCACCGAGCCGACGAGGAGACCCTCGCCATCCTCACCGTCACCGCCGCGCACCTAACCGCAGCCAGGATCATGCTCGTGGCCACCTACCGGCCCGCCGAGACCAGCGACCAGCTAGCGAGCTGCCTGGCCGGGCTGGCCACGCACGAGCCCGCCCGGATCACGCTGGCCGGGCTCGACGCGGGCGCCGCGGCCGAACTGATCCGCGCTACCTGCACCCGGCCCGCCGACGACGCAACCGTCATCGCAATCACCCAGCGCACCGCCGGCAACCCTTTCTTCCTCCGCGAAACCGCCCGGCTCTACGATTCCGAAGGCGCGCTCGCCGCAAGCACCGAGGTGCCCGCCGGAGTCCGCGACGTCCTGCAACGCCGGATCGCCCGGCTCCCGGCCGCCGCGCAGACCATCCTGCGGCAGGCCGCGGTGATCGGCGCCCAAACCGACGCTGACGTGCTCGGCGACCTGACCGGCGTCCAGGAAAACCAGCTTCTGGACGCCATCGATGCTGGCCTGCTCACCGGCCTGGTCACCGAACCAGCCCCCGGCCAGATCCGGTTCGCGCACGCACTCGTCCGCGACACCCTCTACGACGGCCTGTCCCGGCTCCGTCGGACCCGGCTGCACGCACGAGCCGCCGCGGCGATCGAGCGGCACCATCCAGGCGAAGTGGCGGCCCTTGCCCACCATTACACCCAGGCCGGCACCGACCCCGTCAAGGCAACCCGCTATTGCAGCCTCGCGGCCGAGCAGGCCGAGCAGCGGTTCGCCTACCATGAGGCCGCCCGGCTGTGGGAGCAGGCCATCGACTGCCTTGACCAGGTCAGTGATGCCCAGGTCCGGAACCGGCTGGAGCTGGTGCTCAGCCTCGCCCATACTCTGCCACTCACCGGGCAACTGGCCCGCGCTCGCTCCTTGCGGAAGGACGCGGTACGTGCGGCACTGCCACTGGATGACCCGGCACTGCTCGCCCGGGTCATCACTGTCTTTGACGTGCCCAGACTCATGTTGTGGGACGAGTACGGGAAAATCGACCACGAGCTGGTCAGCACGGTCGAGGAAACGCTGGCCCGGCTGCCGCCCGGCGACCACCCGCTGCGCTGCCGGCTGCTCACCACGCTGGCCGTCGAGCTGGAAACCGCTGAGTCCGAGCGTGGCTACCAGGCCTCCGCCCAGGCCGTGGAGATGGCCCGGCGCCTCGGCGACTCCGCGACCCTGACGATGGCGATCTGCGGCCGCTGGATGCAGACATTCCGGCACGACGGGCTAGAAGAGCGGCTAAGCCTGGGTACCGAGCTGCTCGCGCTGCCCGACAAGCGCGCGACCACCGAGGCAACCGCATACCTGGGGCTTATGGCGGCCAGCTGCGGCACCGCCGACTTCGCCGCCGCGGACCAGTACGCTGCCGACGCCGCGCGCCTCGCCCGGCGCTACGACTTCTCGCCTGTCACCCTCGTGATCAACGAGTATCACGCGATGCGGACGGCGGTGGACGGCGACTGGGCCGGTGCCGAAGAGCTGTATCAGCAGGTCGCCGTTCAGATCGACAGGCTCGGGCTACCGGACCACGCGGCCGGGGTGAGAATCCTGAGCCGGTCGTCGCTGCTGATCATGCAGGGCCGCGCGGCGCAGATCGCCGCCGAGCTGGACGGCTATACGGGCATAGCCGCTGTCCTGGAGGAACTGTTCGCACTCGGGATCGCCGCCGCCGGCCGAGTTGCCGAGGCGCGCCGCACGGCCGCCGATCCGTTGCCCCTCCGCCGCGACCGTCTCTGGTTGTTCCTGACCAGCGTCCGCGGGCTGCTCGCCGTCGCCATCGATGACCGCAAGCGCGCCGCATCCGCGTACCAGGACCTGCTGCCCTTCGCCGGCCGGCTGGCCGGAGCCGACACTTTGCTGATCACCCTCGGGCCCGTCGCACAGATCCTCGGAGACCTCGCCCGCTACCTCGACCTGCCAGGCGCGGAAGCCCACTACAAACTCGCGCTAGAGATTGCCGACAAGGCGAAAGTAAAGCACTGGCGCGCAGCCGCCCTCAGCCGCCTGACTCAGCCCTCTGTCTAGCAGCAGCCGTGTCTTGCCTGCCCGGTTCGCCGAGCAGGGGGGGGGGCGTCCTTGGAGACCTATGACCGGCCTAGCAGGATGAGCCAGCCGCCGCGCCGAATGAAGATGAGCTAGAACAGGCGGAGGGACACGGATGATCATGATGCCCTACGGCTGGATCCTGGACATCGCCGCAGCTCACAGGTTAGGCCGACTCTTGCACCCACAGCTTTCGCAGGGCGCCGACGCCGTCGCTCGCCCGGCCACACTTCGCTCATGGCCGAAGCGTTCCGCTTCTAGGCTCGCTGCGTGGATAGCGGAAGCGGGACACGCCCCCGCGCACCGATCCCGGCCGTGCTGCCGGAGGTCGAGTACGTCCACCATCTACGCGCATTAATGGTCTGACCTGCAGAATTGCACGCCTGGACCGAGCACTAGCCCGCCATCACATATGCACTAAACAAGCAAGCCGCCTCACGGCGGCTGTTCGAATTCTATATTTTGACCTGGGAAGTGGAGCTGACAGGAAAACGCCTCAGCCTGCGCGCGGCAGCGAACCTCAGCTGGCTATCTGGGGGTCGGTTATGCCCCGCCAGCGCCGCCGTATCCAGTAACTGACGATCCGCCGCTCAGAACCCCTCATAGGAACATCCCACGCCAGTCGAACGCCAGGCCAGCAAGACACGGCCGGGTTCCTAGAGCCGGGCGAAATTGCTGATGTCCTGCTCGAACTGCAAGACCAGGTCCGACGTCAGCGTCCGGCGAGTCTGCTGAATGCCGGCGAGCACGTCGGCCGTGGTCGTGATCTCCTGGCCGTGCTCGAACATGACGCGCTCGAAGACAAGCTGCGCCGTCCGCCGGGCGGCAAACTCGATGTCGGCCGGGGTGAACAGCCGGGATTGCTCGACGACGGCCGCCACGTCCACGCCGTCATGGGGCATGGACGCCAGGTAGCGCTCCCAGATCGCCTGCCGCGCCTCATCGTCGGGCGGCCCGACCGGCAGCACGTAGTCGAAGCGGCCGTGCCGCAGGAACGCCGTATCCAGATCGCGCACCGAGTTCGTCGCGCAGATGAGCAGCCGTTCCTCCTTCTCCCGGAACACCGGGATCAGCTTGAGCATCTCGTTGGTGACACCCTGGTGAGCCGAGATTGCGCCGCCACGGCGCAGGCTCGCTATCTCCTCCACCTCGTCGATGAAAGCGACGACCTTGTCCAGCTCGGCAATCATGCCGAAGGCCTCGCGCAGCGCGGCGCCAAGGCCGGCCGCCGAGTCGGCAGCCAGACGGGACGGGAACAGCTCCACGAACGGCCAGCCCAGCCGCGACGCCACTCCCTTCGCGAAGGTGGTCTTGCCGGTGCCGGGCGGCCCGAAGAGGATCACCGCCTGCGGGGGTACCAGGCCCAGCCGCCCAGCCATGTCGGCATTGGCGAGCGGCAGGATGATGCGGCGCTCGATAAGTTCCTTTTCCCTGGTCATCCCGCTGAGCTGTGTCCAGGCACCCGGCCTGATCATGCGCCCGCCAAGCTGAGCGAGGATCCCCACATCGCCGGGCCCGACCGGCTCCAGCTTCTCGTACAGCCGCATGCCCGCATGCACGCTGTAGCCGGAGTGCTCCAGCGCAAGTGACCCCACCTCGTTCTCATCGGCGAGCAGACACGCGATCCGGTGCACTCCCGCCACCACGAGCTGCCGTTCCAGCTCGGTGAGCATCGCGCTGCCGATGCCCTTCTGCCGCCAGCCCGAGGCCAGGCTGATCCGCATCAGCATCGCCCGCGAGCCGTCGACGTTCGCGATCACGGCCCCTACCACCTCATCACCGACGACCGCGACCACGGCGGGGGCATTCGCCCGGACGGAGGCAATAAGGTCAGAGATCCCGAATACCGGCGTCGTACTGCCCGCGGCCGGGTCATCCCAGAGCCGAATCGCGGCATCAAGATCGTTTTCGTGAAAGTCGCGGATGCGCCAGGGCGTCATTCAGCCAATGTCCCCAATACGCCGCCGGCCACGCAACTCCCCCCGCTCCCCGAGACCGGCGTCGAGTAGCGCCGTCATCGCTGACATGGCGCAGGCGACGCGATTACCTGTGCGGGACAAGCTCGTGGCAACTCCGAATCAGACTAGATTGTGGCGGCCGAAGTCAGCCTGCGGTATCTTCGCCGGTCAGAACAAGTGGTCAGGAGCGGGGTCGAACCGGCGACCTTCCGCTTTTCAGTGCACCATGCTAAACCATGCTGACCAGGTGCGATGCGCCACGGCGGATGAATTTCGGCGCGTATTGCGCGTGATCAAGCGCAGGCGAGCGCTTGCTGTACGGGCGGGGGTAGATGCCTGGCAGGACGCGTATCGCGGTTGGGCCGTTATGGCGAGGGGCCATCGGTAGCCAGACGGCGGAGTGGTTTATGAGATGGGACACTGACAGCGTGGTATTCGTCGCGGATGACCTTGGAGCGTGGCTGGTCGGATTTCTCGCCGAGACGGGCCGCAAGAAGCTGACCGCTCTGGTTCTCGGCACTGGCCAGGAACGGGCTCTGCAATCGACGGCCACGGCGGCTGTCCGGCTCACCGCCGAACAGCTATGCCCGGACGATGCACAGCATGCCGAGCAGGTAGCGCTGGTCATCAGCCAGGTCTTCCGCCAGCCGGTACCGGCCGAGTCGCCGACTGGGCGTGAAACGGTGCTGGAGGCGCTGCGCGCGGCGATCTCCGGTCAGCTTGCGGTGCTAGACGATGCCAGTATTACGGGGACGGGGCAGTCCTCGGCAGATGTACTCGGGATCCCGGCCGCCATCATAACGGCAGAGCTGATGGAGCACCTGCTACGGGAGATAACATCGCGCGGAACCAGGGGCGGGCCCCTGGAGCCCCTGGCCAGTCAGCTGAGCCGCGATAAAATCTACCTGCAAGGCATGGCACTTGAGGGCAGGGTCGGTCGATTGGATGACACTCTGCTGAGAATGCTGGCCCGCTTCGACAGTACCCGTTCCACCTCTGCCGCTCCGATAGCGCTAGCGCAGCTACCTGCTCCGGCGGCCGGGTTCACTAGCCGGGATGGCGAACTGGCAACGCTAGCCCGGTTGCTGGATCCGACCGAAGACCCTGGAGCGATGGTGGTGTCAGCGGTGGCGGGCCTGGCCGGGGTCGGCAAGACTGCTTTGGCGATCCAGGCCGCTCATGGCTCCCTTCTATGGCGGCGGTTGTCAAGGGGCATGGATACGGGAGGC
>Ga0335076_10001845_pt1 | contig 20735 bp, 18 predicted proteins | sample Lox_Sample_25_FD_206717 | JGI IMG/M metagenome (GOLD analysis project Ga0335076, IMG submission 206717) | Soil microbial communities from Loxahatchee National Wildlife Refuge, Florida, United States - Lox_Sample_2.5 | ecosystem: Environmental > Terrestrial > Soil > Wetlands | place: USA...
ACAGCGAGATCATCCAAACCGTGCATCAGCGGCCCGAGCCGATGATCCCCGCCGGTCGAGAACTCCTCGCCGGGCGCTGATCGCCGGCAGCTTGCCAAATAGGCGTTCGTGGGCCCGCGGGCCAGCGTGACCCACGACGCCGAGCTCAGAAGCAACGACACGGGAACCGCCACACACCGGGGAGTCTGAACTAGCCGCAGCACGCGTGCCACCCGAGCTCAAGCCTGTGGTCCCTTTGTTGGCGCCGCTTTGAGCTACGAGCGACTGCTCGTAACTAAACGAGATCCGGAAACTCGCGAGCGAATCGCCGGTTGCGGAGTTCGTGGCCCAGCCACCCACGAATGACATTGCCGACTATCTGCGTTTCCCTACTGTTCTCATCGAAGGAGGCCGCTACAAGCTCGGTCTGTCGTAGATCCGCGATGAGCTCGTCCTCGGGAAGATCACGGAGGATCGGTGGTGGGCCTGGCACGACATTGCGGTACTTCGTCAGGAGAACCCGGGCTTCCTGCTCCGTCGTCATTGGTCACATGGTACGCCCTGATCAGACGGCACCGGAGCTCTGGCTTTACGAAGGCGATCACGTGGCTCGGCGCCTGGCGGGCCAACCCCTAGTCGCCTTTGCGATAGCGCGCGAATACGCGCCAGGACAAGTAAGCAATCGTCCCGATCGCGGCCTCAAACGCCCGAGCTCAGTCCACTCGGCCATGGCGGGCGCGGCGTCAACTGCTCATTCGCATGGAACGCAGAAGCCCGACCCGCCCGCGCGCTACCCGTTCGCTGCTCACCGGTAGCTGGCACCGGCTCGTCACGAGGTTGCACTCGGTCGGCGGCGCGCTCGTTAGCAACGCCTGCTGTCAAGGGCAAGAGCGGTCGCTCTCGTCGTGTTCGCCCCAGGAGTGGCCGATAGGAACCTCGTCGTTTGGCGCTTGTCTCGAAGGACCGGTTTTGGTCCGCCGCAGACTAGTCGTTGATGTCGAGCACGGGCGTGATGTCGGGCAATTTGTGACCGTCGGTGACGTGCTCGTTGGCGATCACAGCGGTGCCGACGGCGAAGAACTCGATGACGTGGCTGCCCCAGCCGTGGCTGTTCTCGTTCAGCTTGACCTCGACGATCCCGAGGACCCCGTCGCCGATTGCCTCGGCCTCTTTCTGCATCCGCTCCATCGCCAGCTCGCGGGCGTCGTAGAGCGCCTGGGTGTACTGCTCGAGTTCGACGTTGCGGCCGGTCTGCTTGATCGACTGCATCATCCCGCGGTGAGCGACGTGATAGACGCAGCTGCCCATCACCATTCCGACGGGCCGTTTGCCTGTCTGCATCAGCGTCCAGAAGGCCTGACCTGAAAGGTCGCTCGTGAATGGCCGACCGTTCGGGGCCCGGTGGAGCTTGCCCTCCTGGTGGCGGATCGCCGTGCCGATCGCGATGAACTCGGCCATGTCGGCGCCCCATTCGTAGCGGCCGATGTCGAGCCGGACGCCGACGACGCCGTCCGCACCGAGCTGGTCGGCTTCTTCCTCCATCCGCGTCATCGCCAGCTCCCGCGCTTCGTACATCGCCTGACTGAGCACGTCGAGCTCCTGGTTCTGCCGGAGGTTCCCGAACTGGTAGCCGACGTGGTAGATGCTCGAGCCCACGACCAGACCGACCGGTTCGAAACCGGTCTTCTCGACGCACAAGTACTCGTTCACCGACAGATCCGAGGTGAACAGCCCGCCGGCGTTCATCCGCAGGCGCTCGCTCGCGTGCTCGGCAAGGCCCTCGGTGCTGTTTGGATCGTAGTTCGCCATGGGCTGCGCTCCTTTTCGGCTAGGCACCGAGATTGATCGACATCACAGGTCCCGACAACGGAGCGGGATGAGCTTCGCGCGCGCCGCGCCGGATCGCCGTACCGAGGACATGCATCGTCACATGGAAATAGTGGTACTTGTAACCGCCCTGCTCGTACTCGTAGTGATCGATCGAGTGCTGCAAGGTTGAGACCACGATGCCGTTAGCCCCGGCTTCGCTTGCCTGCCGACGCACCACGGCCATCGCCCGGTCACGGGCCTCATAGACGGCCCCGGCGATCTCCGGGATCTCGGTATTCATCCGGGCACCACCGCCGAACATGCCGCTCGCGTTCATCACCCAGGCCGAGTTCATGCCGAGCTGCACGGATAGGACCGTCGTGTGGCCTACCACGCCGCAAACCTCGGCCCCGACCCGTCGCAGCTTGTCGACGTCCTGGCCCGAGAGTGTGCACATCCCAAGCCGGCCGCCCCCATGCGGTGGCAGTGTCGTGTCGCGCACTGCCGTACCGAACACAACAAGTTCGATATTGCCGGCGTCAGCGAGCGAGCCCACCGTGATCTCGATCCCGATCACACCGTCTGCACCGGCCAACTCCGCCTCCCGGCGCAAGCGGTCGAAGGCCCGGCTGCGAGCCATGTTCCACGGCTCGGACAGGCCCGGGATCTCACCTTCGACGTAGTACGCGCCCCGCATCCCGATCCACCCGTGCTGGACCACCGACGATCCCATCACCTGCGCGACCGGTTGTAGCCCCGACGCCTCCGCGAGCGCGTACTCCTTGGCGGTCAGATCGCTCGTGAAGAACGGCGTGCTCGCGGTTGCCACCCGCTTCAGCCGTTCCTCCGCACCCAGCGGGATCCCGCCCTGGCGGATCCGCTCGAGATCGACCTCAGCCGCCCGGCGCTCCTCATCCGTGGGCGGCGGCGGTTTATGCCGGCCAAACGGAGACACAACAGAAATCCTCGCACAGCCGAGACGCGGCGGCCCCAGATCGTCGGCCGCTCGTCAGGCCCATGACATGCGGAGCTGCTCGTCGCCGAAACGGCTGAAGTGGCAATCCACCAGCGTTAGCTCGACCCCTCGCCTGCTCCGATCTGCGGCGCCTCGGACGTCGTCCCGGACCCCAGCTGAGCCTTCATCTGAGCGAGCTCGCTATCGACCGAGCTCTTAGCTTGGAGCTGGTTAAGCTGCCTGTCGATGTCGTCTTGGGGCGGACCGATCGAGGTGACATCGTCGAACGTTCCGGCGGCCTGCAGCTCCTCCACGGCCGACGCCCGGGCCTGCATCTGATCGGTCTTGTCCATCGCCCGCTGCATGGCCGCGCCGAGGTCAGCCATGTGGTCTCCGATGCCGGTCGCGGCCTCTGAGATCTGGACCTGCGCCTCGGACGCCGAATACTGCGCCTTGATCACCTCCTTCTTGGTCCGGAACTCCTCGACCTTGGTCTGGAGGTTGCGCTCCGCGTCGGTCAACTTCTGTTGCTGTGACTCCAGATCGGCCACTTGCTGATCAAGCGAGGTCGTCTCCTGAACGATCAGCTGCTTGCGCTCGAGCGCAGCGCGAGCCAGATCCTCACGGCCTGCGGACATCGCCTCGCGCGCCTGCCCATCGAGCTTATCTGCCTGCTGCTTCAGCTGCTCCTCCTGAAGCTGAAGGCGCTTCTTAGAAGTGACGACGTCGGCGATTCCTTGCTTGACCTTCTGGAGATCTTCGATCTGCTGCTCGTACGCGTAGTCGAGCGTCTCCGCGGGATCCTCCGCTCGATCGAGCAGATGCGAGATCTTCGCCTTGGTCAGCGTCTCGATTCGGCCTCCAAGTCCGGGCATAAGATCCTCCAATCAGTTGGCATGCGAGGATCAGCCTGGCAGCTAGAGCTCGCGCCGGTCAAGGCCCATAACGTCTGGGTCACCTGACGCCCAGTCGCTGGCACCCCGTGACGTCGATAGCCATGGCACACCGCCACGCAAAGCGGGCCATCGCTTCCTTGGGCCACACGGGTAGCACGGGCAGCCGCCGAGCTGACCATTCCTACGTGGGATAGCAGTGACGCCGTCACGAGCGGCCGCGCGGGATCGCATTCACGAGACAGGAGTCCGGGTGACGGCGGGTGCGGAACCGGTCCGTTTGCCCGGTACCGGCTAGCACGGCGTCGTCGTGAGATTAGATTTGGACGCCGAAGCACAAGCCGTTGCTGGAGGCACTGAAGTGCGAAAGCGCTCGTCGGCGGATGCGAGCTTTCCGCGCTAAGCGCGTCCGCGACCGACGGCGCCGAGATACCCGGGCGACGAGAAGAGGAGGTCCCCGCCAACCATGGTCATGGGACTCCGGTCTGACTGCTCCGCGCGTACACCGCTCGCGGTTCCCTTGCCGACTAGTAACGCGGCTGTGTTCACGGCGGATGGCGACGGCGGCCGGCGGGCCTACTTCCGCATCGGCAGGCCCGGCGGTCCGGATCGCAGCTGTCCCTCGTCGTCCGTAGCGGGTACGAGATGATCGATGGCCGGAGTACTCGGCACGGGGGCAGGGCGAGCGCCACGTGTCTGTCCCGCTGACGTCAAGACTAGGCTCTGTCGGCAGACCCCCGGGTTCGCGTGCGAGCGATAAGCGGACGCCCGCCTTCGGGCGCGGGTTTGTCGTGGCGAGACGACAGCCACGAGGGTCGATCGTTGTCTGACCGCGGCGACGCTCGCATCGATGCGAGTGATCGAGCTCTCCCTCAGCCAGGAAGCAACCCCTCTCGGGTGGCGATCAGCTCGAGCTGGGCTGGCTCACCTGCCATGATCACGCGCGCGTGCTGGGTGACCAGACCGACCGGCCAATCCCACCATGCTGCGCGGAGGAGCCGGGCGACGTCCTCCTCGTCGAAGCGCCGTCGCACGACTCGTGCGGGGTTCCCCGCTACGACCGTGTATGGGTCGACGTTGGCGGCGACGACGCTGGCGGCAGCGACGACAGCGCCGTGGCCGATGGTCACGCCGGGGAGCACGAGCGCTTGGTAGCCGAGCCAGACGTCGTTGCCGATCGTGGTGTCGCCGCGGCTTGGCGCGCCCATGACTAGGTCCATCGTCCGGTCGGACCATGGTGGTCCGAAGATCCCGAATGGAAACGTCGACGGGCCGAGGTCGGCGTGGTTGGCCCCGGGCATCAGGAAGCGGACGCCGGACGCGATCGCGCAGTAGCGGCCGATGATCAGCTGCTCGGGTCCGTGCGCATAGCGGACGGCGTCGCGTTCGAACGCTGTCGGATCGTCCGGGTCGTCGTAGTAGCTGTACTCCCCGACGATGATGTTCGGATTGCTCACGAGCGGCTTGAGGAACACGACACGTCGGTGGCCGGCGACTGGGTGGAGCGTCAGTGGGTTAGGGGCGGGGTTCATCGCGATGAGGGGGTGGTTAGGAGGTCCGGGTGTTGTGATGCGGTGCGCTGGGCCACCTGCGAGAGTCGTTTGTTGATCGCGAGCGAGACTATCCTTCGTGGCCGCGCGTCGCCGCTGGGTTTGTTCGAGACGTCCTTCACGGTGGGCCTGTCGAACGACGCGTAGGGATCTGCTGGCCAGGAGTAGTGACAGGATCGCGATGCCACCGCGGTGCACTCGGATCTCTGCGTTGCGGAGCTCGCCGCGGAGTTTGATCGGTCGACCACGCGTGGTTCCTTCGCCGGTCCAGTCCTTGACCCGGGCTCTGCCAATGCGGCGGAGATCGTCGTCATCAATGCGGGTCCCGTCCGGAACGAGGAGTTTGACGACTGCATGGTCGAGATCGAGGTGAATGTCGATGTCTCCGGGGTCGATGTGTGATGTCAGTAAGTCGAGGACGACGCTGCCCCGTGAGGCGGCGACGTCGAAGCAGCGCTCGGTCGTCCAATGGCCGAGTTTCGTTACGGTCCGGCGGTGCGCGCGTATCCGAACGGGATCGACGGCGCGGCCGGGTTGCGCTGTTGTGGTCTTGGCGGGTTCGGTGGTCATCGTGGTGTGTCATGTGATCGTGTTTGTTGTGGTGTCAGAACGATTCAGCCGCGCTGGTATCGGGCGATGGCGACTGGCAGCGAGACGGCGATGATCGTCGCGGTCCAGATCAGGGCTCGGGTGAGGAAGTACGAGCTGGGGTGACCGAGTAGGGCATGGGCGTGCGGGCCGAGCGTGAGCGCGCGCACGGTGTCGACCATGTAGGTCAGCGGTTGGTGCTTGGCGAATACCTGCAGCCAGGTGGGCATCGAGCTGATCGGGACGTACGCGCTGGAGACGAACGCCAACGGGAACACGATCATCCCCATGCCCTGGGCGGCCTGCGCGTTGCCGGCGAACAGCCCCATGGCGATGAACAGCCATTCGAACGCGAACCCAAAGACGATCACGAGGCCGAACGCGGCCAGCCCGTCGAGCGCCGAGCCATGGAGGGTGAACCCGACCGCGAACGCGATCGCCGCGGTGAACGCCGTGCTCCATGCGACAAGCGCCGTGTCCGCTAGGGCGCGGGCCGCCAGCACCGAGGCGCGGGGAATGGGCAGAGAACGCAAGCGGTCAATGAGCCCCTGCTCGAGATCCTCGGCCATCGCCGCCGAGCTCCCGATCCCCGAGAACAGGACGCCGGTCGCGATGAACCCGGGCACGAGGTAGTCGACGTATGGCAGTCCGGCGATGTGGATCGCGCCGCCGAACATGTACCGGTAAATCAGGAAGAACAGCGACATCTGGACGGTGGCGAGCACGATCAGCTGAGGCGTCCGCACGTAGCGCAGCAGCGCGCGGCGGGTCACTGTCAGGGTGCTCTTTGCAAGGCCCGCGTGATGGCTTGTGGCTGTCGCTGGCGAGCCGAGTGTCGATGCGATGGTTGTCATTTGCGGTTTCCCTTTCGTTGTGGGGCGCTATGCCGCCGCCCGCGCGGTCCTCGCGGCGCGATCGGTATCCGGCTGACGTTCGGTTAGCGTCAGGAACACCTCGTCGAGGTTTGGCTGCCGCACGGCGATTTCGTCGATCTCGATCCCGGCGGTGTGGACTGATCGCAGCGCCGTCATCAGTCCGTCGCCGCGGGAGTCGACTCGTACGCTGACCCGTCGGGTCGCCTCGTCGATCTCGGCAACACCGGCGTCGATCCGTCCGAGCATCTCGGCGACGGTGCCGAGGTCTCGACTGTTGCGAACGTGGACCTCGGCGACCTCGCCGCCGATCTGGCGCTTGAGCTCGGTGGGCGACCCCGTCGCGACCGCTCGGCCGTGGTCGACGATCACGATCTGGCTGGCGAGATGGTCTGCCTCGTCGAGGTACTGGGTAGTCAGCAGCACGTCGGTCCCGGAGTTCACCAGCCGTCTGATCGCGTCCCACAGCTCGATCCGGCTGCGCGGATCAAGCCCGGTCGTTGGCTCGTCGAGTAGCAGCAGCCGCGGAGACCCCACCAGGCTTGCGCCGAGGTCCAGCCGGCGGCGCATGCCGCCCGAGTATGTACGCGCGAGACGGTCGCCGGCGTCGACGAGGCCGAGTTGCTCGAGAACCGCGGCGGCGGTCGCCTTTGCAGTCCGCCGGTTCTGTCCGAACAGGCTGGCGACCATCTCGAGGTTCTCACGGCCGGTCATCGCGGGCTCGATGGCCGCAAACTGACCGGCGAGCCCTATCGCGCGCCGCACGGCAGCGGGCCGCTTGCGTACGTCTTGCCCTGCGACCAGCAAAGCTCCGCCGTCAAGCGCGAGCAGTGTCGCCACAGCGCGCACGAAGGTCGTCTTGCCGGCGCCGTTGGGGCCGAGCACCGCGACCACCTGGCCAGCATCGGCGACCAGGTCCAGGCCGTCGAGCGCCACCGCCTTGCCAAAGCGTTTGGTGAGGCCTTGGGCCTCAATCGTCGGTGTCATCTGGCTGTCCTCCTCGTGTTCGGGCTAGTTATCAGTGACGGTGACGTGTTGAACATGTCCGGCAGGGTCGCGCAGCAGGGCGGCGCTCGCACCAGGGAAAGCACCGGTCGTCACACCAGTCGGGACGCCGGCGCGGCCCGCACGGACTGCGCTGTCACGTCGGTCACCGGTTGGGTGGTGACGGGTTCCGACCTCTCATGGCGCGTCGGATTAGGGTGCGTCGATCATGGGGAGGTATCGGAGGAGTCGCTCGCTGCAGATATCGGCCTTCGGCACAAAGCGAACGCCGTCGAGCTGTTCGCGAAAGACCAGGCCGGTCGAACTCGACGTGAGCACGACCGTCGGAGCGTTTGGCAGCGCCCGAAGCTTGGCGATTACAACAGGGAGTGGTTGCTCGGAGGTGACGTCGAGGATCACAAGGTCGGGACGCGTAGCCTCCGTCACCGCAATCGCCTGGTCACCGACCGAGAGGTCTGCGACGACATCGAGCCCTTCTGTGTGCAGCAGCGCGCGGCACGCGGCACGGGAGATTTCATGGTCGTCGATGATCACGACGCGAACGGGCCGAGCGTCGGCGCTGGAATGGTCCATCCCTGAACCGTGCCGCACGGGAGCACGGCTCGCATCGGTGATATCCCCAGTTCCGGGGGCGTCAGCGAACGTTCTCGAGGCTGCGTCCGCGTCGGATGAGCTCGCTGCGGGATGCGATCCCGACCTTGCCGAACACCTTGCGCAGGTGGTATTCGATCGTCCGTGGACTCAGGAACAGCTGCGTGGCGATCTCGCGATTGGTCAACCCCTCTGCGACGAGGTGTGCGATCTGCAGTTCCTGCGGTGTCAGCTGATCCAACGTCGAGGGATCGCGCTTGCGCGCCGTCTCGCCAGTTGCGCGCAGCTCCGCCGCAGCGCGCTCCTCCCAGGGGGTGGCACCGAGCACGCGGAACAGCTCGCTCGCGGCGCGCAGGTGGACGCGGGCCTCCGTTCGTTTGCGCTCGCGCCGCAGCCATTCGCCGTAGAGCAGTTGGTTACGCGCACGGTGAAACGGTGCGAGCGTGCTCCCCACTTCCACTGCTTCGGCGAACGCTTCGGCCGGCGGGCGTAGCCCGAGGAGAGCCTCACAACGCGCCAGCAGCGAGCGGCGGGCGTCGGTCGGTGCGTGTAGGACCCACTCGCGAAATCGGGTCACCGGCTGCTCGACAAGGCCAAGAGGGTGATCAGCCCGCACGGCCGCTTCGACAAGATCCGGCACCGCGTTGATGGCGATGATCGGCTGGATATCCGGCCGCTCGGCTGCGGTGATCTCGAGCAGCACTTCGGCGGCCTCGTCGGGTCTGCCGATGGTCAGTTCGAGTAGCCCCAGCGTCGCCCGGGCGAGCGTGGCGAGAAACGTCTCACCGCTTCGCCCGGTCAGGGCCAGCACCTCGTCAACGCGCCGGCGAGCGTCCTGTTCGCGACCCCAGACCGCCTCGACTCCGGCCATCGTCGCGAGATGCCACCCCCAGCCGTGCCCCAGGTCGAGCGACAGCAGGTATCCCTCCTCGGCGGTGGCGTAGGCTTGCTCGAAGCTACTGTTCGCGAGCAGCTCGAGTCCCTGCTGCTCGAGTGCGACCGGGAGGAGACTCAGGAGCCCGCGCCCGCGCGCGAGTTGCACTGCCCGGGTCGCGAACTCCCGCCCGGCCCCAAGGTCAGAACCGCCCGAGGCGGCGTTCGCGGCCCAGATCTGCGTCTGTGGATCGTCATCGAGCTGGCGAGCCAGGTTCAGCGCATCGTCGAAAATTGCCCGGGCCTGCGCGTGTTCGCCGGCGAACAGCGTCGCGAAGCCGGTCAGCACGAGCTTGCTGAACTCATCGCGTCGGGTCTGCGCCGGGACCTCCCGCGCGCGCGCGCCGAACGTGCTCACCTTGGCTCGATCGCCGGTATCGGCGGCGGCTTCTGCGGCTTGATGCAGCATCTCGATGGTCAGCGACGGATCGTCGCTGGCGTCGGCGCCCTCGATCAGCGTTGCTGCGGCGTCGCGCATGGGTCCGCAGCGCGACTCGATCATGCCGCGCAGATACAGCAGCCGTGCCCGCTGTCCTCGCTCAGCGGTTGGCATCGCTCGATTGATCAGCCCTCGCGCGCGATCCGGTTGACCGGCGTCCCACGCAGCGCTCGCGGCCGATAGCAGGCGCGGAACGAGCCGGGCCTGATCGAGCGTTAGCTCCGCCGCGCGCTCGAACGCGGTGGCGGCCGACGCGTGACCGGCACGCCGGCGAGCCCGTCGCGCCGAGGTCTCGAGCGCCGCCGCGACCTCCTCGTCGCCCGTCAAGGTGGCCATCGCCTGATGCCAGACTCGGCGATCGGCGTGTTCGTCCCCGGCCAGTGCGCTCGCGAGCGCCGCATGCACTAGCTGACGTTGACCGAGCGGTGCTGCCTCATACAGGGCCGAGCGCACAAGCGGATGCCGGAACGTGATCGAACCGCCATCGGTGCGGATCAACGCAGCGCTCTCGGCAGGATCAAGCGCATCGGTCGCGAGCCCGAGCCCGGCGGCCGCACGCAGGACGGTGGCAAGCTCACCCGTGTTGTCGATCCCAGCGATCAGCAGTGCGGTTTGTGTCGTCTCGGGCAGCTGCGCGATCCGCTCGCGGAACAAGCCGTGAAGGCGCGGCGTCAGCGGGATCGCATCAGGCAGAGGATCGTCGCCGCCCAGTTGACCACTCGTCAGCCCGGCCGGCAGCTCGAGCAGCGCCAGCGGGTTACCGGCCGCTTCAGCGAGCAGCCGTCTGCGCACGACCGGCGCGGCGCTACTCGCGCCGACACCGAGGATCGCCTCCGCGGAACGCGCGTCCAACTGACCGACCCATAGCTCCGCCAGCCCCACGGCTGTGAACTGCTGCGCCTCACCCTCGCGTGCCGTGAACAGCATCGCCACGCGCTCGGCGCGCAGGCGGCGAGCCGTGAACACCAGAGCGTCGGCCGACGGGCGATCCAGCCATTGCGCGTCATCGATCAGACACAGCACCGGCTGATCCTCGGCGGCGGCAGCGAGCAACCCCAGCACAGCCGCCGACACAAGCAATCGATCCGGATCGGTCGACGGTGCTATCCCGAGCGCTCCGGCGAGCGCCGCGGCCTGCGGCTCGAACAGCTGACCGAGCTTGGCGAGCACAGGGCGCACCAACCCATAAAGCCCAGCGAAAGCGAGGTCGGACTCCGCATCGACGCCCGTCGCGCGCAGCACGATCATCCCGTCCGCGCAATCCGCCGCGTGCTCCAGCAGCGATGTCTTCCCAATCCCAGCCTCGCCACGGATTACCAGCGAGCCGCTGTTGCCCGAGCGGGCGTCCTCGAGCAACCGCTCGACCTCACCGCACTCCTCGCCTCGCCCGACCAGAGTGCCGCTCGGCCCGCTGAACCCGAGCTCAGACATCGCTCGCACCATAGCCCGTCGCGGCCGAAACGGACAGGGCGGCCGAGATCGGATCGCCGACAGGTGAATCGACCGGCGACTTCCCTGATGTGAGCAGGCGGCCGCTCGGCCATGGTTGCGTCGCATCGACCACCCGGCCTCCCAGGAGGACAGATGAACGCCAACCAGTACTTCCTAATCGCGCAGCAGCGCGTCGCGGATCACCTGCGCGCAGCCGAGCGCGCCCGAGTCGCCAGCGAAGCCCGCGCACCCCGATGCGATCGGCACGACGCAGAACGGATCGCCAACGTGAGGGCGAGGCTGTGCCGCCTGGCGGCGCGACTCGCGAGTCCGAGCTGATGACGGCCATCGACCCCACGCTCGCAATCACGACCGGATCCGCCGAGCCGAAGGAGGTCTTCGCCGACGCCCCCACGGACCTAGACGAGGCCGTTCGCCAGGATCCTTCCGCATTTCGGATCCTTACCGGCGACCGCCCGACCGGGTCGCTGCACATCGGCCATCTCTTCGGCACCCTCGAGAACCGGGTGCGTCTGCAGCAGCTCGGCGTCGAGCTGCTCCTGGTGATCCCCGACTATCAGACGATCACCGATCGAGACAGCCCCGCGTCGCTGCCCGAGGACGTCGAGGGCCTCGTTGCCGACTATCTGGCCGTCGGCATCGACCCGGCTTGCGCGGTGATCTTCACGCACAGTCAGGTCCCCGAGCTCAACCAACTGATGTTGCCGTTCCTCAGCCTCGTCACTGTGGCCGAACTCGCCCGCAATCCCACCGTCAAGGAAGAGATCGCGGCAAGCAAAGGCACGGCCACATCCGGGCTGATGTTCACCTACCCCGTGCACCAGGCCGCCGACATCCTGTTCTGCGGCGCGAACCTGGTCCCCGTCGGCAAGGACCAACTTCCGCACGTCGAGCTCGCCCGCACGATCGCCCGCCGGTTCAACGACCGCTATAGCCCCGGCCAGCCGCTCTTCCCCCAGCCACAGCCGCTCCTCAGCGCCGCGCCGCTGCTCCTCGGGCTCGACGGATGCAAGATGGGCAAGAGCCGCGGCAACTCGATCCCGATCGCCGCCGACGAGGATCAGACCGCGCAGCTGATCCGCGCCGCCAAGACCGACCGCCATCGTCACATCAGCTACGACCCTGAGCGTCGGCCGGAGATCTCAAACCTGCTCGACATCGCGGCGCTCTGCCAGCAACGCCCAGCGGCTGACATCGCCGACGAGATCGGGGACCACGGGGCCGCCACGCTCAAGACGATCGTGACCGACACGCTCAACGAACGAATGGCCCCAATCCGAGCTCGGCGCGCGGAACTCATCAAAGACCGCAGCCACCTCCGCACCGTCCTTCACCAGGGCAACGAACGCGCACGCACGATCGCATCCGCCACGCTCACGGCCGTCCATCAACACATGCACACGCAGTACCTCGGCTGACGTAACGCATCAGAGCAGTAGAAGGACGAACTCTCAAGGCTCAGCCAGGAAACGATCGAGCACCGCGTTTCCCCATGCGCTCGCGCAGGCGACGGCGTCGGACGCGAGCGCACCCTCGGGCATCCGGTCGGCGATCACCCTCGCCAGCTCGGCGTTGATCTCAACGTGAAACTGGAGTCCGTAGACGTTGTCGTTGACCCGAAAGGCCTGTTCGATCCCCGAGCCGCTGGTGGCCAAGCGGACCGCTCCCCGCGGCAACGTGTAGCTGTCCCGGTGCCAGTGCAGGACAGTGAGGTCCGGGCCAGCTGAACCGAGGACACGATCCACGCGGCCGGCGGCGGTCAGCGCGGCGGCGCCCATGCCAACCTCGGGCACGCCGTCGCTGATCACACGACCGCCCAGCGCGACCGCGAGCAGCTGGGCACCGAAGCAGACACCGAGAACCGGCAGTCCAAGTCCTACTGCATCCGCGATCAGGCGCCGCTCGGCCACGAGATGCGCACAGGCGCGGTCATCGGCCGAGCCGTCGGGCGCTCCGAGCACAATCAACCCCGAGAGGTCCGCGGCGCGCGGGACGGGGTCGCCTCGGAACGGCCGCACGCTGACCCACGGATATTCGGCGCGACGCAACGCGTGGCCAATGGCCCCCTCGCCGTCGTAATCGACGTGCTGAATGACCGCCCAGATTCGGCGCGGCCGATGCCTCTGGCCCGTACCGCCGGCCAGGAGACCCAGCATCAGCACGCGCGCATGATCATCGCCGGGCGCACGATCAGGTCATTGCGGTGCGCGGGAGCCTCGCACGAGCGCGGCGATCGCGTGGCCGAGGAGGTCGTCGGGAACGGCGTCGGGGTCGGCGAGGAGGTCGATCGCGAAGCCGTTGCCGAGCGCGATGAGGGTGGTGGCGAGCTGGTCGGTGGGCAGACCGGCATCGGGGATCGCGGCATCGAGGACGTGCCCGACGCTGGCTCGGAGGCGGGCATGCCGCTGGGCGAATCGCTCGGCTGCCTTGGGGTCGCGCACCGCCTGGCCCCAGAAGTCGATCAGTAGCAAGAACGCGTCGCGTTCGCTTCGGAGCATGGACACGAAGCGGCCGGCCGCCTCGAGCGGCGGGACACCGGCCGCGAGCTCGGCCTCCAACTTCTCGTAGACCTTCGCCAACCGCGGGTCGATGCGCTCCTCGACCAGGGTGAGGAACAGGTCCTCCTTGCCCTTGAAGTTCGAGTAGACGGCGCCGGTCGAGTAGCCGGCCTCCAACGCGATCGTGTCGACCGAGGCACCCCGCAGACCGTCCCGAGCGAACACGCGCTCCGCGGCATCCAGCAGCTGCGCGCGGGTGATCAGGCGCCGCTCGCCGCGGCGCGGGCGACCGGTGACTTGACGCTCAGGCATACGGAGAGTATAACCACGCTATTGAGAATAACGAAATTATTCTAAATAATTTTCCTATCGAACTTCCGAAGAAGGCGTGATGACGATGAAGAACCTGATCAACGGTGAAGGTCGACGGTGGCTGGCTCTCGCGGTCGTGTGTATGGGGCAGTTGATGATGGTGCTCGACGGAACGATCGTGAACGTCGCGTTGCCCTCGATGCAGCGCGACCTTGGCTTCTCGCAGGCCAACCTGGCGTGGGTGCTGGACGCGTACCTGATCGCGTTCGGCAGCTTCCTGCTGCTGGCCGGACGCCTGGGAGACCTGCTCGGGCGCAAGCGGATGTTCCTGAGCGGCGTGGTCATGTTCACGCTAGCGTCGGTGGCGTGTGGACTGGCGGGCGATCAGGTGGTGTTGATCGTGGCCCGGTTCGTCCAGGGACTGGGCGGTGCGGTGGCCTCGGCGGCGGTGCTCGCCCTGCTGGTCACGGACTTTCCGGAGCCGTCGGAGCGGGCGATCGCGATGAGCGTTTACACGTTCATTCTCGCCGGCGGGGGCTCGCTCGGGCTGCTCGCGGGCGGTGTGGTCACGCAAGCCGTCGACTGGCACTGGATCTTCTTCATCAACGTGCCGATCGGCCTTGTGACGTTCGCGCTCGGCTCGGCGCTGATCAACGAGACCGAGCGTCTCGGGCTCGGGCACGGCGTCGACGTGACGGGCGCGGTGCTGGTCACGGTCGCGCTGATGCTCGGGGTGTACGCGATCGTCAAGGCCACCGACTATGGCTGGCTGTCGGCGCGCACGCTCGCCTTCAGCGCCGCGGCGCTGGTCCTGATGGCAGTGTTCGCGGTGGTCGAGTCGCGCGTGGCGAACCCGATGTTCCCGCCGCGGATCCTGCGCGTCCGCGGCCTGGCCGAATCGAGCATCGTGCGCGGCTTCGTGGGCACGGGCATGTACTCCACCTTCCTGCTCGGCGTGCTCTACCTCCAGCACGTCCACGGCTATGGGGCACTCGAGACCGGCCTCGCCTTCCTGCCGCTGACGCTGCTCATCGGCCTGTTCTCGCTCGGGCTGACCGCTCGGCTGATGAGCCGGTTCGGGGCCACACGTGTGGTGCTCGCCGGCCTGGCCGCGCTCGGCGCCGCGCTCGTGCTGCTGTCGCGGTTGCCGACGCACACGAGCTACTTCCCCACGATCGCGCTGCCGTTCGCGCTCCTCGGCCTGGGCGCGGGGTTGTCGTTCCTGCCCCTGACCACGATCGCGATGGCCGACGTGCCGATCGCCGACGCCGGTCTGGCCTCTGGAATCCTCAACGCCTCACAACAGATCTCGATCGCGATCGGAACCGCGGCGCTAGCCAGCCTCGCTGCCCAGCACACCAAAGCGCTGTCCGGCCAGGGACAAGACCACCTCCAGGCGCTCACCGGCGGCTTTCACCTCGGCTGGGCGATCGGCGCCGGCGCCGTCGGCATGGGCGCACTGATCGCCCTCCTATCGCTGCACCCCAAGCAGCGGCTGCCGACAGTGGTCACCGTCCACGACCGAGAGGCGCTTGAGTTCGAGCAGGAGGCAGCGTGATGAAACGGATCGGATCTGTGCAGGTCCGGCCTCTGGAGCTCAGCGACGATGACCCGGCCGAGATCGAACGGCAGTCACGATGAGCGCCCGAGCGGCTTCAGCACTTGCCGCTCTGCGTGCCCCCAGGCCCAGGCTGCGCTGGCTCATCGCGCGCATCAGCGGTAACGACAAGCATGAGTTCGTCCTCCGAATCGTGCAGCCCTCCCTTGTGGGGATGATGACGGCACCGTCTCGACACTCCGCCGATCTTCGCCGCTGCCGTATCGAGCAACTCACGAACCGCGCTGCTTGTCGGACTGGCTACCGCGCTCGGCGCCGGGGTCAGCATGGGATTCTCCGAAGCGCTCTCAGACAACGGCGAGCACACCGGCCGAGGCTCAAGCCTGATCCGCGGAACGATCACCGGTACCACGACGACCCTCGGCGGGCTGTTTCACTCCCTCCCATTTCTCATCGGTGATGTCAGCCGTGCGCTGATCGTCGCCGGCACCGTAGTCGCGATCGAACTGTTCGCGATTGCCCACGTGCGACACCGGTTCCTGCACGTCAGCTTGCGCTCCTCGATCGTCGTCGTGACCCTCGGCGGAGCCATTGTGCTGCCAATCGGCGTCGCGATCGGGAGCGCGTGACCCATGTGCCGCGTCCGTCTGGCAGTGGCTCATCGCATTGGGGCCGGACGAGGTGCGAACACACCAACAGAGGCCCGGCATCGACTGGTCGAGGTTCCGCCCGCTTAGCCAGGAAAGGGGGGATGCGGCGTGCTTGGCCGCGGAAGGTTGGGCGCAGGCTCTTGAGCAGGCGCGCGCTGTGACCCGAGGACGGTCTAGGCGCGTCGCTCGAAGACGCGGAGGCGGACCGCGCCTGTGACTGGGATCGGTTCTCCGAGCGTGGCTAGGCGGCGGTCGAAATCCGGCCGGAGATGTCGCGCTGCGGGTCCCATGCGAAGAACGGCTGCCGCTTGCTCCCTGCTGAGCTGCAGGATCCATGTGATAGGCCGGACGCTGATGGGTTGGAACCAGGGGTCGAGTGCTCGGCGCAGCCGAGCGGCCTTGTCCGGATCGATTCGGATCGAGTGGAGCGGGGCGAGCTCCTGAAGGTGCGTCGCGGTTGGCGTCACGCACAGCATGGTTCCGCCCGGGCGCACGACGCGCCCTAGCTCGGGCGCGTTGCGCGGAGCAAACACATTGAGCGCTAGATCGGCGGCGCGATCGGCGAGCGGGATCTGGCGCCACACGTCGGCGCGCACGGCAGCGATGGCTTCGTGTGCGCGGCCCGCGGAGCGAGCGGCGGGACGTGACGCGTCGAGCGCGACGCCGCCGGCTTGCGGCAGCGATCCGAGGATGCGTGCGAGGTGGTGGCCGGTCCCTGCGCCGACGTCGAGCACGAGCGGCGTGTCGGCGCCCGTGAATTCACCGGCGGTCTGGACGAGCGCGGCGGTCAGCGGCGCGAAGTGGCCGGCTTGTTCGACGTTCGCGCGGGCAGTAACCATCCTCCTGTCGTCCCCGAAGGCATGCCCCACGCCCGTCTGGAACAGGGTCACGTAGCCCTCTCGTGCGACGTCAAAACTGTGGGCACGCGAACACGTCAGAGCCCCCTCCGTCGGCGCGAGGGACTCAGAACAAATGGGACAACGCAGCTGGCCGGCGACACTCGCCAACGGCCGCGGGACAGCGGACGGCACGACAACTCCTCTCAATAGACAACACAAGCCGACGGCGGCGATCGCTGCCGTCGGGATTGAATCGCCTCGTCGCTAGAGGTAGGCGCGCGCTGGCACGTCCATGAGCCTACCGCGGGACGCACGCGACAGCGGCGCAGGTGTCACACCGCAGACACGTCATGTTCGAGCCAAACGCCGGCGCCGCGCCTCGCTTCCAGGATGAGCAAGCGCCGATTCACTGCGCCTGGCTACCGGAACGGACGACGAGGAACGGCTACGAACCGGCCGCGGGGGCGCTTCTGGTCCGAGCCGGTGAGCGGAGCGGGCTTCTGGCTTGAGATTTTGATCGCGAGCGGGACGGTTACCGATCGCGCTTCTGCTCTGTACCGAAGGAGCCATCGGCTACCCGCAATCGGACGACGACAGCCGCCGCTTTCGGGACAGGTGCGGTTACGACGACCGCGCTGGCTCCGCGTGCACGCGCCGTCGCGAATGCAGGTCTCGCCCCCGAACACGGGTTGCGGTAGGGTCGGCGGGAGGCGCCGGGGCCGCGCGGTCTAGCCGACTGGCCTGGTTTCCTCCCGCCGCCGACATCGAACCGTGCATGCGATTTTCCCGCACACGGCTCCCCGACGTTCTTCACCGGTGGGCATTCGGCGTCCCCGGTCGCCACGGCCGGTTGGGTCGTGGCGCGACGATGGTTCCGTTGAGGGTGATCAACCCGAGCCGGTTGTGCGAGTGGTAGGCGACGACCTTCAGGCCGTACCCCCAGCCGCGCTTGTGGCGTTTGCCGATGAACCGCGCGAGGCGGTCCACCGTGTAGTGGTTGATCTTGTTGAACTCGCGGGCCGAGTTTCCGTAACGGAAGTAGCCCGACCAGCCGCGCAGGAACCAGTTGAGGTCCTGCACGATCTGTTCAACGGGTACCAGCAGCCTGCTCCGGTCGGTGATCTCCCTAATCCGGTTGCGGGCACGCTGGCTGGCCTGCCGTGAGGGCCAGCGGGCGAGGAAGCACAGGTGCCGTGAACGCGGCGTGTTGCCGCGCACCCAGCGGTGATGGAAGCCGAGGAAGTCCAGCCCCTCACCGCCTTCTGTCAGGTGCATGATCCGCGTCTTGGCTGGCTTTAGCTCAAGGCCAAGCTCGGCAAGGATGGTCGTCAGCGCGGAGAGTGCGCGTTCGGCCTCCTGCCGTGTGCGGCACATGGCCAGCAGATCATCCGCGTAGCGGACCAGCACGCCGGTGCCGCGGTCTGCCCATTGCCGGTCGAGCCGGTGCAGGTAGACATTGGCCAGGCAGGGTGAAAGTACTCCGCCCTGTGGCGCTCCGGTGTCGCTGCGCGTGACTGCCCCGTCCATCATCACTCCCGCGCGCAGCATCGCCCGCAAGAGCTTGAGCACATGGCGGTCTGAGATCCGCTCCTCGATCGCCGTCATCAACCCCGAGTGCGGAATCGCCTCAAAACAGTTGGCGATGTCCGACTCAGCGACCCACCGCCTGCCCCTCCACGCCTCATCGACGAGCACCTGGAGGGCGTCGTGAGCCGAGCGCCGGGGGCGAAACCCGAACGAGCACTCGAGCATGTCGGCCTGTCGCGGTAGGGACGGGCCTTGTGTCATAGGTTCGGCCCGCCCCCCGCACAGATCCCAGCGTGCGGGACTACCGCACTGGGCTCTTGCCTTGGGTGTTGGCGTCGAAATCGCTGCTCAGGCCAGGGATGCAGGATGCGCGGCGTTGGTAGCCATCGAGCCTCAAGGCGCGTCATCCGCTCCCAGGTGACCGTTGTGCGTTGGCTGCGGCGCCTGAGCGCCGTCATCCAGTGCCGGACGACCTGATGGCGGAAGGCGCGTAGCGCCTTAGTGTTCTCGGGCACCGCGTAGTACTGGTAGTGCCCGCGCAGGACGCTGGCGAGCCAGCGCCCTTGCTCTGGGACGGGTAGATGTCGGCGTCGCTCGATCTCGCCTTTCAGCGCTCGCAGCTTGACCCGCACCCGTTTCGAGTCCGTGATCCGCTTGAGCTTGAACCGCCCCGACTTCCGGGTCTTCGCACAGATATGCGTGAAGCCGAGAAACCGGAACGTTTCAGGCTTGCCGAGTCCGCGCGCCTTGCGATCACGAGCGGCGAACCGCCCGAACTCGATCAGCCGCGTCTTCTCAGCGTTCAGCTCCAGGTTGAACTTCGCGAGCCTGCCGCGAAGGTCCGCCCAGAACCGCACAGCGTCATCCCGATGCTCGAATCCCACCACGGCGTCGTCGGCGAAACGCACGATGATCATGTCGCCGCGCGCGTGCCGCTCTCGCCATTGGTGAACCCACAGGTCGAAGACGTAGTGCGCGTAGACGTTCGCGAGCAACGGAGAAACCGAAGCCCCTTGCGGAACGCCCTCCGCGAACGCCGTCCACGACTCATTCTCGATGACCCCCGCAGCCAACCATTTCTGGATCAGCCGCAGGACCCTGCGGTCCGCGATCCGGTGCTCCAAGAACCGCTCCAGCCACTGATGGTCGAGGCTGGAGAAGTAATCCCGGAAATCCAGGTCGAGCACCCAGTTCACCCTCTTCTCCACGATCCCGGCGGCTAGCGCATCCAACGCGTGATGCGGGCTGCGCCTCGGCCGAAACCCGTAGGAGAACCCGAGGAAGTCCGTCTCGTAGACGGCGTTCAGCACCTCGACCAGCGCCCGCTGCAGGATCTTGTCCTCCAGCGCGGCGATCCCGAGCGGCCGCTGCCGCCCGTCCGGTTTCGGGATGAACACCCTCCGCGACGGCCTCGCCCGGTATGCGCCCCTGTGGACCCGGGCGTGCAGATCGCGAAGGTTCGCCTCGCGATCCTGCCCGTAGTCCTCCCACGTGACCCCGTCCACCCCCGGCGCGGCCTTCGGCCGAAGCGCGAAGTACGCCAACCGCAGGCGCTCGACGTCGACATGGTGCAGGAGCGCGGTGAACCGCGCTTCCTTGTCCGTCTGCGCCACTCGGCGCACACGACCAAGCTCACTGGGCGCGCGTTGTCCGGCACTGAGTCCGGAGCGCGTTTCACCGGCCGTGTTCCCCTTGACTGGTCGCCTTCCCTCCACCACCTCCGCAACCCCGCCTTGGGCGTTGTTCGGCAGCCTCGCAGGTAGTACGCGACCATCCGACTTCTCACGATCGTGCATCACGGGATTACGGCCTCGACCTTCCCCGCACGACCCGCCCCTCCATCACGACAGGCGGGTGACCGTGAGATCTCCCGGTTCTCAGCATGGAGAGCTCGCACGCATGCACGGGTTCTCAGACCCCGCGGGGTCCGCTGACGGCTCGCGAAAACGCCGCCCGCGGTGTTGCCTTCCGACGTCTTCGACCGCGTCGGCACCCCGAGATAAGAACCTTTTCGAGGCTCAATAGCCGGCCTGCGCGCACCCCTGTGAACGCTTCGCTGCGCCCTCGCGGGTCGCCAACGCATCACTCGGGGCCACCGTGACTCGCTAGGTCTTCGATGTAGGACTCTTTCATTCCCTTCTCTCATGCCGGTTGTCCGGCGCTTACCGAAGATCGGCTCGATCACCGTCTTCGCCGCCGCCTGCACGACACGGTCGCGAACCGCAGGAATCGACAGCGGCCTTCGCTCCATCGGCCTGCCGGGCTTCGGGATGAACACCCGGCGG
>Ga0335076_10001846_pt1 | contig 20735 bp, 17 predicted proteins | sample Lox_Sample_25_FD_206717 | JGI IMG/M metagenome (GOLD analysis project Ga0335076, IMG submission 206717) | Soil microbial communities from Loxahatchee National Wildlife Refuge, Florida, United States - Lox_Sample_2.5 | ecosystem: Environmental > Terrestrial > Soil > Wetlands | place: USA...
CGCCCGGACCTTCACCGCCGAACTTGGACGGCTTGCTGGTGAAATCAGCCCAGGTTTTGATCGGCGACGTGTTCCAGGTGAGGCAGACCGTATCGTCGTCGGTGATACTGCCGAGCCAGGTGAATTTGCGGCTGTCGAAATTGGCTTTGTCGAGCAGCGGCGAAATGCCCATGCTGCGCGAGAACGTGCCGATCACCGAGCCGTTCTTGGGCGCAACCGAGAAGATGTAATTGGCGGAGCGCAGGCTGCCGGCGCCTTCCATCTGCTGCGGCACGATGGTCGGATTGCCGGGAACGTGCTTGCCGAAATAACGCGCCAGCATCCGCGCATAGACATCGTAACCGCCGCCGGCGCTGTAGCCGATGATCAGCGGCATGTTCAGGCCTTTATAGAAGGCTTCGACGTTGTCGGCTGCGGCAACGCCGATGGCAAAAACGATCGCGGCGATGGCACATGCCGTCGTACGCAAGACCAGGGCAGATTTCATTTAGTCCTCGATGATCGATCACTCCACGGCACAGCCAAAAGCAAGAATGACGCCAGGACGGAGCTCGCCTCAATGACTTCTCGTCACACCGACCAATTCAGGTGCGCCGATCTTCGCCCAAACAAAACGTGCGCAGGCGAGCAGCCGGTCGTCGTCATGGCGTTGTCCCACGAGTTGAATGCCGACCGGCAGATTGTTCGGCCCGCGATGGGTCGGCAAAGTCAGCGACGGCGTGTGCAGCGCCGTCCAGATCGCCTGCGGTCCGGCATCGCCGGTCGAGGCAAGGCCTTTCGGCGCCTCGCCAACGACGGCGGGCACCAGCAGCACGTCAATGTCGGCAAAGACAGTGGCCAGAAGCGCACGGCATTCGTCGAGCCGCCGCAGGCCGGCGACATAGTCTTCGCGCCGAATCCGATGACCGTTCTCGATATAGTGCTGCATCTGCGGCGACAGTTTCTCGCGCGCGTGATCCCAGAAATGGGCCATGCAGGCGGCGCGTTCATAGAAGCCGATCGTCGAGCGCGCAATGACATGAAGACCAAAGAATTCAGCCGGCATTTCAATGTCGCGTATTTTGACGCCGGCTTTGCCCAGCCGCGCAGCGGCGTCCTCGACCGCGGCCTTCGACTCGTCCTGCAGCGCGTCCCACAAATCGGTGCGCCAGACGCCGATCCGCGGCAGACCGTCCAAGGTGCGCGGCGGCTGCGGCGCCTGCATGCGCAACACGGCCGTCAGCGTTTCGATATCGTCGAGCGATCCGGCCAGCCAGCCGAGCGTGTCGATGGAGTCGGCGGCCGGCCATACGCCGCCTTTGTTGAACATGTTGTAGGTCGGCTTGAAGCCGAATATCCCGCAGAACGACGACGGCCGCAGCACCGAGCCGCCGGTTTGCGTGCCGAGTGCGGCCGGGATCATATGATCGGCAACGGCCGCCGCCGAGCCGCTCGACGAGCCGCCCGGCGTGTGCGCCGGATTGTGCGGATTGGCGGTTTCCGGCGGCGCACTGCCGGCAAATTCGCAGGTCGCGGTCTTGCCGAGGATCACCGCGCCGGCGCGGCGCAGCAGCGCGACGCACGACGCATCCGCACGCGGGCGGTGGCCGCGAAACAGCGGCGAGCCCATTTCCGTCGGCAGGTCGAAAGTGTCGATCGTATCTTTCAGGCCGATCGGCACGCCGTGCAGCGGCCCACGGCGCGGACCGCGATCCAGCGCGCGCGCTTGGGCCAATGCATGATCGGGATCCAAATTGACAAAAGCTTTGACGGCCTTGTCGCGGGCGGCGATGCGCGCGAGGCAATCGCGCACCACCGTTTCGCAAGTCGTTTCACCGGCGGCAATCTTTGCGGCGATTTCGGTTACGGACAATCCGTTGAGCGGGCCTTTGACTTTGACATCCATCCTTGCCTCCGCCCGATCTCCATTGTGCCGCTTGCCGCGTCACTCCGCGGCTTGCGCCGCGCCGCCATGCGCTTTCGACCAGCCGGAAGGATCATTCATGAATTTTTCGACTTCCTTGAGCTGGTCCTTGTCGAACTTGCCGCTCTTCTTGGCGACGGCAAGAACGTCCCACCATGTCGCCAGCGCATGCAGGGTGACGCCGAGATCGCTCAGGATCGTTTTGCCCTCGGGGAATATGTCGTAGAAGAAGAAAACCAGGACATGTTCGACCACAGCCCCGGCCTCACGCAGCGCCTGGCAGAAATTGACCTTGCTGCGGCCGTCCGTCGTCATATCCTCGACCAGAAGAACGCGCGCGCCGGCTTCGAGATGGCCCTCGATCTGGGCATTGCGGCCGAAACCCTTGGGCTTCTTGCGCACATATTGCATCGGCAACATCATCCGGTCGGCCATCCAGGCGGCGAACGGAATGCCCGCGGTTTCGCCACCGGCAACGGCGTCGAATTGCTCAAAGCCGGCATCGCGCATGATCGTCGCCGCGCCGAAATCGATCAGGGCCTGGCGCACACGGGGGAACGAGATCAATCTGCGGCAATCGGTGTAAACAGGACTGGCCCAGCCCGACGTGTAGATGAACGGCTTGTCGGTCATGAAGCGGACCGCGTCGACCTCAAGCAGCATCTTTGCCGTGAGTTCCGCCATCACCTCTTTGCTGGGGAAGCCTGTCATCAAAATGGTCTCCGCGAACTAGTTGACGACTTTCCAAGTGATGGTCTCGCCGCCGCGATAGATCAAGGCGCGTTCGTCGGGACCGGGGACTTTCACCTCTTCCGGCGCCGTCCACGAGATCTTTTCGAGCGTAATCGTCTCCTCGTTGGGCGGCAGATGATAATGCTTCGGACCGTTCAGCGAGGCAAATGCCTCGAGCCGGTCGAGCGCACCTTCTTCCTCGAAGATCTGGGTGTAAGTCTCGATCGCAACCGGCGCATTGAACATGCCGGGAATGCCGTTCGTCGAAACCTTCCGGGCGTAAGGATGCGGCGCGGAATCGGTGCCGAGGAAATAACAGGCCTCGCCCGAGATCGCCGCTTTGCGCAGCGCCAGACGATCGCGTTCGGTTTTGATCACCGGCATCACGTACATGTAAGGCTTGAGGCCGTGGCCGAGCCAATCCGTGCGGTTGAGGATCATGTGATAGGGCGTGATCGTGCCGCCGACCTGAGGCGCGGCGCTCTTGACGAAATCGACGCCGTCTTTCGACGACAGATGTTCGAGGATCATGCGCAAGCCGGGAAATTGCCGGGTCCATTTCGACAGCCGGCGGTCGAGAAACACCTTCTCGCGGTCGAAAATATCGACGTCCGGCGAAACCTCTTCACCATGCATCAGGAACGGCATGTCGATCTTTTCCATCCGCTCGAGAACGCGCATCACTTTGCTGTAGTCGGTGACGCCGGAGGCCGAATTGGTCGTGGCATGCGCCGGGTAGAGCTTGACGCCGGTGAACAATCCGTCGCGAAAGCCGCGCTCGACATCGTCCGGATCGGTGTCGTCGGTAAGATACAAAGTCATCAGCGGCTTGAATGTCGAGCCGGGCGGCAATGCCGCCATGACCCGCTCGCGATAGGCCATCCCGTCCGCCGTAGTGCGCACCGGCGGCACCAGGTTCGGCATCAGAATGGCACGGCCGAAATTTTTTGCGGTGAACGGCATCACCGCCTTGAGCATTTCGCCGTCACGCACGTGCAGATGCCAGTCGTCCGGCTTGCGGATGGTGATACGCGTGGTCATGACAGAATCACTTTACCCCGATAATGCCGCGCCGGATCGTCGGCGCGAGCGCTTCACACGAGTGGGCCTGGCAGGAGCATGCGCCGCCCGGCATCCGGCCGCCCCATCGGTACGCACCCAGGACCGCGTTCCATTCAATGAACGAGCTGTGTTCCAGAATCAATATTTTTCCCATTTTTTGAACAATCCGACAAATTAACAAGCACTAGCAACTGGTTACACGTCGCTCAGGTCGTCTCTATCTAACGTTGAACGCCCGCTAGGCCGCCGCAGCTACAGCTTCGGCGTCCGGCTGCTGATAGGCCTTCAGCCGCGGATAAACCTCACGGGCAAACAGCGACAGATTGTCGATGGTCTGGGCATGAGTGAGGAAGCCCGCCTGCCCCATCATCAAAAGATTGCCCATGCCGCCGCAATGCTCGCAGAACGCGGCGATCTGCGCATAGACGTCGTCCGGCGTGCCGCAGAACAGCACACCGGCATCGATCAGATCGTCGACCGGCGCGTTCTGCATCGAGATGACTCGACCGGCTTTGGTGTAGGTGCGCGGCGGGCTCTCGCCGCGCAGCACGCGCGCATTGTCCTCGGGCGGCAGATAGCCCGGCGGATTGCGAAACGGCGGATAGACGATCGGACTGGTGCGCAGATAGCCCGCGATCAATTCCCCGCGCTTCCTCGCCTCCTCACGATCATTGGCGACCGCGACCAGACCGAGATAGGCGAAGCGGTCGGCGCCGGGCGCCTTGCCGTGTTTGCTGAGATAACTCTTGCGATAGGCATCGTAGACCTTGCGCGTGCCAAAGCCGGTGCCGAGCGTCGCCATGACATAGCCGCGCTCGCCAAGAATGCGCGCCTGCGTCGGGCTGCCGGTGGTCGACCAGACCGGAGGATGCGGCTGTTGCCAGACCCGCGGCCAGACATTCACCTGGCGATAGTGAAAATATTCGCCTTCCCAGTTGAACGGCCCGTCATGCGTGGTCATCGCCTTGATGACGAAATCATGCGCTTCCCAGAAGCGGTCCATCAGATAAACCGGGTTCTGGTTTGACGCCGCGACTTCGTAAGGGATGCCCTTGATGAAGCCCATGTCGAGGCGGCCGCGCGAGATCACGTCGATGGTGGAGAGCTCTTCCGCGACGCGCAGCGGATCGGGCCGGTGGCCGATCGGATAGCCCAGCACCAGGAGGCGTGCGTTTTTCGTCGCCCGCGCCAGGATCGCCAATCCGACCACGACCGTCGACGACATGCAGGTCGCGGTCGCATGATGCTCGTTGAGCATGATGTCGATGCCGAGCTCATCGGCGGCCTGATACTCGTCGTAGTAGCGATGGAACAGATCGGCCGCGACGTGCGGATCGCATTTCTGGTTCGGAAAAATGACGCGCAGCGAACCGGAATGCTCGTTCCAAGCCGGGAAATAGGCCTGCTCGCTGAACTGATAGACTCTCATGCCACGCGCTCCTCGACCTTCCCGCAAAAGGCAAAAACCCTCTCGACAAAAATCTTCGGCTGCTCCTCATGCGGGAAATGCCCGGCGCGTTCGATGGTTTCCAACCGCGCGCCGGGGATCATCGCGCAATAGGCCCGGCCATAAGCTTCGCTGAGCATGCGGTCATGCGTACCCCATAAGAACAATGTCGGGATGCGGATGCGATGCAGCCGGCTCTTGAGGCGAGGATTGTGAAAGTACGGATTCCAGGCGAAGCGCGCCGTCGCCTCACGCGCGCGTGCCGCAGCGAGCACCTCGGCATCCGGCAGCGCCTTGTAGTCGCGCTTGCCGACCGCAGGATCGCAATAGACCATCGCCAGATAGTCCGGATCGGTCACCGCAAAAATATCGGCGATGTCGCGGGTCTCCCGGTCGCCGACCTTGACGCCGACGGCATTGGCCATGACGAGGCGCGACAGCCGCGCCGTGGATTTCACCGCTATCTCGGCGGCGATCCAGGCGCCGAACGAGACGCCGACGACGGTAACGTCGGTCAAGTCGAGCTGATCGAGCAGGTCGAGATAGAAATAGGACAGATCATCGACCGAGCGCATGCTCTTGGGCAATTCCGAGCGGCCGAAGCCCGGATGCGTCGGCGCCAGCACATGTGCGCTTTTCGCCAATTCCTCGATGATCTCGCGTGACGGCTCGATCCCGTTCTCGGCGTGAAGAAAAAGCAGCGGCCCTCCGCCGCCGCGTGCCTGGCTGTGTCTTTGGCCGCGCTCGATCAGGTCGATCCGCACCCCGCCAACCGTCAACGAGCCATCAGCGCTCTCCGCTGCAAGCGACATTCCGCCTCCCGAATTTCCCTGCGCGTTTTCGCGCAATGATTTTTCCCGACACCAGGCCAGTTTCTCATTCAAGCATGATCTCGTCGGGATCATGCTCTTGCAACGGCCTTCTCAAGTCCGTCGCATTGTTCTACCACGTGACTTGCTTTTTGCCATCGCAGGGAAAGAACGGAGCCATGCAATGAGCGATGCCCAGACGGCCGGCACGACCATTCACAGCGGCATCACCTATGCCAATCATGATGGCGCCGACCTGCAAGGCGACCTCTACGTGCCGAAGGACGCCAAAGCCGTTCCGGCGCTGGTCGCCGTGCACGGCGGCGGCTGGGTGCAAGGCGCGCGCGACGCCTTCAAATATTGGGGCCCCTATCTTGCCGCGCGCGGCATCGCCGTGTTCTCCGTCTCCTACCGGTTGGCGGCCAAGACCAAGACGTTTCCGGAAGCGGTCCAGGACGTGCTCGCCGGCGTGCAATTCCTGCGCGGCAAGGCGGGCGGCTTCGGCATCGACCCGGCCCGCATCGGCCTTCTCGGCGCTTCCGCCGGCGCGCACCTCGCCGCGCTTGCCGCGCTGAGCGGCAGGACATTTCTGGGCGCCTATCCGAGCGATGCGTTCGCTTCGACGGACGCTTCGGTGAAGGCGCTGGTCGGCGTCTACGGCATCTATGACGTCACCGCGATGTGGCTGAATTATCAGATCCAGGGCGGCCGCGAGAACAACATCCAGAAATTCATGGGCGCTCCGCCGATGGCGAACCGGCAGGCCTATTTCGACGCCTCGCCGATCAGCTACGCCACGTTCGACAACAATGCGCTCGCGGTTCTTCTCGTCACCGGCACCGAGGACGATCTGGTCGATCGCAAAGTGCAGACCGATCCGTTCACGCTCGCGCTCAAGCAGGCCAACTTCTTCGTGCGCCCTTGCATCGTGCACGGCGCGCCGCATTACTGGATGAACGATCCGATCGAGGAGCCGAACAGCTATTGCGCTTTCGTCGCGCCGCGGCTCCTTCGCTTCCTCGCCGAGAAGCTGTGAGCGGCGCACGCGCTGCGATCGTCAAAATTGTCGCCGCCGCCAGCCGCAGCGCCGCACGGAACATCACGCGCCGTCCATCACCGGCAAAGTGAGCGCGGACGGATACGCGGCCGAGTGATAGATCGTATCGGTGCCGATCTTGTTGGGCGCATAATAATGCGACCACAGCACATCGGTGACCGCCGAATCGCCGTTGACGATTTCGAGCCGCACGCGGCTGCCCTTCTTGAACCGGTGCGCCATCGGCTCGACGCTGATGTCGAACCGATAAACCTCGCCGGGCTCGATCGGCGACGGTTCAGCGTGCGTATGGTAGGGCTCCATCTCGGTCGACTTTTGGGCATCGAGCGCGCGGTGCGAGGCGCGCAGCCAGCCTTTGGTGATCCAGAACGACGCCGGATTGAGGCCCTTGGCGCGCTCGTCGGCGGATTGCGGCAGCTGCTCGGACAGTTTGACGAAGATATCCATGTCGTCGCGCGTCGATGACGCGTAAAGCACGAGCTTGATCGGCCCGGCGATTTCCAGATCCTGCGCGAGCGGCGCGGTGGTGAAGGTCAACACCCGGCGCGCCGGATCGGGCTGCTGGTCGGGACCGAAGCCGACCACGCCGATCATCCAGCCCGGATTGGGATAAGTGTAAGAGGTCGCTTTTTCGCCCGACGCGCCATCGCGCGACAGCCCGCCGTCGTTGAGCGAGGTCACGCTGCCGGTCTGGTCCGCGTTCAAGTGCCAGTCGAGGTACCGCACGCCCTGCGGCGGCCAGGTCGAAGAGCTGCGCACAGCATCGGCGCCGCGCACGAAATATTCGACCTCGGCCCGGTCGGGATAATCGGTCTTCAGGCCTTTGAGGTAATGGTCGTAGAACGGCAACAGCAGCGTCTCGTGCAATTGCGGACTATTGAACTCCCGATTGGCGACGAAGGCGTTCACGGGCCCGATCATCTTCAATTTCTTCTGGCCGCGGGCGCGGCGATAGCCGTCGATATTGCCGCGGGTGTGCAGATCGACCTTGCCCCAGACGCCGATCGAATACAGCGGCACCTCGATCTGGTGCAGATGCTCGGCGGCGCAGCGCTCGCGCCAGAACTCGTCATAGACCGGATGCTGCTGCAGCTGCAGATTAAGATCGAAGGGCTGCTCGCGCGGAAATTCGCCGTTGGCCGGATGGCGATTGATGATGCGGTTCTGGTTCCACCAATAGCTGCCGAAGAAATCGCTCAGCATGCCGCCCTGATAGACCGAAGCGCGATACGGATCGTTGAGCCCGTCGAAGGCGGCGATGCAGGCGAGCGACGGCGGCCGCTGGATCGCCATCCACCATTGCAGCATGCAGAAATAGGACTGGCCGATGCCGCCGACCTTGCCGCTCGACCACGGCTGGCGGCCGAGCCATTCGATGACGTCATAGAGATCTTTCTGCTCGTTGCGGTCGAGAAAGCGGAACTCGCCGCCGGATTTGCCGCAGCCGCGCGCATCCATCTGCGCATAGACATAGCCGCGCGCGACATAGAGCCCGATCGGGCCGGTCTCGCGCCAGAGAAATTGCGGCGAGGCCGGCAGCGCATTGTTGTCGTAGCGATAGGGCGAAGCGCCGAGCACGACCGGGAACGGACCCTCGCCGTCCGGCATATAGAGCGCGACCGCGATCTCGACGCCGTCGTGGACGCGGATTTTCACTTCACGGCGTTTTGGTTCGTCCGCCATCACCCCTGCCCTCAGCCGCACACGACCATAGGAGAAAGCGTATGAGCCGGCAATGCGAGTTGCTCCCGCAGCGCAGTGCGCGCGCGCAAGTCCCTTGCCTGCGATGTCAAACAGCCATGGACTCTCCGCGGCCTTGCGCGGAGCGACAGCGACCAAGCAATCCAGCGCCGCCGCGCAACAATCGCGCGGGTCGAGTTGGCCGCACCACCGCGCCGGATTGCGTCGCGGAGCTTGTCATCCGGCCGGCCGCTTCGGGCGGCTTGCAATGACGAAAGAACGACAAGCAAAGGAAGGAAGCGGAACGCCGGCAGACGCAGGTGAGACTGTCCGCACCAGCGGGTGCGGGGCGCGCCACGGTTTAGATCGGCTGGCGCCGACCCTCCGCTGCGGGCGCGCTCGCCTGTCGGCGTTCCACTGCGGCTCTTCCCGGAGATGTCGGAACATCCCCGTCCAGCTTCAGGCCAGGCTTCCTGGGACGCGGCCGCTTGCGCATGATCCGGAAAAGTGGAAGCCGGTTTTCCGATCAGATCATGCGCCACTAAAATCCGGCACCGCTAGACGGGCGTTACCCGCCCCTGCCTGTCCCAGTCCAGTGCGCACCGCACGGCCGGCCACGCTTACCGGCGGCTGATGCCCAAAGCCGCCCGGGTGCGGATCGTAACTCCGCCCGCGGGCACCGCACTCGCTCCGGCCTTCAGGTCTACCTCCCAAAGGCGTCCTTCATGAGCGAGATTCGATTCGCAATCACGTATCGTAACCGGTGACAAATGTCAATATTTCAGTGACCGCATGAATTCGGTTCTGCACCCCAACCGCCGTGGTCTATTTTGCCGCGCACAGCGGACTCCGTGCCGGCATGCCCAGATGTCCGAGAAGTGCCAATAAGAGACATTGGCGTGATTATTCGATTGCGTCGTGGGTGCGGCCAAGCCGGTTGCCGCATCGGCAAACGGCAGGCTTCGCTGCGTTTGCAGGAACCGATCAGTGATGCAATTTGATTTGAGGCAGTAAAATCCGAAAAACCGCGCCGTGCGGATTAGCCGTAGAGGCGGCGAGTTGCCCTCCATGACGCTCGATGATCATTCGGCAAATAGCTAATCCCAATCCCATCCCGTTCGGCTTTGTTGTAAAGAAAGCGTCGAATATGTTCGTTGCTTTTTTGGGGTCAATTCCGTGCCCGGTGTCCTCTATTTCAATGCTAACTGCGTCGCTATCTTTGGATTTAGTTCTCACTGTCAATAATCGCCGGTCATTCTCGATCGCATCCATGGCGTCAATTGCATTCTGGATCAAATTGACGATAACCTCCTGCAATTGACCACGGTGACCTATGGCCGCCGGCAACTTCAAGTCTAGCTCGAAGCGTCCCTTGATACTATGACTCTTCAACTCGTTGTCCAAAATACGCAGTGCGCCAAGAATCAAATCGTTTACATTAACTGGGCCCTGCGCGCGCTGAGCCGTTCCAAACAAGTTACGAATGTTGTCGAGTATTTGACTGGCGCGATGACCCGCAGCGATCACTTGTTCCGCGATTGAGCGCGCCTTCTCCAATTTCGGTGGCGTTTCCCCAAGGAATCGGAGGATCGCGTCCCCACCCATTACAATCGATGCCAAAGGCTGCCTCACTTCATGAGCGATTGAGGCCGTGACGGCTTCCAAGTTCATTAGTTTGTTATTCTTCTCCCGTTGCAGCATCTCGTTTGCGCGAGCGAGCTGCGCGTATAGCCACGTCGTTTCTGCCAGCAATACGACGAGAACTAAAGTTGACGTGATTAGAGAAAAGATGCGCCCAGTATAAGACCCAAGCGTGAAACGCGATTCGCTGAGGACGGCGACTAACAACAGTTCAAAAATCAATGTTAAAGCGACTAGTTTAAGCCATTGATCAAGTACCGAGCGCCGTCGAACCCACAACGATAGCAACGCAATCACGCAAACCAACAACATGAATGCGGCGACGTAATGGGCCAACGGAAGGAGATTAGTCCTGTCCACGAAAAGGCGCGGCAGAAATTCATGTCCCTGCGTAGTAAACAAAGTAAGGCTGCATACGACACCAAATACGATTGCCGCGCTCCAACTGATTGCAGGCAAGGCTGAAGTGTGCAGATCCGATTGAGAGGAGTGTTCGTCCTGCAGTAAGGCATAAACTATTAGAGCTAAGGGGAAGCCGATATGCCAAAAATCGTAGAGCCAAGCCGTGGTCTGCAGGTCCGCCCCGAGCAATCCAGTGGGCGAAAACGCGCCTGGAAAGCTGAGAAGGTGCGGGATGATGATCAACGCTGTATAGAGATAGCCGCTTGCCAGCGCCAAAAGCGCGCGCGACCGGTTAATCGAATAATGTACGAATAGGAAAACCGAGGTAATAAAGTCCGATAGAACCATCATCGCTTCGATGGATGGAAGGTAAGCCTCAAGGCGCATCAGCGGCGTGTTGGCATAGGGAGCTATGATCCCAAACACCGCAACCAGAACGCCAGAAACGACGAGCGCTAACCGGTTTTCCCGGGATGTGGGCGGCTGATTCAATAACGAAATTATGGAGTCCTTGGGCATGCCTAAGTCGAGTTTAAGTGACGAGATTGTTTTTTAATCATCGCGACTCCCACCAATCGCATGTTTGATCGAAATCAAAGTTCGATTCGAAAGACTGATCTTAATTGGTTTGTTTTCGGTGCCACAGCCCTTACGGCTTCCGCAGTTGCAATCAATTGGTCGAATGGACAGATAAGCCCAACAACAGTGTCCGTTCGATCCCGTCATTGAACGAGGCGTGTCGCAAAGCTCGTCTCAAGAGGCACGAAGGACGAATGCACTATCAAATTGGCAAAAAGCAAGTTCCGCTTTGATCTGGATCAATGACAAGACACCACGACGGCATAACGTCTCTTGACCTTCAAATAAATAGATAAATAGATCAGGAGTACGCCATGAAGAAGCTAACCCTGCTTGGTATCACGCTTGGTGCCGCGCTGCTCGCAGCGGCTCCATTCTCGCTCCAGTGGTCGCCTGCGAAAAACCTAACTGTGTCTCTCAGCACAGCGGAAGCCAGAATAGGGCGGCCGCTCACACCCGGAAGTGTTGCCGGCGTTAATCGAAGAGTTCATCGACGCGCGTACTATGGCGCGGCGGCAGGAGCAGCCGCTGCTGGCGCGTACTATTACGGCCGGCCAGCTTGCGGCTACTATCCTTATCCGCCTTGCTACTGAGTGTGATCCGCCTTTAGCCCGCGCGGCGCAGGGGCCGGAGAATCTTGGCCTCTGCTGCCCGCGAGTCGGCAGTTTTCTCTTGCAAACCAATCCGACGCGTTAGGTCCGTTGTGGGTCATCAACTGCCCTCAAGTGCCCGCGTTGCTCGCCGGGGTCGGCACGCGATAATCAGCATCTTTCCTACCCGTGGATTGTTTCGCCACGCTCGAGCATGGCTACGAATTCCGCAATCTTGCGCGCCCTCGTCTCGGCTTTTTTGACGTTGCCGATTCGATACAGGATTGCGTAGCGATTTCGACTGTTCAATGTTGCAAAGAATGCGGACGCCTTTGGGTTGTTGTCCAGGGCCTTCTGAAGGTCGATGGATACTTCGGCCCGACTCGCCGGGGCGTAGGCGCCCTCCCACCGACCATCTGCCTTAGCGGCTTCGATTTGCGCGAAGCCCGCAGGTCTCATGCGACCCTCCTTGATGAGCGTCAGCGCTCTGTTGCGGTTCAGCGCCGACCACTTGCTGCGCGATTTCCGTGGCGTGAAGCGAACAAGCCAGTGTTGATTGTCATACTTTTCCAGTTTTCCATCGATCCATCCGTGACAGAGTGCAGCGTCAACCGCTTCTGCTTTGGTCAGTTTCGCTCTTGTCGCCGCCTTCTTGGCGAACTTAATCCAAACGCCAACCGCATCAGCTGGTTGAGCCGCGAGCCATCTTTCGAACGACCTTTGATCCGCGAAGCCAAGAACCGGCAAGCCTGATCGCTTTTCCGTCATAAAGGGCCCTACTTCTCTATCGACCGGGACCGATACTGCCCGAATCCGTGCTGACGTCTACACGCGCAATTGTCGTCTCCGCCGCTGAACGGTTCCATGACCGCTTCGGGTCCAAAGACCGAAGCTACAGCTCGTCACGGCGATGTCCGCCTTGCCCCCTGAAACCGGAAATCGAGTCTCGGATTTCCAGCGTTTTTTTTCGCCGCACAAGTCGATCATTGGCGGCGGATCGACTCTTGCTCCGGCGCGCCGCGACTTGCCGAGGGCCTCGTAGAAAAAAATGTCCGCGGCCGGTTTTGCAAGGCGAGCAACGCCCTCCCGTCACACAGCCGCAATTCAGTGAGCATCGCACCGCGGTGTTGTACCGAGCGGGAATAATTTATAGATGTTCGTTGTTAGCTATTCCCGGGAGGCGGTATCTGGAGGCGAGCATGAAGCAATTTTGGTTCGCGGCCGTTGTTGGCCTCGTCGCAATCGGGCTCGTGACCCAAGCGAAGGCGCAGAATTACCCCTGGTGCTCGATCTATAGCGGCGACATGAGCGGCGCCACGAATTGCGGCTTCGTCACCTTCGAACAATGCATGGAGAATGTGCGCGGCATCGGCGGCTTCTGCCAGCGGAACAACTGGTACCGCCCGCCGCCTGGAGCCACGGGGCGCGTCCCGGGACGAACTCACTATTGAGCCATTCCACGGTTCGCTCGCAGAGCGCACCCAGGCGAACTCAATTGCGCCGTGTCGCGGGCTCGTGCTCGAGCCGCGACATTCAGGCGACAGCCACGATTACGTGCGCCTGAATTTTGGCGGCAACCTCGCCGCGGCCGTGTTTGTCCGCAATCGCGGACGCGGCAAAGTCGGTTGCAGCTTCCAGTTTTCCCGCTTCTCTGGCCTCGATTTCGTTGCGAAGAACCGTTCCCTGACAATAGGCAACGGCAGGAAGGCGCGGCGAGGATGCGCGGCTTTGTTCGGCTCTGGTCTCGATAATCACGCGGGAAAAGCCCGCCTTCTCCAGGTCGCTGCGGATCAGGGCCGTATCGTGGTAACCGTGCGGCGTGCGGGCCAGAAAGCGCGGCGGATCGTTCGGAAAAATCCTGGCGAGAGCATTCGTCACATCATCCGCGAAAACGTTTTCCTCGATGCGATCCCATACGTTGAATAAATAATGTCCTCCGGGCTTCAAAACCCGCCTTGCTTCGCGGTAGCCCGCTATGCGGTCGGGAAAGAACATCGCGCCGAACTGGCAACAGACGAGATCGAAGGCCGCATCTTCAAACGGCAGCGCCAGAGCATCCGCTTGACGCCATCTGATCCGGGCGTCGGGAGGTTGTCGCGACGCGGCGTAGTCGACCATCGGCTGGTTGAGGTCGGTTGCGATATAGCTTGCGCTCCGGGGCAGTCTCGGCGCCAAGGCGCGGGTGACGACCCCGCTGCCCGCGGCAGTTTCCAGAACGGCGCCCGGTGACATGGACGCCGCACGTCGTGCAATGTCCGCGGCGTACGGCTCGAAAATCAACGGCACCATATAGCGGTCGTAATTTTCCGGAATCGAGCCGGCGAATACCTTGTCAGTTTCCAACATGGCTTATCACCCATCAGCCGTTTGGCGGCTCGCATGATTATTCAGACGCCTCGCTGCGGGCCGCGATCAACAATTTGAGTGATTCCCTATAAGAGGCATTAACAAAAATTCTGCGTGTCGAAGGCGCGCGATGCACGCATCCGTGGAGATGAGACGCAGGCGTGATACATATCATCGTACAGGCCGAAGTCTCTAAGGTAAGCAGAATTCCGGAGGGAATGATGTCGACCAGGGCCCTTATCGTGGTGACGACCGGCCTCGCTTTGATCGCGCCGGCGGCGGCGCAGGAAACTGATCTGGACAAGCTCACCTGCGACCAGTTCCTTGGAAGCAATGTCGCGACCGTCAAGGACATAATGCTCTGGTTGGCCGGTTATTACACCTACTCCGATGACGCCACTGTCATTAACGTCGCCAAGATACAGGACCAGGAACGTCAGATCAAAACGCTGTGTTCCGAAAACAAGGCCATGTCGGTCCTGGCGGCGTCCGAAGTGATTATGGACAAAGCGTACAAGAAGTGACGATTTGCCGTCCGCTGAGGCGGCTGCACTTCGTCCGCGCCGGGCTGCGGACCATGATCATTTGTTCCGCATGCGGCGACGAGCGATCCGCAGCGGTGATGCCTCGTGCGAGTCAAAAGAACTCGCTGGCATCGGTCGGCGGCGCCTTTGAATTTGAATCGATTTGGTTTGATTGATTGAACGCAACGATCGGTAGTATCGCCGGCGTAAGTTGCATCCACCCGTCGAAGGGCACTTACGATGTCTTTGTTGCAGCGCGTTTCATCCGAACACGCCGACCGGCGGACCGGCCGCAGCGCGGCGGCACGCGCCGGCACGCGCGGCGGACAGGTCGAGCGCCGCGGTCCGAACCGGCCGAAATTCGTCCAAAGCTGGCATAAGACGATCACGCCGCAAGCGTCCGAAGCCGAAGCGCCACAAGCGCAGCAGCTGGACCATATCGACATTTGGCTTGCGCATCCGGATTCACTGCTGCGCGCGCATTCCTCCCTGCGGGTCCTGACACCGGAAGACTGGACAACTTTCGACCGGATCGGCGACAGCTCGACGCGCCACTGCGCGGTCGCGAGCCGCATCCTGTTGCGACTTGGACTGTCCCGGGCGGCCGGCCATCAGATCGCGCCGGGCGCCTGGCGATTCAAGACCGTCGCGCACGGCAAGCCGGCGGTGGCCGACAACCTGCCGGACTTGAAGTTCAGCGTATCCCACACCGACCGGCTCGCCGCCGTAGCGATCTCACCGCATCTCGCGGTTGGAATCGATGTCGAAGGGGTCGGGAAATGGAGCGTGGATGGATGGATGGGCGCGATGATCGCGCCATGGAGCGATCTCGACACGTCCGGCGCGCGTGTTTGGATCTCCGCCGGCGCCGGCGGCTATAAGTACGCAGCGCAAGGTACGTTGTTCAGGGGACTCTATGAAACCGGCGAAATGCTTGCCGGCTATGGTTTCGAGGGCAACACCTATTCGATCAATGTCTTGGCTGGCTTGAATGCCATCAACGACATGGTCACGCCATTCGATCCGGATAATAAAGTCCAAGGCACACAAGGCGGACTTAAAGTTCGGATGGACGCCTATACCACCCCGACGTCCACGACCATGACGTATGGTGAAGCCGAGTATTCGACAGCCTTCAGCACCTTTTATCTTTCGCAAAAGTTCGGCTTCGACATCACCAATAGCAGCGCGGATAGCGAAAATAAGATCTATGTCGGGCCAATGGCGAGCTTCTTGGGCGACCTGCGGTTCACTCAGTGGCGGGTCGGCGCCCATATTTCCAATTTGAAGCTCGGCAAACTCGATGTCGATCTTGCCGCCGGCTACGCCGATGACAGCGTCGTTGGGACGGGCGCATTCAGCACTGTTGAATTGAGCAGCAAATTCTAGGGGCAGGATGAACCGCCCTTTGTGCGCATCCTGAATGCAGACGCGCAACGACCTTGATCCGATTCACTCGACTGGGATCGAGGTCCAGCGGCGCTCACATATTGCCGTGGCCGCGCTTGATGGTCTGGCGGATCACCGGCGCCGTGACCTGATCCGAGATCTGGATGTTCCAGATTTCGCTGTCGCCCTGCGCGGCGAAGTCGGCGAACAGCTTCGGGATGACCGAGACGTCGCGGATCTCGTGGCCGCGCAGGCCGAAGCCGCGCGCGATGTTCTCGAGCGCCGGCCGGCCGAATACGGCCAGGCCGTCGTCGAGGCCGTCGGCGCGCAGCTTGTGAAACTCCGAGCCATAGCCGCCGTCGTTCATCGCGCAGATCAGGATGCGAAATCCGCAGCGCTTGAGCGTCTCGAGCTCCTGGATATGGAACAACAGCCCGCCGTCGCCTTCGAACAGCACGATCTTGCCGTCGCGGCCCTGCCGGCGCGCCGCCACAACGCCGAGCGCATAGGACAGGCCGTTGCCGACGGCGCCGAATTCACGGACCGTCGTGTAACGTTCCGCCGGCCTGCCGTGCATCTGAGCCTGGAAATAGGCCTGATGGCCGCTGCCGCCGACGATGTCCCAATCCTTCGGCACGACCGCGTCGATGGCTTTGATCACCTCGCGGGGATCGAGCAGCCCAGGCGCGATGTCGAACGGCATCGCATCCGCCGGCTCGGTCGCGATGCGATGCGCGAGCTCTTTCGAGCGGATCGCCGCCGCCGTCGGCTTGCCGGCGCCCAGTTTCTTGTCGAGGCCGGCAAGGATCGCCTCGACGCCGACGCGCGCATCCGATCTGACATAGATGTCGGCAGCCTTCTGCCCGTCGCGCAGGCCGCGCGGGGCATCGTCCAGCTGGATCTTGCAGGCCTTGGCGAAATAATGCCCGCCGCCGACATAATAGGAGAGGCTCGTGCCGACCGCGAGAACGACGTCCGCGGACTCATACATTTCCCGGCCCAGCGACGTGAAGTAGCTGCCGGTGGTGCCGAGCCCGAACGGATGGTCGTGGAACAGACCGCGCGCCGGCAGCGTATTGGAGAGCAGTGCGCCGCAGCGATCGGCAAGCTTGATCACCGCATCGCGCGCGCCGGACCACAGCACGCCGCGGCCGCCGAGAATGATCGGGCGCTTCGCCGCGGCCAGCCGCTCGACGGCCTCCGCAACGACTTCCGGATCGGGCTGCATGCGCCCGACCTTGGGCTGGTACATCGCCGAGGTCTCGTAGGGCTGGTTGGCCATGTATTCGACCTTTTGCAGGTCGTAGGGAATGCCCAGCACCACCGGGCGCCGCTCATACTTGGCGATGTGAAAGGCCTCGCGCACGTAGTCCATCATGCGCGGCACGCTGTGCGCGGCGATGTAATGCGCCCCGGTCGCCGTCACCAGCGGCGCCTGGTCGATATACTGGTTGTAGAATTTGGCGTTGATCGGCGACTCGCCGGCGAACACCACCATCGGCAGGCGGGCGCGAACCGCGGCCGGCAGCGCCGTCATCAGCTGGGTCACGCCGGGGCCGCAGGTGACGGACGCCACGGCAAGCTTGCCGGTTGCGATGTTGTAGGCCGTCGCCGCCGCGACGGTGACGTGCTCGTGCCGGACGTGGACGGTATGCACGCCCGGCAGTTTGGCGAAGGCGGTGGACCAATGCATGTTGCCGTCGCCCATCAGGACGAACTGCGTGTCTATTCCCTCGGCAAGGAACGCTTCCGCGAGGGCTTCGTAGAGTTTGGGCATGGGCGCAGCTGCTTGGCTTATGAAGCGATGCAGCAGGCAACAAGCATGCCCGGCGGCGCCCCGTCAATTCAATTGAAGCGTTGGTTTTGGCTCACCGAGCCGATACCCGGCCATGCCGCCGACGGACATCAAGCGATATAACGAGCTTGGCCGGATCGAGACCGCTCTGCCCCGAATGACGGACGTCGGCTGAGCATCGCGCCGATCCGCCGATGTGCCAGGACGCGAAATCGCCGGCTAATCGAAAGCGAAGATGCGCTTCCAGTCCCGTTTCATGCTGATGACGGTCCAGCCGTCCTTCCTTGCCTCGTCGTAAAGCGCCTGCGTGAAGGCGCCGACCTTGGTGCCGGGAAGCCCTTGCGCCGGGCCGTAGGCATATTCGCGCTGCGCATCGTCGTGCAGCACCAGCATCATCAGCCGTGCGCCGTCGCCTGCCCCGGTGTACTCCAACATTTGCCGGTCGCCGGTCGAGTTGCCAAATGCCGCCAGCGGGCGCCGGCCGATCTCCAGGTGAATGCCTTCCGGTTTGCCGGCATTGTTGTCGTTGAGGAGAAGCTTGGGCTCCTTGGTCAGGAACGGCCTGCCGTTCTTATCGTAGCCGTATTTCGTGCCGCCGGCGGTCCCGACCACTTGCTCGGGCGGGATGCCGTATATTTTTTCCGAATAGACGCGCACGAAATCCTGGCCGCCGCCGGTGACGATGTAGGTCTTGTACCCGTTGGCGCGCAGATATTGCAGGACTTCAAGCATCGGCTGATAAGTAAGGTCAGTATAGAGACGCTTCCATCGCGGATGTTTGGCGGTCTCAATCCATTTCCTTGTTTCGGCTTCGAATTCCTCTACCGACATGCCGCTCAGCGTCGCGGCCAGAATCTCCTCAAGGTCCTTCAGGGAGAGCTTGGCAATCGCTTCCCGATCGCCGGCTAGGACGGTCTTGAACGGTTCGACGTTCTTCAGGCCCGGCTTCATCGCTACTGCCGCCGGAACGCGATCCAGGCAATAGACCACTTGGGTGTATATCGGATGCTCAACCCACAACGTTCCGTCCTGATCGAAAGTGGCGACACGTTCTGCCGGCGCAACGAATTTCGCGCTTGAGGGGTCGGTCGTGGTGTGAACGAAGTCGACGATCGACCGCTTGGCGGGACCGTCATTCCACGAAGCGAGTGGGCTCGCCGCGTCTTGCGCCAGCGCGGATGCAGTGCGCAGCACCGCCGGCATGGGAAGCAGCGTAAGAGACGCGAGGAGAGCGCGACGGTTCATGCCGACGATGGCGGATCTCATATTTCTCCTCCCTGTTTGGGCCGTCGCAGGTCGCGGCGGCTCCATTTCTGCGGACGCGCATTTTAGCCGGATTGCGGAAGGAGCGCATGTCCTCCAAAGGTCACTGCGCGGCGTCAGATCTCGATTGTGCCGCTGAGATCGGGGATCTTGCCGTCACCACGAGCCACGGTGCTCCGGCACGCGGGTGATCAACGGGAGCATCGCGATGAGCAGCGCGCCTGCCCCGGCGAAGAGCCAGGCTTGGATGTGGCCGGGGTCATGGGAAGTGGAGAGAATCGCCGTGTCTATCGAGATTGTGATGATTGTCCCGATTTGCATGCACATCGTCCGTAGCGCGGCGAGGGTCGAGGAGTGCTCGGGTGCCAGTTGCAGTCCCGCGTTGCGGCTGGCCGGGTTGTTCGCGCCGCGGCCGGCTCCGATAAGGAAGGTGGCGCCGGAGAGCCACACATACGGCGAGATACCAGCGACAGGGCGGAAGTGCAGCAGCAGCATCCCGATTGCGATGACCGTGCCCCCAACATACAGCGGCGGCCGGTACCCCGTGCGCCGCAAGGCGAACGCGGCAATGGTTGACAATGTGATTGCGGCAGCCCCTTGGGCGACAAGCAATGCACCGGAGTCGAGCGCGTCGATGCCGTAGCGGTTCGTTGCGTAGAGCGGCACGAGCGCTATGACGCCCGAGGTGACGCCGCCGTAGAGTCCATTGAGCAGGTTGACGGCGCCGAAGCCCAAGCCGCTGATCAGGCGCGGCGCGATGAACGGGTAGGTCGAACGATTGATGTGACGAAAGAACATCCAGAGCGCGACAATCGCGATGGCCAACGGAATCACGAACGACGGCGACCATGCGCGCACGCCCCTTTCGGCCAAATGCGTGACGGCGAGCATGCCGGAGAGCAGGCCACACCCGAGCAGCGCCATGCCGGCGGCGTCCATCTTCGGACGGGTTCGCTCCGTCTGCAATCGATCCCGGGGCACGTAGCGCAGGGCCAGCACAATAACCGCCGCGCCGATTGGCACGTTGACCAAAAAGATGCCGCGCCAAGTCCAGTAGGTCACGAACAGCCCGCCGAATATCGGTCCGATCATCGTTCCAATCGAGAAGATGCTGCCGAACAAGCTGACTGCGCGATCGCGCGCGCCGCCGAAATGATCCACGATGATCTTGGTGGCGGAGGGCGTGAAGCCCGCTCCGCCGGCCGCCTGCAGCCCCCGCAAGATAATGAGCACATAAACATTGTCGGCCAGCCCGCAGCACAGCGACGCCACGGTGAAAGCGGCCACGGAGCCGAGGAATACCCTGCGGCTGCCGAACTGCTCGCTGAGTTTTCCGCTGACCGGAAGGACAACCACAAATCCCAGCGAGTATGCCGTGATGGTCCACCCGGCCCACTCGATGGATGTCTGCAACTCGCTTTGCAAGGAGTGCAATGCCGTCGCGACTATTGTCGAATCGATCGACATCATCAGCAACGCAAGCGCGACGATCGCGAAGACCAATCCGCGATGCACA
>Ga0335076_10001847_pt1 | contig 20730 bp, 17 predicted proteins | sample Lox_Sample_25_FD_206717 | JGI IMG/M metagenome (GOLD analysis project Ga0335076, IMG submission 206717) | Soil microbial communities from Loxahatchee National Wildlife Refuge, Florida, United States - Lox_Sample_2.5 | ecosystem: Environmental > Terrestrial > Soil > Wetlands | place: USA...
TACGCAGTCTTCGACCGTTCTGGCCCCAAACGTTGTTGGGCCCATCGCAAGTCATTGGTTTCGTGTGCCGGCTGCATTGAGGCGATAACGTGCAGTTCACCGAATCGCCTCTGATCCTCGGGAGCCTCTACTTGTGCGTGCTAGATGCGGTCCCTCCGGTCACGCGGGGGATTTACGCGCACAATCGATTCGAAAGTGTCGAGGGCAACACGATTCGCCTTATCACCGATGGCATGGAAGGCAATCTGAAACCCTAGTCGATCGCGCTCAATCGCCATTTTCTTCAAGGCTTCCGGATCGACGGTGAGCAATCCGCTGGTCGAAGGATCATCCGAGTAAGGCGCAAGCAACGCCGCTGTGCGTGTCCCTAGCGCACCATCGAGGAAACCCTTCAGCGCGCCAGTCTTCAGCCACGGGTCCGTGGTGCCGCCCTCCGCGCGCATGTTCTGCAAATCATCGGTCGACGCCGTAAACGGTAACCACTCGGTGATCCGTACGGTCAATTGCTTCGCCTGTTTCAATTCTCGGTAGGCCAGGAAATCTTCCCAGGGAGAGTTGTCCTGAACGGAGGTAACACCATTTTGCGCCAGCTCCGCTAACACTAACGTGATTCCCTTGATCCTGTCTGGGTCCGAGGGATCGGGAATACGTTGCGTGACCATCTCTGTGGCACGCTCTTCAAGCAAGCCGTTCGGCTCGCCGTCTGCGAAACGGCCGATCCTGCCGCCCTGCGGCTCCGGTGTTTCGCTGTTAATTTCGGCGTGCTTCAGGGCCAGGGAGTTCACGACGGCGATGTGGCCGGAAATATGCTCGAGGTAAACCGGATTATTCGGGGCCGCTTGGTCCAACTCCAAGCGAGTGGGATATTTCTGCTCAGTCCAGCGCGACTGATCCCAACCGTTGCCGAGAATCCACTCACCCTGCGGATGCTTTGCGGCCTCGGCCTTGACCAGTTTCAAAATGTCGTCCGCGGAGGTGGCCTGATTGAGCTCTAGGGTCAACTTGTCGCGCGCCGCGCCGCCCAGATGCACGTGGGCATCATTGAAGCCTGGCATCACGAAGGCGCCTCTCAACTGCACGACGTCGTGCGATTCCGCGGCACCGCAATCGAGCATAATTTGCGAAATTGTGCCGATGCAGAAAATCTTCTCGTCGCGAACAGCCATGGCTTCGGCCCACGGATGTTGCGGGTTATTCGTATAGATTTTTCCATGCAGGTAATAGGTAGTGGGATGGATCAGTGGCTGAGTCGCTTGCGCTCGGACGCGCTGGGCCAGCGGGACGATTAGAGACAACAGTGTGGCCGATGCGGCGACCAGTCGCGCGGACCGCGCCGAGATCGGCATTAGCCCTTCTCCGTGGCCAAACCGGAAACCCCCAGCAGCGTTAGCAAGACCCGTTTCAAACCCAGTTCCCGCTCTGCGGGTTCATACCATTCCTGAAGCGAGTGCGCGCCCCCGCCATTTCCACCGGCGCCAATGGCAATCGCTTCAATTCCCATGGACAAGGGAATATTTGCATCTGTGGAGGATCTTTCGTTCCTCGATTTGTTTCCCAGAAAATCGTCGGCATCCCGCAGAGCTGAAAGCAGAGCTGAATCCGGCGGCAACTCCCCGCCCGGCCTGCTGCCGATCAGGTTTACTTTCCATTCCAACTTACCTCGAGTTCGCTCGCGCGCATTATCCATTTCATCTTTCACGCCGGCGGCAATGCAATCACGAAGCGCGCTTTCCATGCGGGTAATTTCGTCTTCGTTCTCCGACCGCAAGTCGACCTTGAGGCTGACTTCATAGGGAATGGAATTAACGGAGGTGCCGCCCTCGACCTGTCCGAGATTAAATGTAGTTCTCGGCGAGTTCGGGACTTTAGTATTGATGAATCGAACCGACCCGCGCACCATGGCATTAATTGGATTGGGCATACCAAAATCAGACCAACTGTGTCCGCCGGGGCCAGTAATCACCACTTCTTCGCGCCGAGATGCTAAAGCCTTGGTGGTAACATGGTCCACGCCCGAGCCATCCAGCACAATCACGGCCCGCACTTTGGACTGGTAGGTGTCCATGAGCGCCTTCATGCCGCGGAGATTGCCTTCGCCCTCTTCGCCCACATTCGCCGCAAAGAGAATGGTTCGTAACGGCCTGATTTTCGCGACGTGCATGGCCCTCGCCACGGCCAACAGTCCGGCAAGCCCGGTACCATTGTCCGAAATGCCTGGCGCCAGCAGGCGGTCTCCGTCGCGAGTCACGTGAATTTCCGTTCCTTCGGGAAAAACTGTATCCAAGTGGGCGGTGAGCAGCACCACTTCTTTATCCTGGGTCCCGCGCAATTCCCCGACAACATTGCCGACTTTATCCGTGTAAACTGACAAACCCTCTGCGGAAAGGATTTCTCTGACGGCGTGGGCCCGCTTTTCTTCTTGAAATGACGGGGCGGGAATTTCTGTTAAGCGAATTTGCTGCGCGGTGGTCCAATCCAGATTATGGTCCAGCCAATCTAGTGCCTCGCGCACCTGCGAATCATCCGTGAGCACGCGAGTCCGGGGCATGCGAGGCGAGGACACAACCGATGAACGAATCGGCATAGCGAGAAGAATAGCGCAAAGCGTGACACGTTTCACTGTCACAAAGGACAGTTGCATAGCTCATTTCTCCATGGCCGATACGATCCCGAATCCTTCTTTTCTCAGTTCGTAACCTGTGTTCTTTTCTGTTGCTCGCAAATTCGGCGAATCTCTTCCTCAGTCAACACGCGATCAGAGAGCTTGGCGGCATCGAAAATCCGATTCACCAATTCGTCTGTTTCCGGGATGCCATGGCGCGCCAGCCAGTAGACCACATTGGATTTGCCACTCATCGGGCCGATCTCCACGACTTGTTCCAAACCCACCAAATGCGCGGGAACTCCGCTGTATACGGCGTCAGCCAATATTCGGTCATGGTTGCGGAGGGCCTTCACAATCGCGGCAGCGTGCACGCCGGTCGCAGTCCGGAACGCATCGCGTCCAAATACGGGATAATTCGGCGGGATGACCGTGTGAGTGGCTTTCGCAATCTTTTCACAATAGGCCCGAAGATAACTCAAATCATTGTTGCGCAATCCCATTAGCCGTAAATTGACCAGGAGCAATTCCATCGGGGTATTGCCAACGCGTTCGCCCAAAGATAGCGCCACGCCATGAATTTGCTTTGCGCCTGCGGCAATGGCGGCCAGCGAATTTGCAATGGCCAAGCCACGATCGCGGTGACCATGCCAGTCCACACGAATGTTTTCGCCCGACGGCTTCACCACGTTGTCGATGACAAACCTCACGAGGTTGTAGGTACCTTCCGGAGTGGCGTGTCCTACCGTGTCACACAATACGATGGCCTTCGCGCCACTGCGAATCGCTGTTGAGTACAAGCGCAGAATGGTCCCCGGATCCGTCCGTATCGTATCTTCGGTCACATACATAGAGGGAAGGCCGTGTGACACCGCGAACCTCACGGCGGTTTCCGTGATGCGTTCCAGGTGATCGACGCTCCAATCTTCGACCAGCCTTCGAATGGGGCTGGAGCCCAGGAAGGTAGCGGCCTCGATCGGCATTCCGACGCGCTGCGAGATTTCCACGATGGGCCGAATGTCGGCTTCCACCGTGCGGGCCGCACAATTCGGCTTGATGCTCATGCGGTGGTTGGCAATTTCGCGCGCGAGGGCCTCCACGTCAGCGGCCGCGCGAGGTCCGGCGCCGGGCAGGCCGATGTTCACGGAGTCGATGCCCAACACTTGCATCAAGTGCAGAATCTCAATTTTGTCTTCGATGGAAGGGTCGTGGATGGAGGGATTCTGCAGCCCGTCGCGCAGCGTTTCGTCATTGACAAGCACTTCCGTGCCAACAGGGATGGGCACGTGCCCGGCCAGGTTCCAGTCGTAGATCAGATTCGAATCGGACATGGCGGAGCGACTCCCTGTCCCGATTAGTATCGGACGGTGTAGCTGTTGGGCAACTGCTTGGGATCCGGACGATAAACGGCTTTGCAAAATTCACAGCGATACACTTCGGCGCCTTTACCGACTAGCTTTTCCACTTCCTCGGGATATTCGAACCAACGCTTCAAGTGACCGGCGCACAGCTTGCCCTTGGCATCCTTCTCATCGCAAGCGCGTTGCTTCGGCTTGCGCGTTTTCAGCTTGGGAGCGCCAGGTTTATCTGCTACAGAGGAATCTGCGCCGGTGACCGGCGCCGATGCATCCTTGGTTTGTGTGGTCTCTTTGGCCAATTGGATTCTCCCTTCAGCTCAGAAGCCGCGATCGCGGAACATGGTTCGCATTGCCCCACGCGCATAACGCAATCGTGAGGCCAAACCGCCCTCAAACTCAAAAGTCAAAAAATCATCCGCTGCCTTCTCCAACTCTCCGCCATAACGATACCACCAGGGTTTCTCCATTCGGGCAAGTCCATCGACGTCCACATATTTTAGATGCACCATCTCCAGCAACCCTGCTTTTCCGTGAGTGCGTCCCCAACCGCTGAGCCCAGTGCCACCGTGAGGGGCTTCGGCAATCGCGAAACCGCAAACCGCATCATTGACCATAACCGACCCGGCGCGTAGCTCGCGAGCAATGGCCTTCCCGCGCGTGGCATCGCTGGTCCAAACGCTGGCGGCCAGCGCGAATTCCGTTTCATTCGCCAGGCGAACGGCCTCTTGCGCGTCGGGCACCACTTGCACCGCGAGGATTGGTCCGAAGGTCTCATCGCGGAACAACTGCATCGAGGCATCTACTCCTGCCAGCACGGTGGGCTGAAAAAAGTTAGGCCCGAGATCTGGCCGGGGATGGCCACCGGACAACAGCGTCGCTCCCTGCTGAACGGCATCGGCGATTAATTCCGTCATGCGTTGAACGTGCTGCGGGCGAATCAGCGGCCCGACATCGGTCTGCGGATCGCTCCCCGGTCCCACGCGGAGCTTCTGGGTTTTCGCAACGCAGTCGTTCAAAAACTTCTCGCTGACGGCCGATTCCACGAAGATTCGTTCGAGCGATAAGCACACCTGGCCGCAATTGGTGAAGCTACCCCATACGGCCGCGCTCGAAGTCACATTCAGATCCGCGTCCGCCAAGACCACCATGGCATCTTTTCCGCCCAATTCGAGAACGCTGGGAATCAATTGCCGCGCACAGGCTTCGGCGACGTGCCTGCCAGTAAAGACGCTGCCGGTGAAAAACACCTTGTCTGGGCGAGCATCGATCAAGGCTTGCCCGACGTCTCCGCCGCCTTGCAGCACCGTTACCAAACCTTCCGGAAAACCCGCGTCACGAAACAGCTTCTGGACCAGCTCGCCACACTCCGGAGTGAGGTCGCTGGTCTTACATACCACGGCATTGCCCGCGGCCAGCGCTGGAACAATCTGGCTAATCGGAATGGCTAACGGATAATTCCAGGAGCTAATAATCCCCAGCACGCCCAATGGTTCGTAAAGCAGGGTCCCCGATTTCAGCTTTGCCGCTGTGCTGTGATGAGGCACCTTTTCGGGAGCGAGAAGTTTTGCCCCATGTTTTGCATAATAATCGGCGGTATCCAGCGAAACGAAGAGGTCCGCGAACTTCGCCTCTACGCGTGGCTTACCGGACTCGCGAACTACGGCGTCGGTCAAGTGATCGCGCGCTTCCAGGATTTTGTTTCTTAGCGGGCGCATCCGTGCGCAACGTTCTTTGACTGGCACCTTCGCCCAAGCAGATTGAGCAGCACGCGCCCGTGTCACGATCTCTGCTACTGCCAGAACCGGGGTCCGCTCATAGGTTCCGGATAGCCGCCCAGTTGCCGGATCGATTGATGCCAAGCTCTCCCCGACAAGCGATGTGGCGCACATATTAGTGATTTTAGCTTAATCACAGCAGGAGTACAGGCTTCGCCGGCTCAGGTTGACCGGCACGGTACCGCAGGCGCCCCACATGAAGGAAGCTAGTAGTAACCGGTGGCGACGGTTTGTTTCAGGGATTGTACTTTTCCAGCCAATTTTTCAGTTCGGTAACCACATTCCGCCGCTGCTCCGCCAACCTGGGGAAATGTGGCGATCCCGGATAAGTCACCATACGCACGGTCTTGCTCCGCTCGGCCAGCAGCACGAAAAACTCGCGGCCTTGAAAAGCGGGCACACGCTGATCGGCCTCACCATGCAGGATCAACAGGGGCGTAGTCACCTGATCCGCGTGCATGACCGCAGAAAATTTAAGAAATACTCCCGGATCCTTTTCCTGCAGGCGCATGTCGTAATCTACCTGCGCAATGTCGCTGGTAGGAATAAAACTCAACCAATCGGTGATGCCCGCGCCTTCGACGGCCGCCTTATAGCGGTGCGTCTGTGTCACCGTCCAGGAGGTCATGAACCCGCCGGCGCTCCACCCGAACATCGCCTGTCGATTCGGGTCCGCCCATCCCTGCGCGATGGCGTAATCGCTGCCACTATCCACATCGCCGTAGGCCAGGTCGCCAAAGTGCTGGTAGATTGCCTGGAGGAAATCTGTGCCATACCCTGTCGAGCCGCGATATTGCACCTGGAGCACGACGTAACCAAATCCCGCAATCATTCTGGCGAACAAGTCGAAGTCCAGCGTGTCGTTTCCTTCCGGCCCGCCATGCGGCAAATTCAGAAAGGGATAATGCCTTCCTGCCTGGTAATCCGCTGGAAGGGTGAGAATCCCATCCAGCTTCGTGCCGTCCTTCGCCTTCCAGTTCACGACTCGCACATCGCCCAATTCCACTTTTGCCAAGGTGTCATCGCTTTCGTGTGTGATCTTCTGCAGTTCACTCCCGTGTGCGACGGCCACGTTCGGACTGTGCGTGGGATCGCCAACGGTAAACGCGAGCGTCTCGGTGGCTCCCGAATACGGCGAAAATGCTGGTGCCGCAAAGACAATACCTCCGGGCCAGCGGTACGCCGGTTGCAGCTTTCCGTCGCGATACGCATACACTTCGATGATCACGCCTTTGTGCATTTCCACCCAGACGGACCCGTGAGGATCATTGCTCACTCCCGTAATAGTGCCTTCCAGTTTCGGGGTTTGATCCTGGGGCGAGCCGCCGCTCGCAGGTACGGTCCACAGATGATCTGGGGTCAACACGTCGGTGGTCGTGCTGGCGAAAGCCAAATCCTTGCTGCCGTTCGCCCAGGCGATCCCCGAGACCGAATTGGACATGTCCGCTACCTTCCGGGGACCAGTCGCGGTGCAGACCCAAATCGTCGAGCGCACATCGTGGTGCCCGATCTTCGGATACGCAGTGACCACCGCAAGCTGAGAGCTATCCGCCGACCACGCCAAATCGGCCACGTCCTTCAAGTCCGGACACCACCACGCCCCTTGGGCGCCGGTGATATCCGCCACATACACACTGTTTACGTCGTTTTCCGCCACGTGGCGGACGTTTTCCAACGGGTCTTCGGGGCGCGGGTCCGCGGTAAAGGCGATGCGCGCACCGTCCGGCGAGATCCAATTGCCGTGAATGCCATTGGGCAGTGCAATGATGGTTGTGGGGTTACCTCCGCTGAGCGGCACAATGCCCAACTGCGGCTTTTTGTCTACTTCGTAGTTTCCATACAGGGCTTTGCCGTCCTTGGTGAACCCTGAAGGACGGAACGATTCGGGCAGATCCAATTTCTTGGCGTTTTCGCCGGTCACATCGATCAAGTGCCACTCATGCTTAGTCGGCCCCTTCTCCCCGTCGAAAAGTACCTGATACAAGACACTCTCGCCATCCGGGGAAACCGCAACCGCGACAGCCCGCCGCAACGCGGAATAATCCTCCAGTCCAAACGGATGCTTCTGCGCGTGCGCACTGACAGCCCAAAACGTCAGAGCAAGTGAGAAAACAAAACGCGCGAACCTCTGGGGTGAGCCTGGCGAAGCGCAGGAATCAAGCGTGGTTTTCATAGCGCGCATTCTACCCGACCCCGCGGTAAACACAACTCCCGAACGTACAGACTTCGGGTTAGCGGACGAGGCGACTGGTAAGTGGCGCGGGTCCTTCTTATACTTCTTTGTCACCATTCCAAACACGAGGTATGCGCGTGTCGATTCTGAAATCGTCCATCAGTCCCAAGTCGCCGCAATTCGAAAAGAATGCGCATGCAATGGTCGATCTGCTGACCACATTGAAAAACGAAGAAGAACGAATTCGGGAAGGCGGTGGCCCGAAGGCCATTGACGCCCAGCACAAGAAGAATCGTCTGACGGCCCGCGAACGCATCGCTGCGCTTATAGACTCCGGCACGCACTTTTTCGAGCTGGGAATCTACGCCGCGTACGAGATGTATGAAGAATGGGGCGGCGCTCCGGCCGCAGGCACGATCACAGGACTAGGGCGCATCGCGGGCCGCTTGTTCATGATTATCGCCAACGACGCCACAGTAAAAGCGGGCGCGTTTTTCCCGATGACCGCAAAAAAGGTGATCCGCGCGCAAAACATAGCCGTCGACAACCGCATTCCTACGATTTATCTGGTCGATTCCGCCGGAGTGTTCCTTCCGCTGCAGGAGGACGTTTTTCCAGACGCTGACGATTTCGGCCGAGTTTTTAGGAATAATGCGGTGATGAGCGCCATGGGCATCCCGCAGGTAACTGCGATCATGGGGATGTGCGTGGCGGGCGGTGCGTATCTTCCGGTCATGTGCGATCACATTCTGATGACCGAAGGCTCCGGCCTGTTCCTTGCCGGCCCGGCATTGGTGCAAGCTGCCATCGGACAGAAAACCTCTGCCGAAGAACTGGGCGGAGCCAAAATGCACGCGCAGATCAGCGGCACCGTGGATTTCCGTGAAGCGGACGACGAATCCTGCCTCAAGCGCATTCGAGCTCTGGTGGATAAAATGGGGGCTCCGGACCCGCCGATCTTCAACCATGCCCGTCTTGCCGAGCCGCTTTATCCTGCTAGCGAGCTTTATGGCATTTTCTCGGGCGATCCTGGCAAGCAATATGACATGCGCGAAATCATCGCGAGAATCGTCGATGGCAGCGCCTTTGAAGAATACCGGGCGGAATACGGCGAAACCCTGCTGTGCGGATACTCGCGAATCGGCGGCTGGTCCGTGGGAATTGTGGCAAATCAGAAGAAACACGTGCAGACGCACGCGCCGCACTCCGACCAAAAGCGTATCGAGTTTGGAGGAGTGATTTACACCGAGTCCGCCGAGAAAGCCGCACGGTTCATCATGGATTGCAACCAGAACCGTATTCCGCTGGTATTCCTCCACGACGTGAACGGCTTCATGGTGGGCAAAGACGCAGAATGGAGCGGCATCATTCGCGCCGGCGCGAAAATGGTGAATGCCGTGGCTAATAGCGTCGTTCCCAAAATTTCAGTAATTCTCGGCGGTAGTTTTGGGGCCGGCAATTACGCCATGTGCGGCAAAGCGTACGACCCCCGCTTCCTGTTTGCGTGGCCCACCGCGAAATTCGCGGTGATGAGCGGAGACGCTGCTGCGAATACGCTGGCGGAAATCAAGTTCAAGCAACTGGAGCGCGAAGGAAAAAAGCTCGACGAGAAAGCAAAGAAGGACCTGCTGCAAACGATCAAAGCTACCTACGACCATCAGACCGATCCGCGCTATGCGGCAGCCCGGCTGTGGCTCGATGCCATTATCGACCCTGCCCAAACACGCGACGCGCTCATTTATGCGCTGCAAGCCGCAGCGCTTAATACACATCTCGCCCCATTCAAGACTGGCGTGCTGCAGACGTAGCGGCCGAACTAAGATAATGTCTATCACACTAATTGAATGTCCTCGTGATGCCTGGCAAGGGCTCCCCGACATAATTCCCACGGAAACGAAAGTGCGGTATTTGCGAGCGCTGATCGAAGCTGGATTCCAGCACATCGACGCGGTCAGCTTCGTTTCGCCGAAGCATGTGAAGCAGATGGCCGATAGCGAAGAAGTTATGGCGCGACTGCTCGATTCCCTGCCCGGCAGCACTACGGTTCCCGACATTATCGGGATCGTCGTCAACGAAAAGGGACTTGAACGCGCACTCGCAACGCCTGGCGTTTCCACTATAGGCTACCCCTACTCCATCTCCGCCTATTTCCGTCGTGCCAACGCCAACATGACACGCGCTGAATCCCGCACCCTCGTCGAAGCCCTTAGGCGCGAAACAAAGGCCGCCAAAAAAGACCTGGTCATCTACATTTCGATGGCATTCGGTAATCCTTACGACGAGCCCTGGGGTCCCGAGATTGTGCAAGACACGCTCGACTGGCTTAAAGACATTCGCGTGAGCACAGTCTCCCTCGCGGACACTGTAGGTACTGCCACTCCCGAACTTGTTCAGTCTCTATACTCTCAAGTCAAAGATCATGTAGCCGGTATAGAGCTGGGCGTGCATCTCCATTCGCGGCCCGATAACGCCGAAGCCAAAATTCTAGCCGCGCACCAGGCGGGATGCCGCCGTTTCGATTCGGCGCTCACCGGGCTGGGCGGCTGCCCCTTTGCCGGGGATGACCTGGTGGGAAATATTGCTACCGAGTCTGTGCTCGGGGCACTCGTCGCTGCTGGTGAGCAACCTGCTCTCGATGGCGCTAAACTAGCTGATGTGATTGCGTTGACCAACGAGATTCGTGCCAAATACGCGCACGGCGGCGTGGCCAGCTAAGGGAGCTTGCTGATGAATTTCGAAACTCTGCAATTCGAAATCGGGGAACACCTCGCCACCATTACCCTGAATCGTCCTGACAAACGCAACGCTATCTCCACCCAGATGATCGCCGAGCTTCAGGCTGCGCTTGACGAAATCGAGAAATCGCCGGCACGCGTTGTGATTCTGACGGGCACGGGGAAAGCCTTCTGCGCGGGCATAGATCTCGACTATCTGCAAGCGATCGGCCGGCAGTCTGCGGCAGAGAACCAGGACGATTCGAAGCGCATAGCGAAAATGTTCCGCAAAATCTGGAGCTATTCCCGGCCGATGATCGCCGCGGTCAATGGACATGCGCTCGCGGGCGGGTGCGGCATAGCCACTCTATGCGACTTCACGCTGGCCGTGCCTGAGGCAAAGTTCGGGTATACCGAGGTCAAGATAGGCTTTCTTCCCGCCATCGTGTCCGTGTTTCTCACACGTCAAGTTGGCGAAAAGCGCGCACGGGACCTGCTGCTTACAGGACGTTTAGTTGACGCCGCCGAGGCCAAGGAACTGGGTCTGGTCAATGAACTCGTTGCTGCGGAAAATCTGATGGCTCGTGCGCACGAACTTGCCGAGACCATCCTTGCCGCTAGTCCCAGCAGCATCACTCGAGCGAAACATTTGTTGGTATCGGCTGCCGCGGCGAGCGTCGATCACGACCTCGAGCGCGCTGTGCTGGAGAGCGCGCGAGTCCGCTGCACTCCTGACTTCAAGGAGGGCCTCGCGGCGTTTCTGGAGAAACGCAAGCCTGTTTGGCACGATACGCAGAAACACTAGGCAGCAGCCATTAGCTGACGGCCTGCAGCTATTCAACTGTCCTATGTGCTACTCGTTGCAAATGGGATTCATAAGTTATCTGTAGCGTGTAGGATGTGATTCGGACTCTATTTTTCAGTTCCTTTGGTTTTTCCGGCATACTGAAGTTACCCATGTTGACTCATCACGATGTGACCGTTCGTGTGCGCTACGCCGAAACCGACCAAATGGGCGTGGTTTATCACTCCAACTTTCTGGTCTGGTTCGAGGTGGGCCGGGTGGAAATCATGCGTTCGCTCGGCTTCGACTACAAACAAATGGAACTGGCGGATGACTGCTACTTGGTTGTAGGCGATGTTCACTGCCGCTACCACGCTCCGGCGCGGTACGACGAACTTCTCATCATCCGCACCCGCATTTTGGAAGCAAAAAACCGTATTCTCAGGTTTGGGTACGAGGTGCTTCGCGAATCCGACGAGAAACTCTTAGCCACGGGAGCGACCACTCACGTGGCCTGTACGCGCAGCGGCCACGTCCGCCAGTTTCCCGAGAAGTACAAACGCGCGTTTCTCTCGCTGGTGGCACCTGCACCGAGCGCCGCAGAGTCCGTTCGGAGTCACTCGTCATGAATAGAGCGACGGTCGAAAAACAAGTACGCGATCTTCCTCGTGCCGCGGAGCTCGTCCGGAATGACACTTGCCACGCCTTTGCCCTTGCTGCCGAGTTACATGTGCCAGCTCTGAGCGTGCGATGATCACTCTGACTGGTAACGACCTGACCTTCGCTCAACTCTACGCTGTCTCCCTCCACCACGAATCGGTTGCGCTGTCACCTGATGCAATTGCCCGGATGCAGGCCTCGCGCGCCGTTGTGGACAAGTTGCTCGCTGCAGGTCAGACCGCCTATGGCATCAACACGGGGTTCGGCAAACTCGCCAGCGTTCGCATCTCTACCGCGGAGGTCCAGCAACTCCAATTGAACCTCGTGCGCTCGCATGCCTGCGGAGTGGGCACACCCCTCTCCATTCCCGAAACGCGCGCGATGATGCTTCTGCGGGCCAACGCGCTGGCCAAAGGACTCTCGGGGATTCGCCCCATCATCGTGGAAACGTTGTGCGCCATGCTGAATGCGGGCGTGCATCCCGTGATTCCTTCACAAGGGTCTGTCGGGGCTTCCGGCGATCTCGCGCCGTTGGCGCATCTTGCGCAGGTGGTCATTGGGGAAGGCGAAGCCTTATACAAACACGAGAGACTTCCCGGTGCAGAGGCGTTGAAGCGGGGCGACATTTCTCCGGTCGCGCTGATTGCTAAGGAAGGTCTTTCGCTACTCAACGGCACACAGGGCATGCTTGCGCTCCTAAGCCTCGCGCTGCGTGAAGCCGACATCCTCGCCGACACCGCCGATGTTGCCGCAGCGCTTTCGCTCGACGCGCTTCGCGGTAGCCCCGGTGCCTTTGATTCCAGGATCATGCATGCTCGCGCTTATCCTGGAGCCGGCACCACCGCGCGCTATCTGGCCCATCTTAACGAAGGCAGTCAGATCCGCGAATCACACCGTTCGCCCGACGCCGACAAACGCGTGCAAGACGCTTACAGCTTGCGCTGCACCCCGCAAGTGCATGGAGCGGTTCGCGATTCGCTGCGGCAAGCCCGGGACATCGCCGGAGTCGAACTGAACAGCGCCACCGATAATCCGCTGGTGTTCGTCACGCAAAATAGCGAGGGCGACATTATTTCTGGAGGAAATTTTCATGGGCAGCCGCTGGCCATGGCTGCCGATCAAGTGGCGATTGCGGTGGCGACTTTGAGCGGCATTTCCGAGCGCCGTATCGAGCAGATGACCAATCCCTTAACAAGCATGCTGCCCGCATTCCTCACTCCGGACCCGGGCCTCAACTCGGGGTTCATGATCGCACAGGTCACCGCCGCCGCGCTCACCAGTGAGAACCGCGCGCTGGCTACCCCTCATTCGGTCGATTCGATTTCGACCTCGGGCAATCAGGAAGATTACGTTTCAATGGGAATGAGTGGCGCCCGCCGCCTGGAACAAATGCTGCACAACCTTCGTCACGTGCTCGCGATCGAACTGCTATGTGCCTGCCAAGGCATCGATCTTCTGGAGCCCCTAAAAACGGGGCATCTCGCACAAAAAGCCCAAACCGCCGTTCGCACCATTTCCCCGAAGGTTACCGCGGACCGGCCGCTTGCCGCGGATATTGAAGCCGTGGCACACGCCATTGCATCCGGCGCAATCGCGCACATTCTCCACTAGGGAGCGGCCGTCGGGCACGGTGCAGAATCTCCGGTACGCGCCAAGATTCTCGCATAGACGTCACGATCTACGTTTCCTCCACTGGCAACCAACGCGACTCGCTTGCCCTGCAGCGCGTCCTTCTCTTTCAGAGCCGCTGCCAAGGACGCCGCTCCTGCACCTTCCACCACGCAATGCGCATCTGCAAACATCGCGCACATGGCCGCTTCCACTTCGTCATCGCTCACCCGCACGATGTGATCGATATTGTCGAGCATGATTGCGAGCGCTCCTTCGTCCGGCTTACGGCAGGCCACACCATCGGCCACGCGAGTGGTGGCAGCAGCCTCAATAGGCTGTCGAGCCACAAATGATTCCGCATAGCAAGGAGCGTGTTCCGAGACCACGCCGATCATCTTGGTGCGGAGTCCCAAACCATTCCGTACCGCACAGCCGGCGCAAATTCCCGACCCCATTCCGATGGGGACGTACGCCACGTCAATATCCTGGACAGAGGAGAACAATTCCATCCAGTAGGTGGCCACGCCTTTTATGATGTCGTAATGAAATGGCGGAACCATGTGCAATCCCTGTTCCTCGGCGATGGCCACGGCTTTCTCACGGGAGGCCTGATAATCCTCGCCAAATTCAATCAAGGTCGCGCCGTGTGCGCGCATCGCGGCGTTTTTCTCGCGACTGTTTCCATGCGGCACCAGAACCGTGGCAGGCAATCCAAACCGTTTTGCCGCCAGCGCCACGGACTGGCCGTGATTGCCTCGGGTCGCGGTAATCAGGCCGCGCGTGCGGGGCTCGCGCTTCATTAACTCATCCACGTACACCGCCGCGGTACGAGCCTTGAACGCACCGATGGGGGTGTAGTTCTCGTGCTTCACCCATACTTCCGTCCCCAGGCGCTCGCGGAGCAGCGGCCAGCAATACTGAGGAGTAGGGCGCATGAAGGAATAGACCAGCTCTGCCGCAGCGGATACTTCCTCGATGGTGGGCAATTTGGCTTTTTGCAGTGCCACGATTTGAGACATCTTCGACGAACCTCCGGCGCCAAGTCCTTCCTAATGTCCGCGCACACGCGTGCTCTGGCAACCTCCATATTGGATGTGCTCAGAATAGTATCGAGTTGAGCGCAGAAAGCCGGTCACGTTCCAGAATTCCTGATTTTTCCTCAGACGCTTTACGGTGGACAGCCTCACAAAGTCGCTGCAGAAGGGTTGGCAAATCTGCCTGGGTTAGCCGAGAGCTTCCAAGAAGTACATGAACATCTGATAACCTGCGATATAACTGAACGGTGCCAATTCCAGCGAATAATGCCCGACCGGCAGTTCCAGGGTGCGTGGATCCGCGCCGTGCCTTCGCAAGGCTGTGAGCATCTGCTCGGTCAATTCCGGCAAAAAAGTGGGATCATACTTTCCATACACCATAAACGTATTCCGGCCCGCGCCCATCCCGCGCTCCACATATGGCATCGGGCTGATTGGCGCCCAATAGCGTCGCAACTCTTCAACGGTTAGCTCCTGCCGCAAAGCCTCCCAAACGTGGTTTGTAGTCATGCCCTGACTAACTACATCCGCGAAGTAGGTCGATACGTGGAAGAATCCGCCAGCTCGCACTCGCGGGTCATGGACCAAGGTGATGTAGCCAACCGAAGAGCCAATGCTGGTCCCCAAAATCCCCAGCCGGTCATAACCACGGTGTTCCAGCCAAGTGAGACAAGCACGGGCATCCTGGACGGCTTGGCGGTTGGACACTAGAGTTAGCCCAATATTCGGGCCAACCAACTGATCGGCGCGCTCGTGCCCCTTGGCCATGCGCCGATCATGGTATGGCAAACTCATTTTCATCGCGGTAATGCCCATGCGTTGCAGCCAGCGTGCCAGTGGAATCTGGCCACCCCATTTTGCATTCCAGTTCGGCAGGATTAGGACGGCGGGACCGCCTTTGCGAGCAGGAAACAACTGCGCGTGCACCACATTGTTTTCCAGGTATGGTGATTTCAATGGGCTGCTGAACGTCAGCACGTTCGCATTGTCGAGCTGATAATCCGGCACCTCAGCGGAGGCAAACCAATCTTCACTACGCGCGATCGCCTCGCTGGCGTACTCCGCCAGGAATAATCGTGGATCATCCTCGGGCCGTGCACCGAGGAACTCGGTTCCCCATTCGAAGGGCCGCACCATGCGGTTATCATCGGTAGTCCAGCGCCGGTGCTCGTAACGCCGGATCCAATGTTCATACTGACTCGTCCCCATAGCATTTAGTTTACCGCACCCAGACAACACAGCTGGTCCTTCTGTTCGTTGCGGGTTTTTCCGGAAATATACTTGGATTCTGGGTTCCAAGCTTAGTCGTTGTCGCACGGGACTCGTTTTGTGGCGAGAATAGTGGGCGCGCCAGGCAGCAGTCGATGGAGGTTGCACAAAACCTGCTTTGGTAGCACTCAGATTTCTCTTGCATCTAAGGTACATAGCTGATACTCTGAGAATGCGTTTGTTGCTCTTGTTTCGCCTTTTGTCTTAAAGCGCCGCAAGTACAACTTGCGGACTTTTTTTGTTTCCCACCCGCTTTACCGCGGTGTCGAGAATCAGCGAAAGACGCCCGGTTCCTATAAGGTTCCCGGAAAAAGAGTGCATCAGATAGCTTTTTTAGTTAAAGGAACAATTCTGTGAAAGAACAAGGTACAGTGAAGTGGTTTAACGCCAGCAAGGGCTTTGGATTTATCCAGCGCCAGAGCGGCGAGGACGTTTTCGTCCATTTCTCCGCGATTCAGGCGGACGGCTACCGCTCTCTCAATGAGGGTCAGGCCGTAGAATTTGAGGTTGTGCGTGGCCCCAAGGGCCTGCAGGCTTCAAACGTACAGCCTCTGTAAACCACTCAGTGTAGACGGATTGCCTTCCAAGGCACTCGTCTCTCATAAAATGGATTAGGCGGGACGCTCCAGCGCCCCGCCTTTTTTGTTTTCGCTGCTTGAAGCAGACCCGCGTTGGCAAGTTCGCTCGGGACCGGCTCTGTGTTTCACCGAAGAGCCATGATATTCCTTCTTTTATCTTATAACTTCGACCGCAGATTACTGAGTTCCCATTTCCGGCGAAGCAAACACGAACGCCGCTACGACGTCAGCGGGTGCAGCCTTTTCTTTGTACATCGCCGGAGTAAAGCTCCAAGACTTGACGGCCGTTGTCGCTGCCCCGATCAATACGCCTTTGCCACGCACAGCGACAACACCGTGCACCTCGCCTCCTTTTCCAACGTGGACCTGCAGCACGACCGTTCCCGATGCCACGGTATTCGGAGGGTATTTGGCGTAACTGGCTTGCGTCAATCCCACCGGTTGGAACTTCCCTTGAGCCGTTGCGATACCCGAGGTGGGCGGAAGAGACAGGCCCGGTAGGCCCACGCCACTGGGGTTGTAGGGATTAAATACAACACACACGCGCAGGGTTCCTGGCACGCCCTGTCCGTCGAGCAGCGCAGGGGTAAATTGCCAAGACTGAACTGCATTTTCGACGCCAGCGGTAAAGGGTGGTAGATCGTGGACCACGGTGATGTTCTGCAAGGCCCCATTAGCGTCTACGTTTACATCCAGAATCACAAAACCCGGTGTTTTCGCATTAACTGGATAGCCGATGTCTCCCGCTTGGGCAATGCCAGCGGCATGATACTTTCCCGCCGGGGTTTGGCCGCGCACCCACACTCCAGCAACCGCGCACATGCACAGTAAGACGCCAGCGAATAAGGGCCATGCTGATTTCATCATGCTCCTCCCGCGTACCTCCCGCCTTTCCCGTAATGCAGGCAGAATCGCGGTCTTCAGGTGGTGCCGCCAAACCCGGGTGCGATCCCAGTCCCGTCGCAACCTTATCATTGCTGCTGAGTCCGCGCTATATGCCTGTCGCTTTGTGCAACCGATTCCGCAATCTGCGACCTGCCCCGGCCATTCTGTTATAGAATTCGTACATTCGTTTCATCCCGCTGTGAGGTTCTTTGGTTCCCTCCGGTAGATTTCCACGATTCGCTGTCGTTGGCGCGCTCGCCTGCGCACTGCTCCTGATTGCCAACCTTGAATTTGTTCGTTCGGCAGACTTGAGCCTGCTCTTCTCCAATTCTCTGGATTCAACGGTTGTTCTGCTTGCAACGATATGCGCCTTCTATGCCGCTTGTCGCTCTTCCGGGTACCCCCGCCAACTCTGGCTGCTGCTCGCCGTTGCTTTGACGTTGGAGACCCTAGCTCAAGGCATCAGCACGTATTACCAAAGCTTCCTTCCTTCCGCAGCGCACAACCCGTGGCCCTCAGACATTCTCTTCTTCGTCTGGGCCGCACCTATTTTCATGATTTTCCTGCCACGGTCCTCGGACGATTCTCCCGGGATCGACTCGATTCGCCTCCTGGACTTTCTCCAAGTGGCCATTCTGGCACTGACACTTTATCTTTATTTTTTTTATACGCCGTCTCGTTGGCAATCCAATCAGCAGTCTTTGCTTCGCGAGATTCTACTGCTCTACACTGCGCGGGATGTAATACTCTCGATCGCCTTTTACATGCGTTCACGGTCGTTGGTTGCTACGTGGTTCCGCTCCTTCTGCCTGATATTGTCTGCGGCATTTTTCGCCCTGGTGCTTGCGGAGTTGGAGTATCTGGGAGCGGTTATCGATACGCGCATCGCCAGTGGCTGGGGCGACTTGATATGGATGGTCCCGTGTTTTCTGGTGATCGCGTTCGCAGCGACGTGGAAGCAGCCCGCGGACGAAACTCCTTCGTTCTCGCCGACCCGCGTTGGCAATATGCTCTCCGCACAAATCCTCCCAATCGCGATTCCGCTGATGGTCATCTTTATGGCGCGCGCCGTCGCGCGCGAGGAATTTCTGCTGGCGTGGTTGGCGGTGGCCGCCTCGGTGCTCTGCTCTTCGATACGTTTGATTCTGACAAATCGCCGACAACGTCGCATATCGGAAAGTTTGCTCAAGACGGAACGAGATTTGCGGAGCTCGGAAGAAGTGCTTTCCACCGCGTTTCGCAACAGTCCGGACGCCTTCAGTATCAATCCCTTCCCGAACGGTCCTTATCTTGAAGTGAACGACGGCTACACTCGGCTAACGGGGTTTACGCGCGATGAAGTGCTAGGCAAAACGCCTCGGGAAATGAACTTATGGGTCGACTTCGAGAAGCGGGACCACGTGCTCAACGCGCTCCGCGACTTCGGTCGAATTCGTGATTTCGAATTTCGATTTCGCACTAAGCTAGGTCAAATTCGTGTGGGTCAAATGAGTGCCTCAGTGGTGGAAATTCGCGGCCAGCGGTGTACCCTCGTGATCGTTCGCGACATTACTGAGCGCAAAGAAGCGGAAGAAATTCTGCGCTCCAGTGAAGAACGCTTCCGGTCGCTGGTCCGCGATCTTTATTTCGCGGTGGTCCTGCACACGCCCAGCGCCGTCGTGGAGTTCGCCAACCGTGCCGCTCACCGCATGTTCGATATTCCGGATGAGGAGGCGGTGGGAAAGCACCTCTCGGAACTTGGCATCTATGCCGTGGATGATGACGGTAAGCCACTCCCGTTCGAGGATCATCCCGTGCCTTACGTCCTTCGTACCGGCATGTCGATTCGCGACAAGCTCATGGCATTTCGAAGGTCCGGGCACGAAGGTATGTTTTGGCTTTTTGGCAGTACCGTGCCGCAGTTCGATGCGAGTGGCAAGATTATTCGGGTGATCAGTTCCTTTGCCGACGTTTCCGAAATGAAAAATGCCGAGCGCGCCATTCATAATCTGACCGCTCAACTTGTCAAACTTCAGGACGAAGAACGCCGCCGCATCGGCCGCGAGCTGCACGATGGCCTGGCCCAAACGGTTTTGGCGATTAACCTGAGTTTGGCTCAAGTGCGCCAATCGCTTTCGTCGCAGGATGAAATGGCACTGCGTTCATTGGACAAAGCGCGGGTGCTGACCTTGCAAATGTCGCGTGAAATTCGCACATTGTCTTACCTTCTGCACCCGCCGCTGCTGGACGATCTCGGACTCGTCTCCACGTTGAAGGAATATGTGTACGGTTTCAGCGAGCGCAGTGGAATCCAAACGGAACTTATTATCAATACCGAATTTAAACGCCTGCCACAACCTCTCGAAATTGCACTGTTCCGAATTGTGCAGGAAAGTCTGGCCAACATTCAGCGCCACTCTGGGAGCAGCACCGCAAAAATTCAGCTTATTCAGAGGGACGCTCGGCTCATTCTGGAAGTTATAGATTTCGGGCACGGTATGATTTCAAAGAACGGTACGTCCGAGCCGGCCCGAAGTCGCGGTGTCGGTATCGCTGGCATGCAGGAGCGCATGGCGCAGTTGGGGGCCGAACTCGCCATTATTTCCGGTCCCACTGGAACGACGGTCCGCGCTACTATCTCCCTGCCGCCCACGTCTACGACGGAGACACTTCATGTCTCGAGTTCGCATTCTGATCGCGGATGACCATTCCGTGGTCCGCGCGGGTCTGCGGGCCCTGCTTGAGTTGAGGCCAGGATGGGAAGTTTGTGCGGAAGCATCTGACGGCCGGGATGCGGTTGAGAAAGCCAACAAGCTTCAGCCGGATGTCGCTGTGCTCGATATCGGCATGCCGCTTCTAAATGGCGTAGAAGCCACTCGACGCATTCGAACGGCCTCGCCCGCAACCGAGATTCTTATCCTGACGATGCACGAATCGGACGATTTAGTGCACCAGGTTGTACAAGCCGGCGCGCGCGGCTATATCCTGAAGGACGAAGCGGACCGCGTCCTTCTGGCGGCGGTCGACTCGGTGCGCCAGCACAAACAATACTTCTCTACACGCGTTTCGGCGTTGACCGCCGAACATCCATCGTACTCCGCTGCCGACGGCGCCAAACATCCACGATCACGGCTTACGGCTCGCGAGCGTGAAATTCTACAACTCCTAGCGGAAGGCAAATCCAACAAGGAGGTTGCTTCCTTGCTCGATATCAGCGTCAACACGGCCGAGGCACACAGAGCAAACATCATGCTGAAACTGGGACTGCATTCACTGGCCGAGTTGGTCCATTATGCCGTGCGCAACCG
>Ga0335076_10001848_pt1 | contig 20727 bp, 26 predicted proteins | sample Lox_Sample_25_FD_206717 | JGI IMG/M metagenome (GOLD analysis project Ga0335076, IMG submission 206717) | Soil microbial communities from Loxahatchee National Wildlife Refuge, Florida, United States - Lox_Sample_2.5 | ecosystem: Environmental > Terrestrial > Soil > Wetlands | place: USA...
CGATGTGGACGAGGCCGCGCTGGACGTTGCATTCAGAGCGCACCAGCTGGCGTACGCGCGGATCTTCGAGCGGTGCGGCCTCGAGGCGTATCTCGTCGAGGCGGAGTCCGGAACCATGGGCGGGAAGGAGTCGCTCGGCTTCTTGGCGCCGACAGGCTCCGGCGAGAACGAGCTGATGCGCTGCGAGAACGGCGACTACTTCGCCGACGCCGAGGCCGCGCGCGGTACGCCGCCGCCGCCCGAGCTGCCGCCGCCGCTCGACGCGCCCGAGATCGTCGACACGCCGGGCGTGACCACGATCGAGGAGGTTGCCACGCTGCTCGGGATCGCCGAGTCAGCAACCTCCAAGGCGCTTCCGGTCGTGACCGGCGACCGGCTGGTGCTCGCATTGGTGCGCGGCGACGACAAGCTCAGCCCTGAGAAGCTCGAGACCATCTTCATGGCGGCTTTCCGCCCGGCGACCGACGACGAGATCCGCGCCGCCTTTGGAGCGGGCGGAGGCTCGCTCGGGCCTGTCGGCGTCGACGTCGAGGTGATCGCGGACGAGGCGCTCCGCGAGGGCCAGTACGTCGCTGGAGCCAACCAGGACGGCAAGCATCTCCGCGGCGTACAGGCGGGCCGCGACTACAACCCCACCTTCGCCGACATCCGACAGGCGAAGGACGGCGACGCATGCCCGAAGTGCGGCGGCACCCTCCGCATCGAGACGGCGATCGAGGTCGGCCACATCTTCAAGCTCGAGACATTCCACTCGGAGGCATTCGGCGCGACATTTCTCGACGAGGACGGGCGGGAGAAGCCGCTCGTCATGGGCAGCTACGGCATCGGCCTCGCGCGGACGATGGCGGCGATCGTCGAGCAGTGCCACGACGAGAACGGCATCGTCTGGCCGCAGGCGGTGGCGCCGTACGACGCCCACGTCGTCGCGCTTCCCGGCGCGGAGGAGATCGCCGCGCAGGCGGCCGAGGCACTCTCCGCGGCCGGGCTCCACGTGCTCCTCGACGACCGCGACCAGCGGGCAGGGGAGAAGTTCGCCGATGCGGACCTGCTGGGTTGCCCGATCCGCATCACTGCGGGCCGCAGGAGCCTCGAAGACGGCAAGGTCGACGTGCGGGACCGCGCAAGCGGCGACGAAAGACGCTTAGATGTTGCCGACCTCGGCAAGGAGGCCTAGAGGTGGCAAAGCGGCGGCGGTTCAGCGAGGACGGGTTCGGCGAGACCGTGCAGCGCCTGATGGACGAGCAGGGCGTGACGTACCGGCAGCTCGCCACGCGCACCGGGCTGTCGGCGGGCTACCTCAACCACCTCGTCCACGGGAACCGTCCGGTGCCGTCGAACGACGTGGTGGCCACGCTTGCGACCGCGCTCGAGGTCGAGCCGGAGCACTTCCGTGAGTACCGGCTGCGCGCCATCACCGAGCGGCTCGAGGCGATGCCCGCGCTGATAGACCGCCTCTACCGGCAGCTGAACCGGCGCGGCAGCTAGCCGTCCGGCGTCAAGCGGCGCCTCATCGCCCGCAGACGTAGTGGAGCAAGTGCCGCACAGCCGGAGGAAAGTGAACGTTAGAGCGCATAGCGCAGAAAGAGGTGCGAGCCGTGTTTTCGCACCGAGCGGAGCCTGCCTGCAACACGGGTCTGCGGGACGAACTCGACGCCCTCTACCAGACCGAGCCGCGTGGTCGCTGCCCGTCCGGCGAGAACGGGGGAGACGGTGAGGAAGAGCTCGTCCACGAGCCCCGAGGCCACGAGCGAGCCGAACATCGACGGCCCGGCTTCCGTGAGGATCACGGAGCAGCCACGGTCGCGCAGCACCTGCAGTGCTCGGGTGAGGTCCACTCTTTCGCCATCGGTCACGGCAACGACCTCGGCGGAGTCGGGCACAGACGCGCGCAGACCTTCCGCCGCTGCCTCGGTCGTGAGCACGAGCGCACCAGACTCGAGCACCGGGTGGGCCGGATAGAGCGAGGCGCCGGTCGTGACGACCACGACGAGTGGCTGGGCCGAGCGGCCACGTCGGGCCCGCAGCTCGGCGAGGGCAGCCGCGGCCGGCGGATACGCACGATCGATCCGCCACGTGCCCTTGGGCGAGGCGAGCAGCGTGCCGGAACCGACAACGACCGCATCGGCGCACGCGCGTACCAGCGCGAGGACGAACCGGTCGGCCTCGCTCTCGTCGCCGATCATGGAATTCGAGCGCGGGAGCTTCGGGACGGCGACCACACCGTCGAGCGACTCGACGAAGTTCGCGACGACGCACGGTTCGTCCAGGCCGAGGGAGCCCCCGTAAAGCGTCGCGAGCAGCTCCGGGACGTCCCACCGCGGCAGGTCATCGTCTTCTGCGAGAACCGTGAAGGGCTCGATCACCGCGTCAGCGTAAGAAACTCGGAGCGCAGCGACTCGCTCTCGTCGTAGAGGCCGCGCCAGACCGTCGTGACCGTCGAGGAGCCGTGCTCCTCGACGCCGCGCATCGCGGTGCACATGTGGGCCGCCTCGAGCCGCACCGCCACGCCCCGCGCGTCCGCCAGCTCGAGCAGGCCGTCGGCGATCTCCTCGGCGAGCCGTTCCTGCACCGTGAAGCGACGCGCGTAGAGCCGCACGAGGCGCGTGAGCTTCGAGATCCCGAGAATCTCGTCCCCGGCGACGTATCCGACCTGGGCACGTCCGTGGAACGGCAGCGCATGATGCTCGCAGAGCGCGTAGAAGCCCACGGGGCCTTCGACGATCTGCGCGTGGCGGCCGTCCACGCCCTCCGGCCGCTCCGTCGGAAACACCGTCCACAGCTTCGAGTCGCCGTCGTAGCCGGCCGTCGCGTCGAAGAGCGCCCGGACGAAGCGCCGCGGTGTGTCACGCGTCCCCGGGGTGTCGAGATCCAGGCCGAGCGCAGCGAAGATCTCGGCAGCGTTGCGCTCGAGGCGCACCCAGTCTGCGGCAGTGAGGTCTCGTGGGCCCTCGCCGTCGTGGGCGGGAAGCTCGAAGACGTTACTCATGCGACCTCCTCCTGTGGGACTCGCCTTGGCAGCAGCGCGAGCGCGATTACGGCGACTTCGGCGACGGCGAGCCACGCGAACGCGATCGGGTGTCCCAGCGCCATCAAGAGACCGAACGCCGCGAGCTGCGTCGACATGCCCAGATTCGCGAGCAACGAGACGGCGACCGAGCCCGCGAGTGCCGGCCGTCGTGCGACGAGCGCCTCGGCGAGGCGATCCTGAGGGGCGTAGACGAGCCCGTAGATCCGACGGAGAGCGGCCGTCCCGCGGTCTTCCGCCCCAGGCTCGGCCCCGGCCTCACGGGAGAGCCGCTCCGCGTTGAAGTTGAGGCTCAGCACGCTCGTGAGCGCGAGGAATCCCAGGACCGCGACCGCAGGCTGCCCCGTGTTCCAGCCGAGCGCCGCGAAGAGCGCTGCATTGACGAGCAGGTCGACCTCGGAGTCCAGATACCGGCCGAATGCGCTCGTCCGGCCCGTGAGCCGCGCGAGCTGCCCGTCTACGTTGTCGAGCAGCGTCTTCAGCTGCACGAGGAGCGCGGCGGCGAGGAACGAGCCGCGGGCGAGCTCGGCGGCGCCTGCGATTCCTGCCGCGCCGGCTGCCACGACGACGAGCGGCGGGGGCACGCGAAGGCGTGCGAGGAGGAGGACGAGCGGATGCGCGAGAGGGCGAAAGACCTTCTCGCACACGAGCTCGTTCCCGCGCCGCGGCTTCCGCGACCGGGCCAGGGCGCTAGACCGCAAGAGCACCCTCGCCGGCGACGATCAGGTCCCGGGCCGCGTCGAGCTTGTCCCAGACGTTCCAGAGCAGGACGCCGCGCGGCCGGCCGTCCTCGACGTAGGTCACGACCCCCTTCCGGTACGGCTCCTGCCAGTTCTCGACGGCCTCCAGCCGCGAGTCGACGACGCCGACCGCCTCGTAGCCGAGGTCGAAGAGGTCGGAGTAGAAAAACGGCAGATGGTCGTAGGGCGTGTCGGCGCCGGCCATGTTCGCGCCCACGGCGCGCCCGTGGCTGTTCGCATGATCCTCGTGCTCGATCCGCAGCGAGATCCCGAGTGCGCGGACCGGGAAGCGCGCCACGTCGCCCGCGGCGAAGACGTCGTCGTGATTGGGCACGCGGCCGTACTCGTCGACGACGATCCCGTCGTTCACCTCGAGCCCCGCCGCCTCGGCGAGGTCGGTGTTGGCCACGACACCGAGCCCGGCGACGACGGCGTCGCCCTCGAGCTCGAGCCCGGACTGGGTCTTCACGCTAGTGCCGGACGCGGCCGAGACCATCTCGCCGGCGCGCACGTCGACACCCTTCTCGCGGTAGTAGTCGGTGACCGACGCCGAGAGGTCTGCGGGGAAGAGGCGATGGCCGATTCCCGGCTCGGGGAAGAGCATCGTGACGTGGGCCTCGTTGCCCACGAGACTCGCCGCGAGCTCCGATCCGATGAACCCGCCGCCGATCACGACCACGTGAGCTCTCTCGCCGGCAATCTCGCGCACGCGACGGTAGTCATCGAGCGTGCGGTACCAGATGACGCCTTCCGCGCCCGGAATCTGGCGGGGCCTCGCACCGGTTGCGAGGAGCAGCTTCTCCCAGCCGTACTCCTCACCGGCGTCGTTCGCCGCCGTGTGCGCCGAGAGGTCGAGCGAGACGATGCTGCGACCGGTGACCAGCTCGACGCCCTCCGCCGGCTCGCGCCACAGCTTCTCCTCGGGAGCGCCCTGCCAGAGGCCCTTGGTGAGCAGCGGCCGTTTGTAGGGAGGATTCGGGTCGGCGCCGATCATCGTGATCGAGCCGTCGGAGTCCTGTTCGCGGATGCCCTTCGCAGCCATGTCGCCGGTCATGCCGGCACCGACGATCAGGTACTTGGTCGTGTGCATCTCAGCCCTCTTTCAGGAGACGGAATCGAGCTCCGGTAGCGCGCGCAGGCTTTCGTGCTCCTCCGCGCACGCGGGACACTGCTCTCGCCGCGAAAGTCGCCGAGACGACGCAAGACCGAGACGGCGGCGTCGTCTGCGGCATCCTGGGCGAGCTCGTCCAACTCGACCGTGGAGAGCTGGTGGAGGGAGCCGTTCCGGCGGAACACCTCCAAGCGGGTCGCTCGCAGAAGGAGCCCGTGGAGCCGGGACACCGCCTCCTCGCGGCGGGCGCCGTGCGCGTGCAGGTCGAGGTGCCACTCCTCGAGGTCCTGGGCTGACGCGAGCACGCTCACATCAGGATTAGTGTCCGGTGCGGGCACGGTCTTACCTTCTACCGGGCGGACCGCGCGCTACGCGGCGGCAAGGACGGAGGTGCGCTCCGCCATCTCACGGTCCTTGGCTGTGATCCCGCCTGCCGAATGCGTGCTCCAGCGGACCGTGACGCGCCGATAGCGGATGTCGATGTCGGGGTGATGGTTCTTGCTCTCCGCGAGCTCGCCGAGCCGGTCGACGAACTCGATCGCGGCCGGGAACGACGGGAGCTCGAACTCCCGCACGAGCGCGTCGTCCTGCTCCTCCCAGCCGTCCATGACGAAACTATTCCAGTTCCCGGGACGCGCAATCGTCTCCTGTCCGTACAAGACTGCGAAGGAGTGCGTGAACCGAGTGACCGAGACCTCGTCCGGAAAGCGCGGCGCGGCGACCGCGACGCCGCAGCTGCGCTCTTCCGCCGCTACTGGCGCGACGCGTGGCGCGCCGCCTTCGCCATCACCGGACGCCGGTCACTCGCGGACGACGTGGCCGCCGACGGGTTCGAACGGGCCTTCGCTGCTCTCGGGCGCTTCGACGATCGTCGCCCGTTCGGACCGTGGCTCCACCGGATCGTCGCGAATCGGGCGCTCGACCTGCTGCGCGCCGAGCGCCGCCTCTCGGACGAAGAGCTTCCCGAGCTGCCGGACATCGCGCCCGTCCAGGCCTCCGGCGACCGCAGCCTGCTCGCGGCGGTGGCGGAGCTCTCGCTCGAGCGCCGCGTCGTCGTCGTCCTGCGCTACGGAGTGGGAATGACGCCGAAGCAGATCGCGGACGCGCTCGACCTGCCGGTGGGAACCGTCAACTCACGGCTCGCGCGCGCGCTCGAGCAGCTGCGCGAGTCGCTGGAGGTCGAGCATGTCGAGTGAGCTCGAGGACAGGCTCGAGGGTCTTCTCGCCGACGCTCCCGAGCCGGACCCGGGAGCGGGGGAGGAGGCGCTGCATCGGGCATTGACGGCGGTGCATCCGGCCGCTCCCGCACGGCGTGGGGTCCGCACCGCCGTCCTGGTCTTCGCTGCCGCCGTTGTCCTCCTGGTGATCGCCGCCGGCTCGCTGGCCGCGGCCGGCGCGCTCCACGTCAGCTTCGGCGCGAAGCCGAAGCCGCCCCCATCGACCACGCAGCTCTCGCTCCCAAGGGGAGCCGACGGTATCGCCGTGATCGTCGACGGGCGGCTCTCGGTCGCCACACGGGGAGGCTTCCGCCTGCAGGTTCCGGCTACGGCCGCGGCGCTTTCTCCTCATGCGCTCTTCGTCGCGGCGGGGATCGGGCAGTCGCTCGTAGCGATGGCCCCCAACGGCCGGCGGGCCTGGTCCCATCCCGCCGGCGGGCGAGTTGTCGGGATCGCCTGGGCGCCCCTCGGCAACCGGATCGCGTACGTGGTCCGGACGGCCAAGCGCGTCGTCCTCCACGTCATCTGGGGGAACGGGACGAACGACTCGGTGATCGACCGATCGGTGCGCGCCGTGCGGCCGTCCTGGCGGGGCAACTCGCTCGCCTTTGCGTATGTGGGCGCCGGCGGCCGTGCGATCGTCTACGACGTCGCCCACCAGTCGCGGCAGCTCGTCCCCGTACATGCACCGGTGACGGGAGTCGCGTTCGCACCGACGGGAGACTCGATCGCCGTCGAGCAACCTACCGGTGTCTGGGTCCTGCACCAGAGCGCCGCGACGGACATCCGCGACACCGTCGACTCGTACGGCTGGCATGGAGGCCGCCTGGGCGTCGCGGTACCCGGGCTCGACTCGGCCGTCGTCCGCCTGGTCGCCCCGGACGGCGCGTCGCGCGGCTCCATCCGGGTCCACGGCACCGTGGTTGCCGTGACGCCGAAGCTCATCGTCACGCGCAATGGACAGAGCCTCGTTGCGGGACGAACGAAACTCCTGACCGTGCCGCGAGGCGCGAGCGTGGAAGACGTCGAGATCGGCTATTAGGGCTGGCGCGGCCAGACGGCGATCGCGACGTAGCGCGTTGCGGGCGCAACCTTCGTCGTCCAAAAGCGGTGGAGCGTTCCTGCCCTGAGGTCGGTGACCTGGCCGGTGAACAGCGACGACGTCACGACCTGCCCACCGAACGTGGCGAGGTTGAACGAGCCGTAAGGCATCCGCACGGCGCCGAGCCTCCGGTACGTCCGCCACAGCACCGCCTCGATGGAGGAGCCGTAGCCGCTCGTGAGCAGCGCCCGCGCTCCGGAGAAGGCAACTTCCTGGGGTGCGCGCCCGGCGCGAACCACCTTCACGACCCTGCCCGTCGCCGCGTCGTAGACCGTGACATACGGAGCCCTTGCCGAGCTGAGCCAGACGGTGCGGCCGTCCGGCGCGAAGCCGACGCTGTGCGACGGAAAGCGCGGATGGAGTCGGCCGGCGATCCGGGGATGCGCCAGGTTGGAGGTGTCGAGCCGGACGACCGTGGTTGCCACCTCGCTCAACGCGATCCAGAGGCGCTTGCCGTCGGGGCTGAAGGACATGTGGTGCGCTCCCGCGCCGACGTGGAGGCGCTGGACGATCCGGTGCCGCGCAAGGTCGATCACGGTCAAGTCTCCCGTTCCCCCGTCGGCGACGTAGGCGTAGCGGTCGCCGGGGGCAACTCGCGCGACCTCCGGGTCCTGGAAGCCGTGGAAGACCTTGACCGGCCGCAGGCTGTGCCAGGCCAGAAGAATCACGCTCCCGGTTCCCGGGCTCAGCACGACGACCGGACCGTGCGGCGGCGCCGCGACCATGAGCGGATCCACGACGTGCGCACGCCTGAGGACGTGACCGCCGTGCGGACCGAGCGAGACCGCGATCACCTGGTTCGAGGTCTCCGCCGCGACGATCGCGACAGGCATCTCGGTGGAAGTGCGGGCCGATGCGACGGGAACGACCAGCAGCAGCGCGACGGCGGGAACGAAGAGTCGGCGCATGCCACCGATACGGCCCAATCTGGGCCGGAGGTCCCGGTGAGCTACGGTTTCCCGGCCCGGGGCGTGGCGCAGCCTGGTTAGCGCGTTGGTCTGGGGGACCAAAGGTCGCCGGTTCGAATCCGGCCGCCCCGATCGGGACTGCGGTCGTGCTTCTAGTCAGGAATCACTGCGAGGCTGCGCGCGCGGCTTCCACGACCTGATCGAGCCACGGCCCGACTGCGAGGTCCTCGCCGCCATCGGCGTTGAACTCACCGACCACCCAGCCGTCGAAACCGTAGGCCTTCTCCGAGCCGAGGGCCGGCATTCCCTCCCGCACCGGCATGATGAAGATCCCGGAGCCGCGGTCGTGCATCTCCATGAGGAGATCGCGGACGAGACCAAAGGTGCGCTCCTCCTCCGGCGTCGCCCAAATCACCTCGTCCTCGTCTCCCGGCTCGCGCGTGGAGTAGTGCTCGTCCACTTCAGACCTCCTCGTAGCGATGGAGAGCGGACCGTACCGGCCAACGGCCTCAGCAGCTGGAACCGGTTCGGATCCGGGCCGGCAGCGTCTCGCCGAGCGTGAGGCCGAATTGACCTCTGCGGTCCAGTGAGAGAGATCGGCGCGCGACTCAGGCGCTCTCGACGAGCTCGACGCGGGATCGCGGGCGCCACCACAGAGCAGGGAGCGGCAAGTCCTCGGGATACCCGTAGTAGGCGAGCCGGGCGCGCTCGGCCTCGAGCGCCGCGTCGACATCAGAGTTGAGATCGCCCAACATCTCGAGCAGTGCGGGGCCGACCGGCCAACTGCGAACCCGCTCCTGGGTCGCAGGATCCTCCCCGACCCAGACGACATGCGGTCTCGCTGCTGCCGTCACCATCCGAACGACTCGCTCTGTGCCGCAGGGCGTGCCATGTGTTGTTCGTAGGTCGGCGCCCCCCGATCACACACACCCGTTCGGATAGCTCGGAGCCACCGGAGGTCCGAACATGCCACTCCGGGCCCAGACCCACCTCGTCAGGCGGCGATCACGTCCGCGGAGCAGGAAGCGACGAGTGCACTCCGCCAATCCTCGACCCCGGCGAGCTGCCGGTGTTCGACGTCGACGGCCACATCCGGCCACGAAGTGAGGCCCAGCGCCTTCGCGCCTCCCGCAGAGCCGATCGCGAGCAGGTCGTCCACCGTGAACACGTCGCGCCGGCCGGACTGGCGCCTGGCGATGCCGTCGAGCTCGCGCAACTCCTCGAGCGGGTCGATGCGCACGTTCGAGTCGGAGCCGATGCAGAGCTCGATGCCGCGGCGCAACAGACGCTCGACCGGCAGAAATCCGTCACCGAGGTTCGCCTCGGTGGTCGGGCAGGCACAGACGCTCGCACCCGCGGCTGCGAGCAGGTCGAGCTCGTGCCCGTCGGCGTGCGTCGCGTGGACGACGGTCGTGCGCGGGCCGAGGCACCCCGTCGAGTCGAGCAGCTCGATCGGCCGCTGCCCGTGCTCGCCGAGACATTCCTCGATCTCGCGCGGCTGCTCGTCGGCGTGCACGTGCAAGGGGAGCTCGTGCTCGGCGGCGTAGCGGCCCAGCTCCTCGAGCCAGTCGCGCGGGCAGGCGCGGACGGAGTGGGGGGTGACGCCGACTCGGATCCCGCCGGCTCGCAGTGCCTCGAGCTCCCGGAGGTAGGCGGCCACTGATTCTTGTCGGAACCTCTCGAGCCCGCCCCGCGCGTAGGCGACGTGGAGGAGGACGAGCTCGATCCCAGTCTCGTCGGCGGCCTCGGCCGCAGCGCGCGCCTCCTCGAAGCCGAGGTAGTGGAACTCTCCGACCGCGGTGTAGCCGGCGTCGCGCAGCCCGCGATAGACGTCGGCGTACGTCCCGCGGACGCTCTCCGGCGTCTCCTGCGCCGCGAGCTCGAGCATCGTGTCGCGCCACGCCCAGAAGTCACGCCCTTCGGCGCGCCCGCGCAGCCCCCGCTGGAACGCGTGGCAGTGCGCGTTCACGAAGCCCGGGATCCGCGGTAGCTCGGGCACGGCGAGAGGATACGGCGAGAAGACACCCGTATCCTTCGCCACATGGAGTTTCAAGCTCCCGCGGTCTCGGCTCCGCTCGCGCAGCTCCCGAACGCGCTGACGATCGCGCGGCTGGCCCTGATCCCGATCTTCGTCGTGCTCATGGTGCAGGCCGGCCACCAGCCGAGCTGGCCTGCCGGAGTCGTCTTCGGAATCGCCGGGATCACCGACCAGGTGGACGGCTTCCTCGCGCGCCGCTGGCACGTCGAGTCACGCTTCGGACAGATCGCCGACCCACTCGCCGACCGGCTGATGATCGACGCGGCGGTCATCCTCCTCGCGGTCTACGACCGGCTGCCCTGGGCCGGTCTCGTGGTCATCATCGGCCGCGACGTCCTCCTCCTTGCCGGCTCGAGGCTCCTTGCCCCGCGCGGTATCGAGATCGAGGTCAACACGGTCGGCAAGGCCGCGACGTGGGTGCTGTACGCGGCGATCTTCTTCCGCATCGTCACGCACGAGGCGACGCAGTGGCCGCTCTACCTCTTCTGGGCGGGCATCGTGCTCGCCGTCGTCGCGGCTGTGCTCTACATCGCCACCGCCCGGAGAGAGCTACGGCGATGAAGGCCGTCGTCATGGCCGGAGGAGAGGGCACGCGGCTGCGGCCCCTCACCTCGAACCAGCCGAAGCCGATGGTGCCCATCGTCGGCAAGCCGTGCATGGAGCACATCGTCGAGCTGCTCAAGCGTCACGGCTTCGAGGACGTGATCGTCACCGTCGCCTTCCTGCCGCAGGCGATCCGGAGCTACTTCGGCAGCGGCGAGACGCTCGGCATCGACATCGGCTACTCGGTCGAGGAGTCGCCGCTCGGCACCGCCGGCTCGGTGAAAAGGGCGGCCGGCAGGCTCGACGACACGTTCCTCGTCATCTCCGGCGACGCCCTCTGCGACGTCGACCTGACCCGGCTCGTCGAGGCCCATCGCGAGAAACAGGCCTCCGTGACGATCGGGCTCAAATCGGTCGAGAACCCGCTCGAGTTCGGCATCGTCGTGACCGACGAGGACGGGCGCGTCGAGCGGTTCCTCGAGAAGCCTTCGTGGGGCCAGGTCTTCTCCGACACGATCAACACCGGCATCTACGTCCTCGAGCCCGAGGTGCTGAAGCACATCCCGCAGGACCGGCCGTACGACTTCTCGAAGGAGCTGTTTCCGCTGTTGCTCGAGATGGGGCGGCCGATCTACGGCCACGTCTTCGACGGCTACTGGCAGGACATCGGCAACCTCGACCAGTACCGGCAGGCGAACTTCGACGCGCTCGACGAGAACGTCAGTCTCGAGATCCCGGGGATCCGCATCCGCGGCAACGTCTGGCTGGGGGACGGGGTAGACCTCGACGACCTCGACACGGTCGCAGGCCCCGCGTATCTCGGCAACTACTGCCGCGTCGGCCGCGGCGCGCACATCGGCCCGTATTCCGTGCTCTCGACGAGCGTCACCGTGCGTGAGCGCGGCCGCGTCGTGCGCTCCATCGTCGACACCTCGACGTACATCGGCCGGAGCACCGAGGTCGTGGGTGCGATCGTCGGCCGTAGCTGCGACCTGCGCGCCCACGTGCGCGTGCACGAGGGCGTCGCGATCGGCGACGAGGTCACCGTCGGCGCCGAGAGCGTGATCCTGCCCGGAGTCCGGATCTATCCCTTCAAGGAGGTCGAGACGGGCTCGCAGCTGCACGAGAGCCTCATCTGGGAGTCGCGAGGCACGACGCGTGTCTTCGGCAAGTCCGGCGTCGCGGGGATGGTCAACGTCGACCTGACGCCCGACGTGGCGGTGCGGCTGGCCGCCGCGCTCGGCACCGCACTGAAGAGAGGCGCGCGTGTCGTCGCCAGCCGCGAAGGAGCCGCCGCCTGCCGGATGATCAAGCGGGCCATGATCTCCGGCATCTCGTCGACGGGCGTCCACGTCGAGGACCTCCGTGTCAGCCCGGCGGCCGTCGCGCGCCACCTCGTCAAGTCGGAGGCACACGACGCCGGCTTTCACGTCGGCGTGAGCCCGAGCGACCCGGAGGTGATCCGGATCCAGTTCTTCGAGCCGCTCGGAGTCGAGATGAGCGCCGCCATGCAGAAGGAGGTCGAGAAGCACTTCACGCGCGGCGAGTTCCGCCGCGTCGCCGCGGGCGAGGTGGGAGGCATCTCCTACCCGGCCCGGGTGCGAGAGACGTACTCCGCCGACCTGCTCTCGACGATCGACGCCGAGGCAGTGCGGGCGCGCCGCTTCCGCATCGTCGTCGACTACGGCTTCTCCGGCGCCTCGTACGTGCTGCCGCTCGTGCTCGGCCCGCTCGGCGTCGAGATCGTGTCGGCCCATGCCTTCACGGGTGAGGGGCCGGACCACGCCGACGTCGCGCCGGGGCTCGCCGCGTCGATCGGCCAGACGAAGCGGCTCGTTCCCGTGGTCGGCGCCGATCTCGGCGCGGTCTTCGACCGGTCCGCGGAGCGGCTCCACCTCGTCGACGAGCAGGCTCACGAGGTTCCGGTCGAGCAGGCGCTGCTCCTCTTCCTGCGGCTGCTCGGCTCGAACGGGCGCCGCGGGAAGCTCGCGTTCCCCGTAACGGTGACGAGCCAGGTGGAGCGGCTCGTCGAGGACTCGCAGCTCGAGGTCGTGCGGACGCCGACGTCGCTCCCGGAACTGACGCGCGCGGCGGCCGAGGGCGGCGTGGTGTTCGCGGGCGCCGTCGGGGGCGGCTACGTCTTCCCCGAGTTCCTGCCTGGTTACGACGCGGTCGCGAGCCTCGCGAAGCTGCTGGAGCTACTCGCGCCGGTCGACCGTCCGCTCTCGGAGCTCGTCGCCGAGCTTCCCGAGCCGACGCTCGTCCACCACCAGGTGCCGTGCCCGTGGGCGCTCAAGGGGCTCGTGATGCGTGTGCTCAACGAGCGGCTCGCGGGACGCGAGGTCGACCTCACCGACGGGATCAAGGTGTTCGACGAGCGGGGCTGGGCGCAGGTGCTGCCCGATCCGGACGAGCCGCTCCTCCACCTCTACGCCGAGGGAGAGACCCGCGAGCAGTCGGACGAGCTGGCCCGAGACCTCAGGGGGCTGGTCGACGAGATCGAGCAAGGTGAGGCAGCTGCGACGCGTCCGTAGCTCCTTTGCTCCGTCTGAACGCAAAGGCTAAAGTTCAGCTTCACCCTCTACGAAAGGGCACGATGGAACCGCTGCCGGATCTTGCAACGCTTTCCGACAAGGACCTCAAAGAGCTCATCGACGAGTTGACGCGCGAGGAGCAGGAGGTCTCGTACCGCCGGCGGCTCCTGCACGGAAAGATCGACATCCTGCGGGCCGAGCTCGTCGCCCGGCTGCAGAAGACGGAGGGAAGAAGCGTCCTCGAGGCCGTCGACGTCGACTCGCTCACGGCGATTCTCACCGGCAAGGCCGCTCCGCCCGCCTGATGGCGCACGTCTACTGCCCCGAGTGCGGATACAACAATCCGGAGTCCGCACACTTCTGCGCGAAGTGCGGCGCCGCGCTCGTCGTTCCCGAGGAAGGGGAGTCGACCGAGACGTTCACCGCTCCCGAGGTGCCTGAGAGCCTCGATCCGCTCGAGGATCTCGGGGTTCAGGGAGCCGCCCTCATCGTCCGTTCGGGCGGAGGGCGGTCGGGCGAGACCTTCGCCGTCGAGGAGAGCCCGACGACGATCGGACGCTCGCCGGAATGCGCGATCTTCCTCGACGACGTGACGGTGTCCCGTAAGCACGCCGTCTTCACGAAGGACGGGGAGCGCTGGACGATCGAGGACCAGGGCAGCCTGAACGGAACGTTCGTCAACCGCGAGCGGGTCGAGACCGTCGAGCTCAGAGACGGCGACGAGCTCCAGATCGGCAAGTACCGACTGACGTTTCTCCAACGCTGATGGCGATCACCGAAGCACCGTCGCGTCGCCGGCTCCTGACCATCGGAACCGTCTGTACCCGGATCAAGGACGAGTTCCCGGACGTCTCGATCTCGAAGATCCGCTACCTCGAAGACCAGGGGCTCCTGACCCCGCGGCGCACGCAGGGCGGCTATCGGCTGTTCTCGGAGGACGATGTCGAGCGCCTGGAGACGATCCTCCGCCTCCAGCGCGACGAGTTTCTGCCGCTGCGCGTGATCCGGCAGGAGCTCGAGGCAGGCGCCGGCAAGCGGCGACGGCGCCGCAGCGTGGTCGAGGTGGGTGAGGAGGGGCTCGATCTCGACGAGCTCTGCGACCGCGCCGGTGTCACGCGCGACCGCGCGCGCGAGCTCGAGGAGTTCGGCCTGCTCGAGTCGCGCGTCGAGGACGGGCAGCGGATCTATGCCGAGAGCGAGGCGGAGATCGCAGCCGCGTGCGAGGCACTCGCACGCTTCGGCATCGGGGCGCGGAACCTCCGCGCCTTCCGTACCGCGGCCGACCGCGAGAGCAGCCTCCTCGAGGCGGTGACGGCCCCCGCCCTGCGCTCGCGGAGCGCCGAACGGCGGCAGGCCGCTCTCGCCGACCTGCAGCGGCTTGCGCAGAGCGCTCAGGAGCTCGCCGACCTTCTCCTCCGGCGCAACGTCCGCCACCTCGTCGAGTAGCCTCGCGCCCGTGGCGGGGATCGATTTCACGACGCGCGTCCGCGAGGTCCCGGACTTTCCGGAGCCGGGTGTCGGGTTCAAGGACATCTCGCCGCTGCTGCTCGACCCCGAGGCGCTGCAGCAGGCGGTCGGCAAGCTGGCCGCCTGGACCCGCGAGCGCCGGGCCGACCTGGTGCTCGGCGCGGAGGCACGCGGGTTCTGGCTCGGCGCGGCGATAGCCGTCGAGGCCGGCTGCGGCTTCGTCGCCGCCCGGCGGCCGGGCAAGCTGCCGCCCGAGACCGTCTCCGCGACGTACGCGCTCGAGTACGGGAAGAACGCCCTGGAGGTGGCCGCCGACGCGATCGGGGGCGGCGCCCGGGTCGTCATCCACGACGACGTCCTCGCGACAGGCGGCACGGTGGAAGCGATCGCGGGGCTTGTGGAGCAGCTCGGCGGCACGGTCGTGGGCGTCAACTTCGTGATCGAGCTGTCCTTCCTGGGCGGCCGAGAGCGCCTGACGAAGTACGACCTCTTTTCGCTCATCACGTACTGAGAGCTCGCCGTCGTTCGTCCGGCGTTGTCTCTACAACGTCTCCATGTACGACCCGCTCACGAGCCGCTACGCGTTCGCCTGCCCGGTGCGAGGCGAGACACAGGTGCTGCTCTCGGCGTTCCGCAGCATCGAGCAGCTCCCCGGAGCGGCGCATCCGGCCGTCTTCCGCGTCCGGTTCGACTGCAGCTGCGGGGAGGAGCACGACGGCCTCGTGACGCACGAGGAGCTCGACTGGGCTCCCCTCGGCCTGCGCGGGGGCGAGTTCCTCAACCTCATGACCGCCCGCCTCGACCCGACGAGCGCCGAGCTGGGCGCGCTCGGGGCCCTGCGCATCAAGAAGGGGGAGTGGCCGTGGAGCTTCTTCTGCTACCCCGAGGACCGACCCCGGCCCGTGTTCCCCTCGTCGTTCGCTCTGCTTGCGGCGACGGGCGGGCCGGTCGGCCTCGCCGTGCGCTGCCCGAGTTGCAGCCGGCTGTCGCTCAATCTCGTCTCGCATTCGCACGTCGACGTCCCGTTCCACAACGACCGCGAGATAGGGGTGGTGGGACACGTGTTCGCCGACGACGCGCTCACGACGCTCGAGGAGTTCCGGACGGAGCTCTGGTCGTCCTCGTTCGACGCACGCAGGCTCGCACTCCGGTAGCGGTTCGCCGGCCCGCGCAACCTCGAACGCGACTCGGCCGTTCCACCGGCATCGGACAACGGAACGAGGTGAGAGGAATGCGCAGTTACAGCATGTACGACGCGTCCCGCGGTCTCACGCTCGCGCTCGCTGCGGCACTGGCGGGACTCGGGCTCTGGGGCGCGACGCAGATCGGAATGCAGTCGACCGGGCGCTTCTGGCTCGCGACGGCGATCGTCGCCGGGGCCGGGCTCCTGATCGCGCTGGCGAACCACGTCGGAACCTGGACGAAGGGGCTCAGGCTGCGGCTTTCCCCCGGCACGTTCGTTCTCGCGTGTCTGCCCGTCCTCATCTGCGTCGGGTGGATTCTGCTTGCGAATCAGCCGGGCCACGGCTGGCAGGAGGGGAGAATCGACTCCTGGAGCAACTCGATCGGCATCCTCGGCGTGGTGCACTCGATCGGCCTGTGGCATGGGGTACTCGCGTTCGGGTTCGGTCTCGTGCTCGGCCTTTCGTTCGACGGTGTGCCTGCGCCGGCGGCCGAGATCGAACCGGCGGACGAACCGGTTGCGGCCGAGCGCCGCTGGACAGCTCGGCGGCGCGCGGCGCACACCGGGTCGGCGACTCCCACCGAGGAGAGCATGCAGACTCGCACGCGGATGCCGGTTCGCTGACGTCGAGCCGCTTCGCGGCCGCCTCTCTCCGTTCAAACGGGTGAGGGCGGCCGCGGATCCCTGCCGGGAGGGATCACGCTAAAGGGGTAGGTCCCCCGATAACAGGAGCGGGATGAACACCAAGCCGCAGGGAGTCGAGAACCGGGGTCTGAAGCTGCTCGCAGCGCACCTCGAAAGTCTCGATCCAGAAACCGTCACCGCCCGGGACCGCCTCGACAGGCAACTCGGACACGAGCTTGCGCGCAAGCTCGTCTTCGCGCTCGCAGCGCGTTCTTCAGAGCGCCGCGTCGCCTGCCGCGCTGCTTAGCTAGGAGCGCCGGCGCTTCGGGCCGCGCCGCAACGGCGTCTCCTCGCCCCGGAGACGGACGAGGAGCCAGATCGCAGCGAAGGAGACGAGCGCGATCACGATCGCCGTCGCGCCGCTCTGTCCGACGGCGATGAGACCGAAGTAGATGTAGATGCCGAGGCCGACCGCCCACAGGACGGCGATGACACCCTGGTCGATGCTCGGTGGACGCGGCGGGTGCATCGCCGCGATCGTAGTCGAGGCGAGACCGGCGGCGCAGAAAGGTGGGGAGGACCAAAAAAAATTCGCCGAGCCGGTCGCGGTTTCGTCCACAACCCCGGTCGACTTTCCGCTTCGGCCCTTGCGGGCCGCCTCGTACGACCTCCCGGTGCTGCTTCGTCCTACTCCCGCGCCGTGCTCGGCGCAAGAGGGAATGTATGGCCTCTCCGGACACGCTGCAAGGGTGCGGAAACACGAAAATGCCGCAATTTGCGAACGTTGAATAATCAACATTTCCACAGCACTCTGTGCATCCTGTGGATAAGTGGGCGAGAGGCGGTTCCGGCGAGCATCGTCCTGTCGCTACTTGACATAACATCGCTTATCGTGCATCGGACTTGATCCGCGGGGCCGCGGCGTGTTTGGGTAGCGTGAACAGGCGGGAAGGGACGTCCAGGAGCGCCGATTGAGGGGGACAAAGTAACCACCGTCGAGATCGAGTCGATCCTCGCGAGCGAAGAGCTCACGGTGCTGCTCGAGGCGTCGGAGGCGAACGGCCACCTGAGGCAGGTCGAGCTCGTCGAGGTTCTCGAGCCGCTGGAGCTCGATCCGCTCGAGACGGAGGCCGTGTACCAGGAGCTCGACCGGCGCGGGATCGAGCTGCTCGCCGAGCCGGAGCGCGAAGCCGAGCCCGAGCCGCCCCCCGAGAAGACCCCGCAGCCGGCGGTGACCGCACAACCCCTCGAGACGACGACCGACGCGCTGCAGCTCTTCCTGCGCGAGGCCGGCAGGCACCAGCTCCTCACCGCCGCGCAGGAGGTCGAGCTCGCGAAACGCATCGAGCGCGGGGACGGCCCGGCGAAGCAGCGGATGATCCAATCGAATCTCCGCCTCGTCGTCTCGATCGCGAAGAACTACCGCAACCAGGGTCTCCCCTTCCTCGACCTGATCCAGGAAGGAACGCTTGGGCTCATCCGCGCCGTCGAGAAGTTCGACTGGCGCCGCGGCTACAAGTTCTCCACCTACGCGACCTGGTGGATCCGGCAGGCGGTCGCGCGGGCGCTCGCCGACAAGGCGCGGACCATCCGGATGCCCGTCCACATCGTGGAACGGATGCAGAAGATGAACCGGGCCGAGCGGACGCTCTGGATGGAGCTGGGCCGCGAGCCGACGCTCGACGAGATCGCCGACGAGGCCTCGCTGCCGATCGAACAGGCGCGCGAAGTGCGTGCAGCGGCCCGGGCTTCGGCGAGCCTCGACCAGCCGGTCGGTGACCAGGAGGACGCGGTCTTCGGCGACTTCGTCGCAGGTGACGATCCGCTGCCGGAGGAGCGCGTCGAGGGCGCGCTTCGCAGCCAGGCGCTCGCCATCGCCCTCCAGGCGTTGTCGGAACGCGAGCGGCAGGTGCTCGTCCTCCGCTACGGGCTCGTCGACGAAGAGCCGAAGACGCTCGAGGAGATCGGCAAACGCCTCGGTCTCACCCGCGAGCGCGTTCGCCAGATCGAGCTCGACTCGCTCCGCCGTCTCGCGAACCTCCGCGAGATGCAGATGATCGCGTCGTAGAGGTCTACTCGGCGCGGAGGTAGTGCTCTAGGCCGGGCGCCGCAGTGCGGAGCTCGCGGAGCGCGCGGGTCTCGAGCTGGCGAACGCGCTCGCGCGTGATGCCGAGCTGACTCCCCACCTCCTCGAGCGTCTGCGGAGACTCGCCGTCGAGGCCGAAGCGAAGCGAGAGCACCCGCCGCATGCGCGGATTCAGCTGCTGGAGCGCTCCCGCGAGCTCCTTTGTGCGCGCCTGCTGGGCGCTCTGTTCGTGCGGCGCAAGCGAGTGGACGTCCTCGATCAGATCGCCGTAGAGGCTCTCGCCGTCGCCGACCGGCGTCTCGAGGCTGACCGGGATCTCCACGAGCTCGAGCAGCTCGCGTACCCGCTCCTCCGTCTGTTGCGTCTCGCGGGCGAGCTCGCTGAGGGTCGGTTCGTGGTTGAGCTTCTGTGCCAGCTGGCGACGGGCCCGAAGGAGCCGTCGGACTTGGTCGGCGACGTGCACGGGCAGGCGGATCGTCCTGCCCTGATCGGCGAGCGCGCGGGTGATCGCCTGGCGGATCCACCACGTCGCGTAGGTCGAGAGCTTGTAACCGAGCTTGTAGTCGAACTTCTCGACGGCGCGGATGAGGCCGAGGTTGCCCTCCTGGATCAGGTCGAGCAGCGGGACGTTGGCCCTCGTGTAGTTGCGTGTGATGGCCATCACGAGCCGCAGGTTCGACTCGATCAGTCTCCGCTTGGCCTCCTCGTCGCCCTCGTCCTTGCGGCGGGCGAGCTCGCGCTCCTCCTCGCGGGTGAGCAGCGCGCCGCCGCCGATCTGGCGCACGTAGAGCTTGAGCGGGTCCTCCGCCGGCGCATGCTCGGAGGCCGCAGCACCCTCGGCCGCAAACGAATGCTCCATCGCTGCGTGTATCGGCTCCGTCCGGATGCGGCTTTAGAAAGACCTAACTCACTTGGCCTACGGTGGAAGGGTTCGAATACCGATAGGGAGAAAGGCTCTCTAGGACGAATGTGCGGCATCGGCGGATATAGCCTCTCGCAGCGGAGCGGGGTCGATCGGACACTCGCTGCGCAGGCCCTGCTCGCGGGAATCGCGGACCGCGGGGCCGACGCTGTCGGTTACGCCTATCGCGGCGGTCACGACACGTATCCGGCGGTGACGAAGCAGCGGACGCCCGCGAGCCGCCTGCTCGAGCGGATCGGAGTGCCGGACCACGCAACCGAGCTGCTCATTCACGTCCGCGACTACACGAAGGGCCATCCGTCGATCCCGGCCAACAACCATCCCGTGCGGCACGGGCCGGTCATCGGGATCCACAACGGGATCATCCTCAACGACGACGAACTGCTCGCCCCCCACTCCTGCGCCCGGGCCGAGCCCAGGATGAGCGTCGACTCCGAGGCGATCTTCGCACTGGCCGCGCACTCGCAGAACGACCCCCGCGCGCTGGAGGCCCTCGCCGGCTCGATGGCGACCGCCTGGCTCGATGGGCGGGAGCTCGGGACGGTCTTCGCCGCACGCGGTGTCGGTCGTCCGCTCTGGCTCGGCCGCGGCCGGAACGAGGTCTTCTTCGCGTCGAATCGTGCTGCCCTCGAGATCGTGTCCGAGTACACGGGCGTGAGGCTGCGGATGAGTGAGGTGCGGGACGGGACGTTCGTCGCGCTTCGCGAGGGGCGCGTCGCGCGAACCGCGCGCTTCCGGCCCGACCGCAGCTACATCGAGGAGAGCGCGCTGCCGGCTGTTCGCGCGCCGGGACAGAGCGCGTACTGCCTCGAGCGGCTCGCCGCGATCGCAGGCTCCGCCGCCTAGCTCAGCCGCGCAGCGTCCCGTCGCTTGCGACGTCGCGACCCTGCTCCGAGATTCGCTGGCGGACGAGAAACTGGAACGTCGACCACGCGCCTCGGCGCGCGTCGAACATCCGGTAGACCTGCCACTCCGTCAGCAGCGAGTCGTCTTCCCGTCGCGCCTCGGACCAGTCCGCGAACTTCGGCAGCCGTCCGAGCCGCTCGGCCAGCGCGACCCCCTGGTCGACGGCCCGCTCGAGCCTCTCCTCCCCCACCGGGACGTCGAACCCCGCCTCACGGAGCGCGTTCGTGAGCGAGCCGAACGTGTGCCAGTACAGCGATTTCGACGGCAGCCGTCCCTTGTGCTCGTCGATGTCCCGGGCGGTGGGCGGCCGGCCGAGCTCCT
>Ga0335076_10001849_pt1 | contig 20720 bp, 12 predicted proteins | sample Lox_Sample_25_FD_206717 | JGI IMG/M metagenome (GOLD analysis project Ga0335076, IMG submission 206717) | Soil microbial communities from Loxahatchee National Wildlife Refuge, Florida, United States - Lox_Sample_2.5 | ecosystem: Environmental > Terrestrial > Soil > Wetlands | place: USA...
GCCAGGATCTCGATGGTGCCGGTGATCACGGTCAGGATGTTGTTGAAGTCGTGGGCGACGCCGCCGGTCAATTGCCCGACGGATTCCATCTTCTGCGCCTGGCGCAATTGCCGCTCGGTCTCGCGCAACTCGCTGATATCGTGATAGACCACGACGCCGCCTTCGGCGTCTTGCGAGCCCAGGCGGATCGGCCCGCCCGTCGATATGAAGGTGACGGGCTTCGGCAAATGCGGATAGCGGACGGTGAGTTCGTAATTTTCGAACGACTCGCCGCGCACCGCCCGCATCAGCGGCCTTTGTTCCAACGGCATCGTCGTCACGCCGTCGGCCATGAAGATTTCCTGGGCGTGGGTCCATTGCGCCGGATTCATGCCGACGCGGATATTCATCACGCGCTGCGCGGCGGGATTGCAGAGCACGATATTGGCTTCGCGGTCGCCGACCAGCACCGCATCCGCCATGCTGTTGATCGTGTTGTCGAGCACCTCGGAGATGCGGCGCCGCTCGGCGATTTCGCGTTCGAGGCGCTCCTTGGCGTCGCTGGCATCGGTGATGTCGCGCGCGAGCGAACAGGCGCCGACAACCTTGCCCGACGAAAGCTTGATCGGCGCGACGCTGAGCGAAACCTGGATCTCGCTGCCGTCCTTGTTCACCCGCACCGTCTCGTAGTTTTCGAGAGTCTCGCCGCGGGCGATCGTGTCGAACATGTCATGCAGTTCGTGAGGCCGGTCCTTCGGCACAATGCGATCGAGGTTGCGGCCGAACATTTCCTTGGCGGTCCAGCCGAACAGGCGCTCGGCGGCCGGGTTCCAGCTGGTGACAATGTGGTCCAGGGTGAGCGTAACGATGGAATCGTTCGACGACTGCACGGCGGCGCTGAGCAGCCGTTCGCGGTCGCTGTGCCGTTCGAGTTCGGCCTCGGCACGACGGTGCTCGGCGACGGCTTTTTCGAGCGACACCGTCTTGTCGTGGACCTCGGTCATCATGCGCGCAAAGGCGCGCGCGAGCACGCCGATCTCGCCGCCCGCCGCCGGCAGTGCGGGGGCTTGATCCGCGCCCGCCGCCGGCGACGCCGCCGTCTGATCGCGGGCGAAAGCCTCGACGGCTCGGGTCATCTGCACCAGCGGCCGCGACAGCGAGCGGGCCAGCAGAAAGGCAAGCGCTGTCGCGAGCAGAACCGCGCCAAAGCACGCGAACAAAGTCGAGCGCCCGACGGCAAGCGCGGGCGCCATCACGATGGACCATGGGGTGACCTCCAAGACGCCGACCCGCGGCCCGCCGGCGAGCTGTACAGTCGCCAGCGCCGCCAGCGACTTTTCGTGCCGGCCATCTTGCAGGATCGCCCACCTTGGCCGGTCCGGCAAAAACAGCGGCGCCATGGCGGGAAAATCGTTTTGCCAGCGCCGCGGTTTGCCGAGTTCGCTGGCGAATTCCCGGTCGGGATCGGGATGGACGAGATAATTGCCGCGCTCGTCAACGACATAAATTCGGCCGCCGGGCGAGGCGCTGGCGGCGAGTTCGTTGAACGCCGGCCGCATATCCACATTGATGACGACGATGCCGAACGGCTTGTTATCGGGCGTGTTGATGCGTGCTGCAACACGGAGCACCGGCACGTAGGGCGCTTGAATCGCGCCATGCTCCTGATTGAGTTCGACCGGCGAAACCGAGACTTGGTCGGCCGGCGTCGCCAGTGCCTCGGCGAAATAGGTGTCGGACTTCTGCTGCAGTTCCGCTTGCGGGACGATGCGGATTGCTCCATTCGGTCCGGAGCGGTCGACGCGGACGAGTTCGTGGCCGCCGGCTTCGATGATGCGCAATTGATCGTAGGATGATTTCGCGGCGAGCTCGGCGGCGAAGCGTAGGGCGATGCGTGAAAGCCATGTCGCCTCGGTGGTGCCGTCCAGGGGATCGCCGCCTCCGGCCAGCTGCGCGCGCACGATGCCTGCGATCGCGACCGCCTTTTTCAAGGCGAGGATGTCTTCGCGCGCTCCGCGCACGCTCGCCGCCAATGTCGTGGCAAGCACGCGGACGTGCAGTGCGCTGTGCTGCGCCGCACGCGGCAACACCGTCGACCAGACCGTGGTGTAGGACAACAGACCGACGGCAAGCGCCGTCAGCATCACCAGCGCCACCATCGCCAATGCCATTCGGGTCGAAAGTTTCATCGCAATGGCTTCATGGCAGTGCCCGGCTGCTTCGGTGTTCGTTTGTGATCAGGTGCCGTTCTTGAAGCTGCCTTGCCCGTGATCGGGCTGGACGTCGTCCGCAGCGGCCCGATCATTCAAGCAGTCCTCGACCGCGGTCAAAAGCTCGTTCGCCCGGAACGGCTTGCGCAGGCTTTGCACGGCGCCGAGTTTTGTCGCCATGCCGAGAAAATCGGGCGCCTCGTCCGATCCCGAGGAAGACCGGAAAGTCATGCCCGAAACCACGAGAATCGGGAGCGCAGAGTTGTAATTCAAGACCCGCTTGATGGTCTCGAGCCCGTCCATATCGGGCATGAAAATGTCGACGATCAGGAGATCGAAACTCTCGGAGGCGATTCTGGCGAGACCCTCCCGGCCGCTGGCCGCTTCCACCACCTCATGGCCTTTTGTGCCCAGCAAATACGACATGGTGGCGCGAACCACGCGGTCGTCATCGGCGATAAGGATGCGGGCCATGGCTGCACCACGTATCAAACTGGCGCATCTTCCAGCACGTCACTTCTCGATTCTATGCACATTTGCCGTGAAGTTGCACACACTTTCGTGGCGCGTTTTCATGGCGCGTTCAGGCGGTCCTGCAACGGCCATCCGCATCGCCCTGTGGCGTCTTTTCCGCGATGACGTGAGTCATCAGCGCGTTTCAGTTGCGCCTGAAGCTTTCCGCGCAATCTCCGCGCGCGCTTGGCCGAGCGTCGCCGCAGGCGAATCAGAAGCGTCGATGATTTCCCAGGTGACGTCGCCGACTGCATATTCCTCCTGTTTCTGCGCCACGGCTGCGTCGGCGTCGGAGGCGTCGGGCCCGCGCGCGCCGACGCGGGCGAGGCGGGTCGGCAGGTCGGCGACCAGGAACAGGCCGTGGAAATCGGCGCCGGCCGCCTTCGCTGCCATCTCGATGGCGGCACGCTCTTTGGGCCCGGCGAAGACCGCGTCGGCGACCGCCGAATAGCCGGCGCGGGCGACACGCGCCGTCTTGTCGGACAAGATGTGATAAATCTTTTCCGTCACTTCCGGTCGATAGGCCTCCGCCGGCAGCTTGTCGTGCTCGCCAACGCCGTGCAGCAGCTTGCGCTCGACGTCGGAGCGAAACACCAGCGCGCCCGGCAGCGGCGGCAGCAGCGGCGCCAGCGCGCGCGCCAAAACCGATTTTCCGGTGCCTGACAATCCGCCGGTGCAGACCACGACCGGCTTCACCTCCGTCAAGAGATCGAGCGCAAGCTTGAAATAGGTCTTGGCCGCGCGCGCGATCTTGTCGCGGTCTTCGGCTTGGGCGAGTGGCAGCCGCGCCGCCGTCACCTTGGCGCGGATCGCTGCGCGCAGCGACATGAAGAACGGCAAAGCGGCGATGCCGTCGCAATCCTCGATCCGGCGCGTCGCGGTGAAATAGCCGTTCAACACGTCGTTGGCGGCACCGGCCAAATCGCGCTCGACCAGGTCCATCAGCAGGAAGCCAAGATCGTAAAGCACGTCGCCCGAAGCGAAGATCGGATCGAATTCGAGCGCGTCGAAAGCGACCGGCTCGCCGTCGAGAATGGCGATATTGCCGAGATGCAGATCGCCGTGGCCGCGGCGGACCAGGCCGAGCGCGCCGCGCGCGGTGAGGAGGGGGTGCAGCCGGCGATAGGTGGCAAGCGACTTGTGGTCGAGCAGATCGATGAGGTGAGCCGGAAACAAATCGCCGGGCACGTGCAGAGCCGCCGCGCGGAAGGCTGCCGTATTCTCGGTGATGAAGCCTTGCACCGCGGCGATCCATGCATTCGGCTCGACCGGTTGGGCGCGCGCATGCATGGCGGCGACTTCGGCGGCCAGTTTTCGCGTTAGCGTGTCGGACAGCCGGCCGCGCGCGGCGAGGCGATCGAGCGTCTTGTTCTCGTCGAAGCGCGCCATCTCGACCGCCCATTCCACCGGCTCGCCGGTGCCGTCGAGCGCGAGCGCGCCGCTGGCCTCGCGCGTGATCGGCACGACACGGCGATAGAGCTGCGGCGCGAAGGCGCGATTGATGTCAAGCTCGGCAAGGCAAGCGGCCTTGCGCTTGTCCAAGGTCGAGTAATCGAGAAACGGATATTTCACCGCACGCTTGACCTTGAAGACGATGTCGCCGGCGAGAAAGACCGCCGCGGCATGGGTGTCGATCCGGCGGACCTTATGGTCGCCGCCGTCGTCCAAGCCGTGTGTTTCGGGGTCGGCGAGCAGCCGAAAGACGTCGTCTTGGCTCGCGGCTTGCGCTTGGCTCGCGGCTTGCTCTTGGCTCGCGGCTTGCTCTTGGCTCGCGGCTTGCTGATGGGAGTCCATAGGGTCAGCCAAGGGACAAAACCATGGGAAAGCGGGTGAGCGAACGGCAACCATGTCGTGGCTGAAAATAGCCACAGCCGCGCCGTCGCGAAAGCACTGTCGCCGGTCGATGAAACCGGCCGGCGAAACGGATGGCGACGTGAATTGCGAAATGCGGAGGAATTCAGATGCGGGCGCCGGCTTCGGCTCACGACCTTGCCGCTGTAACCTCATGGTTCGCGCCGGCCAAGCGGTCCTGCCCACCGTCGCGCGCGCCCTCTTGCTCCGCTTTGCCCACGCGGTCAGCCAAATTTCCCCAGGCCTGCGCCATCCTCAGGAAGAAAAGCTTGCGCACGGGATCCGACAGGCGTGCGGCGATTTCCACGCAATTGGCGGCGTACAACCTGTAACAGGCGACGTCTTCCCGACTACCCAAGATTTCCCCGATCATCAGCCGCTACGTCTTTTGACATCACCTCAAGTCGCAAGTTGCGGCATCGTTCCAAGTCATGCGTTCGGTATGGCGGAGGATTTCTGCAGCCGCGGCGTGTCCAATGCCGAGATTCCCCGACTTTTCGGAACTTTTTCACGGTCCTGGCGTTTGTGCTCGAGTCGCAAATGATTGAGGTGTCGTCGTGAGGGGGATTGCTGGCCGAGTTAGGAACTTCTCGTTGCGGGATTTGATCCCGTCCGGTGCGCGACGTGCCGCCGCAAGCCGGCGTTGGTCGTGGCGACGGTTTTGGGCGGGGCGGCTTCGCCGGCTCGAGAGCCGTAGCCCCGTTGGGGCCGACGCTTCTGTGCCCGATTGCCGCACGTTGGACGACCACGTCCTCGACTACCGTAAGCTTGAGGGCTTGCGGTTGGTCTTCGGAGAAATTTATGCCGACAACTAAGGAATCCGTTGGCGCTGTCGGCGCCAACGGTACGGCTGCGCCCCCGTTTCCGTCCGCCTCTCCGAACGGCGACACGAGTTCCGAGCACTTCAAGGGCGACGCCGACGCGAACGGACTCGTCGAATTGCTCGGCGCCATGCAAGCGATGCGCGTCGGCGATTTCTCCGTCCGCATGGCGGGCGACCGGGTCGGCCTTCTCGGCAAGATCGCCGATACGTTCAACGAAATCGTGGCCGCCAATCAGCGGATGGCGCTGCAGCTCGAGCGGGTCGGCCAAGTGGTCGGCCGCGACGGCCGCACCCGGCAGCGCGTGCGCTTCGGCCTCGACGCCGGCGCCTGGGGCGAGATGGAATCCAGCGTCAATTCGCTGATCGACGATTTGCTGTGGCCGACCACCGAAGTCACCCGCGCCATCGCCGCGGTGGCGCAAGGCGACCTGCTGCAGGCGGTGCCGCTCGATGTCGACGGCCGCCCGCTGAAGGGCGAATTTTTGCGTTCGGCCGAGATCGTCAACACGATGATCAAGCAGCTCAACGTGTTCACCTCGGAAGTGACGCGCGTCGCGCGCGAGGTCGGCACCGAGGGCAAGCTCGGCGGCCAGGCCCAGGTCGGCGGCGTGACCGGCGTCTGGAAGGACCTCACCGAGTCGGTGAACTCGATGGCGTCGAACTTGACCGCGCAGGTCCGCAGCATTGCCGAAGTGACCATCGCCGTCGCCAATGGCGACTTGTCGAAGAAGATCACCGTCGACGTGCGCGGCGAGATCCTGCAGCTCAAGGAGGCCATCAATACGATGGTCGATCAGCTGCGCTCTTTCGCGTCCGAGGTGACGCGCGTCGCCCGCGAGGTCGGCACCGACGGCAAGCTCGGCGGCCAGGCCATCGTGCCGGGCGTCGCCGGCACCTGGAAGGATCTGACCGACTCGGTCAACGCCATGTGCGGCAACCTGACCGATCAGGTCCGCAACATCGCGCATGTGACGACCGCGGTGGCACGCGGCGACCTCTCGCGCAAGATCACGGTCGATGTGCGCGGCGAAATTCTCGAGCTGAAAGACACCATCAACACGATGGTGGACCAGCTCAACGGCTTCGCCTCGGAAGTCACGCGCGTTGCCCGCGAGGTCGGCACCGAAGGCAAGCTCGGCGGCCAGGCGCAGGTGCCGGGCGTTGCCGGCACCTGGAAGGACCTGACCGACAGCGTCAATTTCATGGCCGGCAATCTGACCGCACAGGTCCGCAACATTGCCGACGTCGCCACCGCCATCGCCGGCGGCGACCTGTCGAAGAAGATCACGGTCAACGTTTCCGGCGAGATTCTGCAGCTCAAAGAGACCATCAATACGATGGTCGATCAGCTCAACGCCTTTGCCGGCGAAGTGACGCGCGTGGCGCGCGAGGTCGGTACCGATGGCCGTCTCGGCGGCCAGGCCAATGTGCTCGGCGTCGCCGGCACCTGGAAGGACCTGACCGACTCGGTCAATTCCATGGCCTCCAACCTGACCTCGCAGGTCCGCAACATCGCCGAAGTATCGACCGCGATCGCCAGCGGCGACTTGTCGAAGAAGATCACCGTCGACGTGCGCGGCGAAATCGCCGAGCTGAAGGACACCATCAATACGATGGTCGACCAGCTCAACGCGTTTGCCGGCGAAGTGACGCGCGTGGCGCGCGAGGTCGGCACCGAAGGCAAGCTTGGCGGCCAGGCCACGGTGCGCGGCGTCGCCGGCACCTGGAAAGACCTCACCGACAGCGTCAATTCGATGGCCTCGAACCTGACCGGCCAGGTCCGCAATATCGCCGAAGTGGCGACCGCGGTCGCCCGCGGCGATTTGAGCCGCAAGATCACCGTCGACGTGCGCGGCGAGATTCTCGAGCTGAAAGACACGCTCAATACGATGGTCGACCAGCTCAATGCGTTTGCCGCCGAAGTCACGCGCGTGGCGCGCGAGGTCGGCACCGAGGGCAAGCTTGGCGGCCAGGCCAACGTGCCGGGCGTCGGCGGCACCTGGAAGGATTTGACCGACTCGGTGAATTCGATGGCCTCGAACCTCACCGGCCAGGTCCGCAACATCGCCGAAGTGGCGACCGCCATTGCCGGCGGCGACCTGAGCCGCAAGATCACCGTCGACGTCCGCGGCGAGATCTTGCAGCTCAAGGAAACGCTGAACACGATGGTGGATCAGCTCAACCGCTTCGCCGGCGAAGTGACGCGCGTCGCGCGCGAGGTCGGCACCGAAGGCCGGCTCGGCGGCCAGGCCAACGTGCCGGGCGTCGCCGGCACCTGGAAGGATCTCACCGACAGCGTCAATTCGATGGCCGGCAACCTGACGGCGCAGGTGCGCAACATCGCCGAAGTGACCACGGCGGTGGCGCGCGGCGACCTCGGCCGCAAGATCACGGTCGACGTCAAAGGCGAAATTCTCGAACTGAAGAACACCATCAACACGATGGTCGATCAGCTCAATGCCTTCGCCTCGGAAGTGACGCGCGTGGCGCGCGAGGTCGGCACCGAAGGCAAGCTCGGCGGCCAAGCCGGCGTGCCCGGCGTCGCCGGCACCTGGAAGGACCTCACCGACAACGTCAACTTCATGGCGTCGAACCTGACGGCTCAAGTGCGCAACATCGCCGAGGTCGCAACCGCCATCGCCGGCGGCGACCTGTCGAAGAAGATCACCGTCGACGTCCGCGGCGAGATGCTGCTCCTGAAAGACACGCTCAACACCATGGTCGAGCAATTGCGCTCGTTCGCCGCCGAAGTGACGCGCGTGGCGCGCGAGGTCGGCACCGACGGCCGGCTCGGCGGTCAGGCCGTGGTGCCGGGCGTCGCCGGCACCTGGAAGGATCTTACCGACAACGTCAATCTGCTCGCCGCCAATCTCACCACGCAGGTGCGCAATATCGCCGAAGTGACCACGGCGGTGGCGCGCGGCGACCTGAGCCGCAAGATCACCGTCGACGTCAAGGGCGAAATTCTCGAGCTGAAGAACACCATCAATACGATGGTGGACCAGCTCAACGGCTTCGCCTCGGAAGTCACCCGCGTCGCCCGCGAGGTCGGCACCGAGGGGCTGCTCGGCGGCCAGGCGCAGGCGCCCGGCGTCGCCGGCACCTGGAAGGACCTCACCGACACCGTCAACGTCATGGCCGCCAACCTCACCGAACAGGTGCGCGGCATCGTCAAGGTGGTGACCGCGGTCGCCAACGGCGACCTCAAGCAGAACCTCACCGTGAAATCGAAAGGCGAGGTGGCGGCGCTGGCCGAGACCATCAACAACATGACCGACACGCTGGCGACCTTCGCCGATCAGGTGACCTCGGTGGCGCGCGAGGTCGGCGTCGAAGGCCGTCTCGGCGGCCAGGCCAATGTGCCGGGCGCCGCCGGCACCTGGAAGGATCTCACCGGCAACGTCAATCTGCTTGCCGCCAACCTCACCACGCAGGTCCGCGCCATCGCCGAGGTGGCGACCGCCGTGACCAAGGGCGACCTGACGCGCTCGATTCAGGTGGACGCGCGCGGCGAAGTCGCCGAGCTCAAAGACAACATCAACACCATGATCGACAATTTGCGGCTCACCACCGACCGCAATACCGAACAGGACTGGCTCAAGACCAACCTCGCCAAGTTCACCAATATGTTGCAGGGCCAGCGCGATCTGGCGACCGTGGGCCGGCTGTTGCTGTCGGAGCTGACGCCGCTGGTCAACGCCCATCAGAGCGTGATCTATCAGGTCAATGGCGAAGAGGAGCCCGGATTGCGTCTGCTCTCGGCCTATGCCGACGACGGCGCCAACGGCCATCCCCAGGTGCTCGGCCTCGGCGAGGGCCTGATCGGCCAGTGCGCGGTCGATAAGCGGCGCATGCTGATCACCGAAATGCTCGACGGTGCGACGCCGATCTCCTCGGCTTTGTTCAAGACGGCGCCGCGCAACAATATCGTGCTGCCGGTTTTGTTCGAGAGCCAGGTGAAGGCCGTGATCGAGCTCGCCTCGGTGCAGGAATTCACCGCGCTGCAGACGATGTTCCTCGAACAGCTCACCACCTCGATCGGCATCGTGCTCAACTCGATCGAGGCGACGATGCAGACCGAAGGCCTGCTCAAGCAGTCGCAGCAGCTCGCCGGCGAATTGCAGGCGCAGCAGCGCGAATTGCAGCAGACCAACGAACAGCTCGAGCAAAAAGCCCAGCAGCTGGCCGAACGCAATGTCGAAGTGGAGCGCAAGAACCGGGAAATCGAGCAGGCGCGCCGCGCGCTGGAAGAGAAGGCGACCGAGCTCGCGCTCACCTCCAAGTACAAGTCGGAATTCCTCGCCAACATGTCGCACGAGCTGCGTACGCCGCTCAATTCGATCCTCATCCTCGGCCAGCAGCTCACCGACAATCCGGAAGGCAATCTCAGCGCCAAACAGGTCGAATTCGCCCGCACCATTCACGGCGCCGGCACCGACCTGCTCAATCTCATCAGCGACATTCTCGACCTGTCCAAGATCGAGTCCGGCACGGTGACGGTCGATGCCGAGGATGTCTACGTCGCCAATCTGCTCGATATGGTGGCGCGGCCGTTCCGCCACGAAGCCGAGACCCGGCAGCTCTCGTTCGAGGTCGGCACCGATCCCAATCTTTCGCGCACCATCACCACGGACACCAAACGCCTCCAGCAGGTGCTCAAGAACCTGCTGTCGAACGCGTTCAAGTTCACCGCGCAAGGCGGGGTCCGCCTTGCCGTGTCGCAGGCCTCGAGCGGCTGGAGCGCCGATCATCCGGTGCTCAGCCAGGCTCCCGCTGTCGTCGCCTTCGAAGTCACCGATACCGGCATCGGCATTCCGCTGGAGAAGCAGAAGCTCATCTTCGAAGCGTTCCAGCAGGCCGACGCCTCGACCAGCCGCAAATATGGCGGCACCGGCCTTGGCCTCGCCATCAGCCGCGAATTGGCGAATCTGCTCGGCGGCGAGATCCACCTGCGCAGCGCGCCCGGCACCGGCGCCACCTTCACGCTCTACCTGCCGATCAAATATGTCGGCCCGAGCGCCGGAACGAACGCCGCGAGCGCGGCAGCTATAGTCTCGCCGGCGGCGGTCCAACTGGCCGGCCTGCACGGCGTGCCGGAGCGCACGGTCGAGACGATCCCCGACGACAGGATGGACATCCAGGCCGGCGACGCCATCCTGCTCATTGTCGAGGACGACCCGCATTACGCCCGCATTCTGGTCGATCTGGCGCGCGATAAAGGGTTCAAGGCGCTGCTGGCGACGCGCGGCGACGACGCGCTCAATCTCGCCAAGCAATACCAGCCGGCCGCCGTTTCGCTCGACGTGTTCCTGCCCGACATGCTGGGCTGGAACGTGCTCAGCCAGCTCAAGCAAAACCCGCTGACCCGGCACATCCCGGTGCAGATCGTCTCGCTCGATGAGGATCGTCAGCACGGGCTTGCCCGCGGCGCCTTCGCCTTCGTCAACAAGCCGACCACCCGCGAAGGCATCGACGAGGCGCTGTCGCGGATCAAGCAATTCGCCGAGCCGCGGCGCAAGCGCCTGCTGGTGGTCGAGGACAACGAGGCCGAGCAGACCAGCATCCGCGAATTGCTCGGCCATGACGATATCGAAATCGTCAATGCCGAGACCGGCGGCGACGCGCTGGCGGCCCTGCAGACGCAAGTCTGCGATTGCGTCGTGCTCGATCTGCGGCTTCCCGACATGTCGGGCTTTGAAGTGCTCGAGCACATGCGCTCAGATCAAAGACTTGCCGATATTCCGGTCGTCGTCTTCACCGGCCGCGAATTGTCGGCCGAGGAGGATGCGCGGCTCCACACCATGGCGCGCAGCATCGTCGTCAAGGGCGTGGAGTCGCCGGAGCGGCTCCTCAACGAAACCGCGCTATTCCTGCATCGCGTCATCACCGACCTGCCGGCCGAGAAGCAGACGATGCTGCAGCGGCTCAATTCGTCGGACGAGGACCTGGTCGGCCGCACCGCGCTCCTCGTTGACGACGATCCGCGCAACATCTTCGCGCTGTCGAGCGCGCTCGAGCGCCGCGGCATGAATGTGCTCACGGCGACGACCGGCGCCGAGGCGATCGCGCTGATCAAGGAGACGCCGGCGCTTGCGATCGTGCTCATGGACATCATGATGCCGGAGATGGACGGCTATCAGACCATCGAGCAGATCCGCCAGAATAAGATGTATCGCCGGCTGCCGATCATCGCTTTGACCGCCAAGGCGATGAAGGGCGACCGCGAAAAGTGCCTCTTGGCCGGAGCGTCGGATTATCTGGCCAAGCCCGTCAATACCGAACAGCTGCTCTCCGCTTTGCGGATGTGGCTGCATCGTTGAGGCGACGGCCATGACAGAAAAAACAGAATCTCCCGGGAAAGAAAAGGTCAATGTCCTTTTGGTCGACGACCAGCCGGACAAGCTTTTGGCCTATGAGGTGATCCTCGGTCAGCTCAATGAAAACCTGGTCAAGACCGCGTCGGCGCGCGAAGCGCTGCAGTTCCTGTTGAAGAACGACGTCGCCGTCGTGCTCATCGACGTGTGCATGCCGGAACTTGACGGCTTCCAGCTCGCCGCGATGATCCGCGAGCATCCGCGCTTTTCCAAGACCGCGATCATTTTCATCTCCGCCATTCATCTCACCGAGATGGATCGCCTGCGCGGCTACGAAATGGGCGCCGTCGATTACGTGCCGGTTCCCGTGGTGCCGGAAGTGCTGCGGGCCAAGGTCAAGGTTTTTGTCGAATTGTTCCGCAAGACGCGAGAGCTCGAACGGCTCAATTTGCAGCTTGAGCGTCGCGTCGTTGATCGCACCGCCGAGGTCGAAGCGTCGCATGCGCGGCTGACGCAGGCCGAGCAGGGCAGGAGCCTGGCGCTCGCCGCCGGGCAAATGGGCTCCTGGGATTGGGACCTCGTCACCGGCGAGTGGAAGTGGGACGAGGGCACCTATCGCATCTTCGGCGTCGATCCGAAGACCTTCAACATCAGCGCCGACAGTATTCGCGCGCTCATTCATCCCGACGACTGGCGGCCTTTGGAGGACGTCGGCCGCGAAATGGCGGCCGGCGCGCGCACCCAGCAGAGCGAATTCCGTGTGGTGCGCCTCGACGGCGAAGTCCGGTGGTGCATCGGCACCGCGGCGGCGAGCGTCGACACCGCCGGCAAGGCGGTGCGCATTTCCGGCGTCACCATCGACGTCACCGACCGTAAGGAAGCCGAAGCGCGCCAGGTGTTGCTGGCGCGCGAGGTCGATCATCGCGCCCGCAATGCGCTCGCGGTCATTCAGTCGATCATCCGGCTGACTCGCGCCACCACCGTCAAGGAATACGTGCATGGCATCGAAGGGCGCATCAAGGCACTGGCGCGCGCCCATACCCTGCTGTCGGATTCGCGCTGGAACGGCGCCGACCTTGCCGCGCTGGTCAGCGACGAACTGGCGCCGTATCGGACCGGCGACAGGATTCAATACCAGGGTCCCGACGTGTCGCTGCAGCCGACGACCGCGCAGGGCCTGGCGCTCGCTTTGCACGAGCTTGCGACCAATGCCGCCAAGCATGGCGCGCTGTCGTCGCCCGCCGGCAAGATCCGGCTCGACTGGGACCTGCAGCCGGATGCATTGACGCTCACATGGGTGGAAAAGGGCGGGCCGATCATCGCCCCGCCGTCGATGCGCAATTTCGGCCTCAAGGTCATCAGTGCGAGCATCGAGCAGCAGCTCGGCGGCAAGGCGAATTTCGAATGGGACCCGCAAGGCCTGCGCTGCGTGTTCTCGATACCGCGCAGCGAACTGGCGAAGTCGCACACCGTCCATTCGCTGCGCAGCCGCGCCGATGGCAGGGATAGCGCCCCGAACGATGGCGGCCTGGCGCGAAGCGGCCGGGGTCAGCCGCGCGTGCTCCTGGTCGAAGATGAGGCGCTCGTCGCCATGATGATCCAGGAGACGCTGACCGAATTCGGCTTCGAGGTGCTCGGACCGGTCGGTACCGTGTCGGAAGCGCTCGCCGCGGCGCGCGAGCGCTGCATCGATGCGGCCGTGCTCGACATCAATCTCGGCGACGATCTTGTCTATACCGTTGCCGAGATCCTGTCGCGGCGCGGCGTGCCCTTTGTCTTCGTCACGGGCTACGACGCCGACAGCATCGATGCGCGGTTCAGCGGCATTCCGGTGCTGCAGAAGCCGATCGAGCGGGAATCGCTGCAGCGCATTTTCGCCGGCGACGAACGTAAACAGGGCGGCCGCACCGTCGCCGTCAACTGATCGACGCTTGTTCGTTCGCGCGTCCTTGCCGGGACATGCGCCGGTTCACGCGTCGAGCACCGCGCGAACTTTGGCCGCGAGCTGATCGAGCGTGAACGGCTTGGACAGGAAGTTCACGCCCTGATCGAGCGTGCCGCCGTGAACCACGGCATTCGCCGTATAGCCGGTGGTGAAGATCACTTTGAGACCCGGGCGGCGACGCACGGCTTCGTCGGCGAGCTTCTTGCCGTTCATGTCCGGCATCACGACATCGGTGAAGATCAGCTTCACCTCGGCGACCCGGTCCAGCGTGGTCAGCGCATTGGCGGCGGTGTCGGCCTCGAACACCGTATAGCCGAGCTCGTGTAGCGCATCGGCGGCGAGCCGCCGCATCAGCGGATCGTCCTCGACGACCAGGATGATTTCGCTGCGCTCGCCGGTCCGCACCGGCTCGGCGGTCTCGCGCTTGATCTCCTGCGCATCGCCGATCAGGCGCGGCAGATAGGTCTTCACTGAGGTGCCGGAGCCGGGCTCGCTATAGACTTTGATATGGCCGCGCGATTGCTTGACGAAGCCGTAGACCTGGCTGAGCCCGAGCCCGGTGCCTTTGCCGGCGGCCTTGGTGGTGAAGAATGGATCGAAGGCGCGCGCGGCGACTTCCGGCGGCATGCCAAACCCGGTGTCGGAGATCGCTATCATGACGAACTGGCCCGGCTGGATTTCCTGGTTTTGCCGGCAATAGGCTTCGTCGAGATGAGTATTGGCGGTTTCGATCGTCAGCTTGCCGCCGTCGGGCATGGCGTCGCGGGCATTGATGGCGATGTTGATGATCGCATTCTCGAGCTGCTGCGGATCGGCGTGCACCGTCCACAGGCCGGCTGCGGCGACGGTTTCGATGTGGATATGCTCGCCGAGCGTCGAGTGCAGCAGGTCCGACATGTTGGCGATCATCTTGTTGGCGTCGAGGCGGCGCGGCGACAGCGGCTGCTGCCGCGCGAAGGCAAGCAGGCGCTGGGTCAGCGCCGCCGCGCGCTCGGCCGCCATCGTCGCGGCCTTGAAGAACCGCCCGATATTGAAATCGCCTTTCTGCATGCGGCGCAGAGCGAGATCATGCGCGCCCATGACCACGCCCAGCATATTGTTGAAGTCGTGCGCGATGCCGCCGGTGAGCTGGCCGAGCGCCTCCATCTTCTGCGCCTGCCGGAGCTGGTTTTCGGCCGCCTCGCGGCGGGCGATCTGTTCGATGAGCTTCTCGTTCGAAGCCGCCAGCCGGTCGCGCGCCGCCGTGAGGGCGGAAAACGATACCCGCGTAAAGCGGGCGATCAAGAGGCCCATGCCGCAGATCAGCAGAAAGGCGACGGCGACACCGATCTGAAGAAGCATTGCGGAGCGCTCGGCCGCCGCCTGGCGGCGGGCGAGCAGGCTGTTCTCGTCCGCCTGCATCGCTGCGATCTGGTTGCGGATCTGCCGCATCAGGCGGAAGCCGTTATCGCTGTCGACGATCGCCCGCGCCGCCTCGTCGTGCCCGGCCTTGTATGCATCGAGCGTTGCGTGCAATTCCTCGAGCTTGGCGGTGATGAGAGCGCGCAGCTGCTTGAGCGGTTGCGTTTGCTGCGGATTGGCGCTGATCAGATCCTGGACCTGGTTGAGCGTTGGCGGCAGTTCTTGGACGGCCCGTTCGTAGGGCCCAAGATAGATATCGCGGCCGGTCAGCAGATAGCCGCGCTGGCCGGTCTCGGCGCTTTGCACCAGGCTCAGGATGCGCGTCAGTTGCGCGCGCACCTCGAACGAGTGAAGCACCCAGCCGTCATCGCGCTCATTGCGGTTGCCGAGCCAGAAGGCGGCCGCCATGATCAGGGCCGCCAGCACGGTCGTCGCCAATAAGCTTCGGTTCAGCAGAGTGAGAGGTCTTGGCCCGGCTTTTACGTCGGTCAAGTTTCGCGCCCGGTCGTTGACGGGGCTCTCATCCAACACGGCATGGAGCCCACCAATCGGAGCCTTCAGCGGCCCCAAGCTCGGGCGCCGTGGCGGCGGTGAAGAACACTCCTAGCCCGCATTGGGGGAACTCACTACGTCATTTGATGCAATGCTCTTATTTTGTGCCTGGAACCTTCGGTTGCCTCTCGGAGTTTCTTTAACGCAACGGAATAAAGAAGGTTTTCCGAGTTAAGGCAAATTAGGGCCGCCGCGCCGGATTCGGCGCTACCCGCCGGCCATCGCTGCTCTCATTCATTTGATCCGAAGGTTTCCTGACATGCAGGTGCCCTGCCATGATTGCAAATTGCGTGCTTACGGCTTGTTCAAGCGCGTGACCGGCGAAGAGCTCGCGTGGATTCAGGAAATCAAAAGCGGGCATGTGGAAATTGCGGCGGGCACCGAGATCATCCGCATCGGTGACGACGCACCGGAGGTCTATACGCTCTATGCGGGCTGGGCGTTTCGCTACAAGATGCTGCCCGACGGCCGCCGGCAGATTCTGGCCTTCATGCTGCCGGGCGATTTGCTCGGCCTGCAGGCCGCCATGTTCGACTCCGCCTTGTTCGGCATCGAGGCTCTCACCGACGTTCAGCTCTGCATCTTGCCGCGCAAGAAGCTTTGGCTGTTGTTCGGCCGAATGCCGGGACTGGCCTTCGATATCGCCTGGCTCGGCTCGCGCTCGGAAAGCTTTGTCGACGAAAATCTCACCAGCGTCGGCCGCCGCACCGCGGCGGAGCGCGTCGCCGCGCTGATCGTGACGCTCTACAAGCGCGCCAAGGTGCTGGGCATGGTCGAGAATGAAGCTTTCGCCTTTCCGCTGACCCAGCAGCACATCGCCGACGCGCTCGGCTTGTCGCTCGTGCATACCAACAAGACCATGGCGAAGCTCCGCCGCATGGGCATGTTCAAGCAGCACAACGGTACGATGACGCTGACAAACCCGCGCGTGCTCGAGCGCGTCGCGCAGCACTTCGACGACGAAGTGCCGCAGCGGCCGTTGATCTGATAAAATTCGCTTCCGGCGCGGAACGATTCGTACATCGCGATGCTGTTCACTGCAGGGCATCGCAACGCGCGATCCGGGAACTCACGACGATGAAACTTTTCAAATGCCAGAACTGCGGCCAGTTGCTCTATTTCGAGAACGATCTGTGCGTAAAGTGTTCGCATCGCCTCGGCTTCATCCCCGAGATCACGAACCTCTCGGCGCTGGAGCTCGCGGAGAACGCCGGGCCCGGCATCTGGCGGGCGCTCGCCATCGACAACAAATTCTATCGCTCGTGCGCCAATGCCGAATTCGGTGTCTGCAACTGGATGATCGACGCGGAGAGCGCCGACGTCTATTGCGCCGCCTGCCGCCATAACCGCACCGTTCCCGATACCCGCATCCCCGGAAATGTCGTGGCGTGGCGCAAGATCGAACTCGCCAAGCACATGCTGTTCTATACGCTGATGAAGCTCCGCCTGCCGTGCGACGAAAAAGACAACAGCGGCAAGCCGCGGCTGCGTTTCGATTTCCTTGCCAGCCCGCCGCATCAGGCAGGCCCCCGCATCATGACCGGCCACGACAACGGCCTGATCACGCTTGCGATCGAAGAGGCCGATGATGCCGAGCGCGAGAAGCGGCGCACCATCATGCACGAGCCCTACCGCACGCTCGTCGGTCATTTCCGTCACGAAGTCGGCCATTATTATTGGGACATCCTGGTGCGGGACGGCGGACATGTCGAAGCCTGCCGCGGCATCTTCGGCGACGAGACGGTGGATTATGACGGGGCGCTCAAGGCGTATTATGCCGACGGCGCGCCGCCCGGTTGGCAGGACAATTTCATCAGCGCCTATGCAACATCACACCCATGGGAGGACTTCGCCGAAACCTGGGCGCATTATCTGCACATCGTCGATGCGCTGGAAATGGCGCGCGCCTTCGGCATGTATGTAAATCCTCGTCTGGCCGAGCCCGGCGAGCTCGACGCGCATGTGACCTTCGATCCTTATCTGGTGCGCGAACCTTCGCCTTTGATCGAAACCTGGATTCCGTTGAGCAATGCGCTCAACAGCCTCAACCGCACCATGGGCCTGCCGGATATCTATCCGTTCATTCTGTCGCCACCGGTCGTGGAAAAGCTGAGCGCGATCCATGATCTCATTCATGGCAACGCGCTTCCCGCAAAGGCAGCCGCCGGCGCGACAGCGTCCGACAAGGCGTTCGGGAGCGGCGCGGGCACGGATAATCCCGCGCCGGACAAGTCGGCGGCATGAGCCGCGGTCTCTGTTGTGCGGTTGAGCAACGAAATAGCCGGCGCCGGAATGCCGGCGCCGGCTGCGCTCCCGTTGCGGGAGCGGAGCGTCAGGTTTCGATGACCGCCACGATTTCCATGTCGTTCGGATCGACGATCAGGATCTGATCGCGGACGACGATGTAATCGTAGCCTTCGTATTGCGGGACAACCTGCACGACGTCCTCGGGAAGCGCCACGACATGCACCGTCCTCGGCACCGTGGCGCCGACGGCGATATGAAAATCGACATTCGAAGTCACCCGCGCCGACGGCTTCTTGCCGATCATGCCGCCGATGCGTGACTTCTGGTCCTGGGACAACTGCACCGAAGCGCCGTGGGATGTTGCGCCGCCATGTATGCCGGCTTGCCCGCCGCCACGCACGTCGCCTTGCGCGTTCTGCTGCACGGCGCCTGCGCCGGACTTGCCGGGCTCGGTTTGTGCGCCTTTCAGCTCGGTGCTCTTCGCGCCGGGATTCTTCTCGGTCTGGGCCGAATTCTGGTCCATGCGCTGGCCCGTCTTGGCGCCTTCCTTGACGCCTTCCTTGGCGCCTTCCTGTGCCGACTGTCCCGACGGCCCGCGAGATTTTTCATCTGATTGCGCGCCGTTCTCGTACTTCATCGCGCCGCCGAGGCCGCCTTTTTGCTCGATGGTTTTGCCGCTCTGTCCGCTCTCCGGTTTTGTTGAACCGGCAGCGGGCGGGCTCTGCATTGTTTGCGCTGCGGCGATCGTTGTGAATCCGGCGACCGCCGCGGCCGCGACCGTCGTCATCCATGCAGTCTTCAATGGGCTTTGTTTTCTCATTTCATCCTCTCCGGAAGTTTGGTTCATTTTCTGTTGTGTTCCTCTAGTCGCGGAGATTTGCTTGAGCGGAACAAATCGCGGCGACGAACACTCATGCCCCAACTCGGCCGCGCCGCGACCGTTCCGGTTTCGCTCCGGTTCCCCTCTATGTCATTTGCTGCATGAGATCCTGAACGGCGTTGTGGAACGCGTCGGTGTTCGGACGCGTTGTCGGTCGTGAACATCAGAGGTGAAAGCGAACATCAGAGGTGAACGCGATGGACTGGAATCGCATTGAAGGAAATTGGAAGGAAGCCAAAGGCAAGATCAAACAGAAATGGGGTCAACTCACCGACGACGATCTTGCCCAGATCGACGGCCAGCGCGATCAGCTGGAAGGCAGGATTCAGCAGCGCTACGGCCTGGCCAAGGACACGGTGCGCCAGAACGTCGACGATTGGCTGAAGGCGCAGCCGTAATCACGGCGCCGCCGCATGTCCCGGACATGTCCCGGAAAAGTGGACACCGGCTTTCCGATAAAGGACGTGCGCAGAGTTAAGGATCCGGCGCCTGGCCGCGGGGATGAGGGCGATCTCATCCCCGCGTTGCCACTTTCGTGAAAGGAGGAGCCGACATGAACGCCCCGACTTCCAAGCAATCGGCGGACGATCGCATCGTTCTATCGAAAAGTCAGGCAAGGCAGGCCGTGACGGGCCATAACGTGCGCTATGTGCTTGGCTTCAGCCTGGTCGCAGTCGTGATCGCGTTTGTGGCGATTTACGCGGCCTATTTCGGCGTCTGACTCTTTCGGCGTCTGAGCCGTGGCGAGCGAGCGCCGCACGGTGCCGGAAACCTCTTGGGCACGCCTACGTTTACTCAACGTTCGAGCACGGCGGCCGGAAGCGGACCGCCGCTCCCCAAACAGACAGAAAAGCAAACAGACAGAAAAGAAAGTACGGCCATGGGACTGTTCACAAAAGACATCAAGTCGATGGAAGACCTCTTCGTGCACCAATTGCGCGATATCTATTACGCGGAGAAGCAGATCACCCGGGCGCTGCCGGAGATGATCGAGAAAGCCGATGATCAACAGCTCAAGGAGGGTTTCCAGACGCATCTGCGCGAAACCGAGAACCATGTGAAGCGCCTCGACCGGGCTTTCGAAATTCTCGGCAAGAAGCCGTCGGGTGTCGACTGCCCGGCCATCGACGGCATTCTCGATGAGGCCGAAGAAGTTGCCGGCGAAGTTGAGAACAAGAGGGTGCTCGATGCCGCCCTGATCGCCGCGGCCCAGGCTGTCGAGCACTATGAGATGACACGTTACGGCACGCTCATCGCCTGGGCGCGTCAGATCGGCCACGATGACGTGGCGGCGCTGCTCTTGCAGACGCTCGACGAGGAAAAGGCGACCGACAGGAAATTGACCTTGATGGCCGAAGCGCAGGTGAATCGGAAGGCCGCCTGACCCCCATCCCAGGCGCTTTTCGAGAGGCGGCGCCGTACCCAGGCGGCGTCGCCTCGCCGCCATTGCCTCTTGAGCCCGCAGCCATTCCCTGTTTTGTTGCGCGCGGCACACCGGAATTGCCGTGCCGCGAACAGGTGAGGAAAATGGCCAAAGCGAAGGGTAGGAAGACTTCAACCAAGACGGCAAAAACCAAGACGTCAGAGGGTTCTGCGAAGGCGGCGCACGATGCGATCAGGCAGAAGCTGATCGTAGCGGGCAAGGTGCTGGTGCAGGAAGGCCAGGACGACTTCACCCGCGGCCACATCTCGTTTCGTCTGCCGAACGACCCCGGCCTGTTCTTCATGAAGCCGCACAGCATCGGGCTCGACGAGATCACGATGGCGAACATCCTCACCATCGACCTCGAGGGCAATGTCGTCTCCGGCACCGCACGGCGGCACAGCGAGGTCTATATTCATTCCGAGATTCTTAAGGTGCGGCCCGACGTCAATTGTGTCATCCACACGCATCCGACTTACGCGACGGCGCTGTCGGCGACCAATCGCAGTCTGAAGACGTATTCGCAGCCCGGCGCACTGTTCTACGAGGCGCTCGGGACCTATGCCGACACCATCAATCTCA
>Ga0335076_10001850_pt1 | contig 20716 bp, 17 predicted proteins | sample Lox_Sample_25_FD_206717 | JGI IMG/M metagenome (GOLD analysis project Ga0335076, IMG submission 206717) | Soil microbial communities from Loxahatchee National Wildlife Refuge, Florida, United States - Lox_Sample_2.5 | ecosystem: Environmental > Terrestrial > Soil > Wetlands | place: USA...
AGGCGCGCCGAACCGATTTTCGTCACCGCCGACTGCGTCGGCTCGGAGCTGCTGGCCGCCCAGTCACCTGATGGCTCGGCTGAAGACCAGGTACTCAGCTGCCTGCTGGACGCCGACCTGACCGCGGCCCTGCGGGCCCTGCCGGCCAGGCACCGGATGGTCGTCTATCTCGCCTACCTCCAAGGACTCGGCTACCAGCAGATCTCCGCCCTTACCGGCATCCCGCTCGGCAGCGTGAAGTCGTCCCTGCACCGGGCCCGGCGCCGGCTTCGCGCCGAACTCGGCGGTCACGCACCTCGCGGCTAGGTCAGCGGCTCCCCTTCGCCCGGCCAGCCAAAAGGAACACCCCCTGACAATGAATGAGAGAGGATAAGCCGGTGGGCGCTTGGTGGGTGAGATTGGGGTCGCCTAGCGGGCCCCGGTCGTTCGATCCTTTCCGCATCGCGGACCTGGAATACCGGATGTGGGTGGGTTACTACCTGCGGCGCTGGACTGACGTGCTGGCGGCTTCGGTCAGGCTGCTCCGGCTGGGGTTCGGCACGGACTGGGTGCGGGCCATCCAGGGCGCCAGGCTGATGCTGCGCGCCGTCCGGTTGTGGGCGCCGTTTCCCGACAACGATCCGGACGGCGCCCGGGCCTGCATGGGTGAGCTGTACGCGCTGGTCAGGCTCCGTTTCGGCGAGCCTGCCGACCCGGCCCGGGCGGCCAGCCTTGAGATCGACTGGTGGCGGGCGCACCGCCACCGCCAGTATGCGCCCGATCCCGCGGCAACTGGCGACGAGCTGCTCGACTCGGTGACCCGCTTGTACTGCTACCTCTTCGGCCTGACCGACGATGCGGTCAGGCCAGCGGCGGTGCACCGGGTGCAGGCGATGGATCTGTCCGACCAGTGGGTCCGGGACGGCTGCCCACCCGACAGCCCGCTGCTCCCGCTCGAGCACGCCGCGCTGGTCCGCGCTTACTCCGCGCTGCTCGCCGCCGTCCACCACGGGCAGCCCCCCCGGTGAGCGGTGTTCGCCCTGGGTAAGCGCGCAATCCGTAATAGTTCCGTGATATCCGCGCGATCCGGTTGAGCCGCCGGATGCCGGTCACTACCGTGATCTCGATACGCCGAAAGGAGCGTGACACGTACGTGGGCAAGCTGCTGGTGAGGGTATCCGGGTGGCGACGTGGCATCGCATTCACGGCCGGGCTTGCCGTGATGGGCGGCCTCGCCGCGTACGGCGGGATAGCCGGCGCGGCCCCGCAGCCGACCGTGGACCAGGTCCAGGCCAGGATCAACCAGCTCACCACGCAGTTCGACAACGTCAGCGAACAGCTCGACCAGGCCAGCCAGCAGCTTTCCGCCGCGCGGTCGAGGCTGGCCCAGGTCCGCGTGCACCTGAACCACGCCGATGCCCAGTTCCGGACGTCGCAGGCCGACGTGGCGCAGACCGCCGCCGCGGCCTTCGAGGACACCGGCGCGACCTCCGTCGCGGGCGTGCTCACCTCGGGCGACCCCTCGGCCGTGCTGCAGCAGGGGTCGCTGCTGATGGAGCTGTCCGGCAACCGCAACGCCCAGACGCGGCAACTACTCGCCGACGCCGGCCAGCTGGCCGGCGTCGAGCAGCAGATGCAGCGCACCGAGAACGGGATCGCCGCCCTCAAGGGCCAGCTCACGGCCCATAAGGATGCCCTGGGCAGGCTCATCACGACCGAGAAGGCGACCCTGGCCAGCCTGACTGCGCCGGAGCAGCAGACGGTCGAGAACAACTCGATCGGCGCGGGCGGCACGACTACGTCCGCCTACACCGGGCCCACCACGACCCAGGCGGAAAAGGCAGTCGCGTTCGCCTACGCCCAGCTCGGCAAGCCGTATCAGTGGGGTGCCACCGGGCCGGACAGCTACGACTGCTCCGGGCTGGTCCAAGCCGCCTGGGCGGCGGCCGGGGTCGCGATACCGCGCGATACCTACGAGCAGTGGGCCGCCCTACCGCACATGGCCACGTCCGCCATCCAGCCCGGTGACCTGCTGTACTACGACGGCGTCGGGCACGTCGCCATGTACGTGGGGGACGGCTACATCATCGACGCCCCGCAGACCGGGCTGGACGTCGAGAAGATCCCGATGAGCACGGGCTGGTACGCGGCCACCCTGGTGGGCGCCGCCCGGCCGTAGCGTGGCCCGTCAGGCCAGGGCCAGGGCGACGGCGTGCAAGGCCAGCCCCACGCCCGCCCCCACCACCGTGCCGTTGATGCGGATGAACTGCAGGTCGCGGCCGAGGAGCAACTCCAGCTGGCTGGACGTCTCGGCGGCGTCCCACCGCTCGATGGTCCCGGTTACCAGGCCGGCCAGCTCGTCATGGAACTGGTCGGCCAGCGCCCGGGCGCCGGACTCGACCATGCGCGCCAGGCCTTCCTGGAGCCGCGGGTCGGACCCGAGGCGCCGGCCGGCCGCCGCCAGCACGTCGGCCAGCCGGCGGCGCAGTTCGGAGTCCGGGTCGGCCGCCTGGATCCGCAGCGTCTCCTTGGCCTTCTGCCACAGCGCCGAGGACCAGTCGCGCAGCCCGGCGCTGCGCAGGACCTCGCGCTTGAGACGCTCCCCGCGCTCGCGTAGCTCCGGGGAGGTCTCGAGGCGGTCGGGGAGCCCGACGATCCACTCCTCGAACTGACGCCGGGTCTCGTCGCCGGGATCGGCGGCCATGGCCGCCAGCCGGTGCCGCAGGCGGTGATACAGCCGGTCGAAGACCCGCCGGTAGACCGCGTCCGGCACCCAGCTGGGCGCCTCGGCCTCGAACAGCTCACGCAGCTCCAGGTAGTGGTCGGCGACATAGCGGTCGGCGGCCGACACGAGGGCATCGAACAGCCCCGCGTGGTGGCCGCCCGCGATGACGACCCGCAGGGCCCGCCCGGCCAGCGGCGCCATCTCGACGCGGTCCACCGCCCGGGTCAGTTCGGCGGTGAGCACGCGCTGGACATCCTCATCGCGGAGCGCCTCGGCCACGGTGACCACCAGGTCCGCGGCGTGACCGGCGAAGCGAGCGGCGCTGGCCTGGTCCGCCAGCCGCCCGGCCAGGCGCGGAACGAGGCGGGCAGCGCGGATCCGCTCGGCCAGGACATCGCCGTTGAGGAAGTTCTCCTGCACGAACCGGCCGAGCGTGGCGGCGAACTGGTCCTTGCGCTCGACCAGCAGCGCCGTGTGCGGTATCGGCAGTCCCAGGGGCCGGCGGAACAGGGCCGTCACCGCGAACCAGTCGGCCACGCCGCCGACCATGGAGGCCTCCGCGCCGGCCTGGACGTAGCCGAGGAGGACACCGTGGGCGCCGACCGCGGTCACGGCCACGAACAACACGGTGACCGCGGCGAGCAGACCGGTGGCCCGGCGCCGCGCGGCGGCCAGGCGGCGGGCGCGCAGTGCCGCCGGCTCGGGCTCTAGCGCGGATGCCGGCGCGGTGGACACCGTCGCGGTAGATTCCATCTGGCCAGCATGACAGGGACGGTCGAGACCGGATGCGCGGGCGTGCTCGTCCGGATACCGCTTCGGGTGCTGCTGCCGTGCCTGGCGGTGAGCCTGGCTCCGGCCAGCAGGCTACGGGCCAGCCGACTACCGGTCAGCCGGAGAACCTGAGCGCGTAGCGGACGGTGTGCGCCGTGAGGGTGTGGCCGGGCAGCACGCGCGGGCCGCACGAGCCGCTGCCGATGCCGTGGTGGGCGGCGTCGAGGTGCACGTAGGTGCGGCCATCCGGCACCAGGTCCGGCGTGTGCCCGGCGGCGGTGAGCAGTCGCGGTGACCAGCGCCGGACGGTGCAGTCGAAGTACGGGTAGCCGGTCACGCCCAGGCTCTGGCCCGGCTGGCCGGACAGGGTCAGGCTGCGGACCTGCATGCGGTTGCCGTTCTCCTGGGGCCGGACGTACGGGGTGGCCAGCGAGCTCACCGGCGCGCTGAACCGGCCCACCCGGGTGGCGAGATGCGTGTCCCGGTACGCCTCGCCCGGACCGCGCCCGAACCAGCTCACCTCCTCGATATCCGCGTCGAGCACCACGAGCAGCCCGATCCTCGGCAGCGGGCACGGCCAGGCGCCGTCCGGCGCGACGTGGATCGACAGCAGGCCGCCGGCGGTCCAGGTGAGGGTGGCGAGGAGGCCGAAATCGGCTCCGGCGGGCGCCATCCGCAGCCGAGTGCGCAGCACGTCCTCGCCGTGCTCCACGGCGAGGATCCGCCGCTGCAGCCGGTCCAGGCCCGCCCGGCGCCACGCGAGGGCCACCGTCGGCGCGTCGTTGTCGGTCGGGGCCCGCCAGAAGTCCGGGGCGGCCGAGTGGACCGCGAACGGGCCCAGGCGGCGCAGTTCGCCGGTGTCGCCGTCCAGGGCGGCGCACCCCAGCGTGCGCTGGCCCGGCCGCCGGCCGGGCGTTGCCGCGGGTATGTGCGGCTCCGCGACGGCGGGCCCGGCTAGCGGCGCCTGGCCGAAGGCGACCTCATGGCCCGCGGCGGCCCAGCGAGTGTCCGCGGCCAGCGACGCGGTGACGGTGAGCCAGCGCTCCGCTTCGGGGCGCGGCGCCATGGCGCCGGTCAGCGCCGGGGGGAAGCCGACGTGGCCCGTGCCGCCGGCGGGCACCGCCGGCACGGCCAGGTCCCCGGCCGCGCGGAGCACGCCGCCGTCCTCGACCCGCCACCGGAAGCGGTAGCGTCGCGTGCCGGCGGTGTGCTGCCGGTTCTGCACCGCGATGCTGCGGGTGCCGGGATCGATGGCGATCGCGACCGGCGCGAACACCGCCTTGGCCTCGAGCAGCCCCGGCGACGGGGCGCGATCGGGGAAGACCAGGCCGTCGATGACGAAGTTGCCGTCGTGCACGGGCTCACCGAAGTCGCCGCCGTAGCCGAAGTACCGCTCGCCGGCCGGGGTGACCTGGGTGATCCCGTGGTCTATCCATTCCCAGACGAACCCGCCGTGCAGCCGCGGGTGCCGGTCGAACAGGGCCTGATACTCGGCCAGGCCGCCCGGCCCGTTGCCCATGGCGTGCCCGTATTCGCACAGGATCACGGGCAGCGCGCGACGGCGCTCGTCGTACTCGGGGTTCGCGGTGCCGGGTTCGGCCTGGCGGCCGATCGCGTCGAGTTCGTCGTACCCGGGGTACATCCGGCTGTAGACGTCGGCATAAAAGGCGTCATGCTCGCCCTCGTAGTGGATCAGCCGGCTGGCGTCGCGGCCGCGGATCCACCCGGCCATCGCCTCGAGGTTGCGGCCCGTGCCGGATTCGTTGCCCAGCGACCACATGATCACGCTGGGATGATTCTTGTCCCGCTCGACGGTGCGCTGGATCCGGTCCAGGTAGGCCGGCCGCCACCGCGGGTCATCGCTGGGGTTGCCGCGCCAGTTCGCGAGCGCGAAGCCGTGGGTCTCCAGATCACACTCGTCGATCACCAGCAGCCCGTACTCGTCGCACAGCGCGAGGAACCGCGGGTCGGGCGGATAGTGGCTGGTCCGCACCGCGTTGATGTTGTGCTGTTTCATCAGGACGACGTCCGCCCGCAGGGTGGCCTCATCCAGGCTGCGGCCGGTCTCGGGATGCCACTCGTGCCGGTTCACGCCGCGGAACTGCACCGGGCGGCCGTTGAGCCGGATCTGCCCGCCGGCCACCTCGATGCGGCGGAACCCGACCCGGAAGCTGATCTCCCCGCCCGGGCCGGCCAGCACCGCGGAGTACAGCCGGGGGCATTCATCCGACCAGGGTTCGGCGGCGACGCGATGACCGGCGTCGGCCGGGGCGCCGTCGATCCCGAGCTCCGGCACCGACAGCCGGGCCGGGCCGTCCGCGTCGACCCGGAGGGTGGCGGTGCCGCGGCCGGCGTCGTAGTCGGCGTGGACGAAGAAATCCCTGATCGCGCCGGGCGGCTCGGCGATGACCGTCACGCTGCGGAAGATGCCGGACAGCCACCACATATCCTGGTCCTCCAGATAGGAGCCCGCCGACCACTGGTGTACGCGGACCGCGATGACGTTATCGCCCGGCGTGAGGAGACGGGTGATGTCGAACTCACGGACAAGCCGGCTCCCCTGGCTGTCGCCGGCGGCCGCCCCGTTGACGAACACGGCGAAGCACGAGTCCACCCCGTCGAAGCGGACCACGGCCGACCCGGGCCAGTCCGGCGGGAGCGTGAAGTGCCGCCGGTACTCGCCGGCCGGGTTGCGGCCGGGAACGTGCGGCGGGTCGACCGGGAAGGGATAGGTCAGGTTGGTGTAGGCAGGCGGGCTGTACCGGGGCGGGCCGGGCAGGCCGGCCAGCTGCCAGCAGGACGGCACCGCGATGTCATCGAAGTGGGTGTCGTCGAAGTCCGTGGCCTCGAAACCCGGCGTCAGGTCGGCCGGGCCCCGGGCGCAGCGGAACTTCCAGATCCCGTCCAGGCTGAGCCGCCTGCCCCCGGCCTGCGAGGCGCGGGCGGGGGCATAGCCGTGCCCGGGGCTGAACGACTCGACGTACCCCAGGTCGCCGGGCGGCATCCGGCCCGTTCCCGCGTCCCGCATCATGCCAGCATGGCATCCCCCGGACGGGTCGTCAGCTGGCCGTTCCCCCGGTGGCCAGCCGCATGAGGTCGGTGTCGAGGTCGATGGCGCCCTCGCCCGCCGGGTCGTGCCGGTAGCTCTGCCAGGACTCGTCCCTGACCTGGGCGGCGAAACCGCTCTCCATCAGCAGCACGAGCTCCACCGCGGCCCGGTCGATGCGCGTGGTCAGCGCCGGGTCACTCCAGTCTTCCGGGGCCGCGAACAGCGAGGTCGGCACGGTCAGGCTGCGCAGGTAGGCGAACATCGGGCGCATCTGGTCGTCCGCGACCAGGGCGTGCCGCGCCGTCCCGGCGGTCGCGGCGAGCACGACCGGCTTGGCGATGAGCAGGTCGCTGTCCAGCACCTGGAAGAACGAGATGAACAGCCCGCTGGGGCCGGCCTGGTAGACCGGGGTGCTGGCGATGATGCCGTCGGCTTCGCCGAGGGCGGTGATCGCCTGCCGCAGCTTCGGCGTGACCAGCCGGGAGACCAGCGCCGTCGAGATGTCGGCGGCGATCTCGCGCAGGTCGATGACGCCGGCCGTCACCTGGTGTCCGCGCCGGGCGGCCAGGGCCGTGACGCGGTCGGCGGTGCGGTCGGCCAGCATCCTGGTCGAGGAGGGATCGCTGGTGCCCGCGCTGACCACGACGAGCCTGAATCGTTCGGCCTGCCGGGGGGCGGTCATGGGATCAGGACCTCTCCGGGGCCGTCGGCGGTCACGCGCGCGGCGGACCGGCCGGCTAGTTTCCGGCAGAGCGTTTCCAGCTGGGCGAGTTCGCCGGCGCTCAGCCCCGCGGTCATGGCGCGCGCCACGCTGCGCGCGTGGCGGCGCCCGATCGCGCGCTGCACCGCGCGCCCGTCCTCGGTGAGCGACAGCCGCACCCCGCGCCCGTCGGCCGGGTCGGGCAGGCGCTCGACCAGGCCGCGCTCGGCCAGCCGGTCCACCAGGCGGGACAGGGCCGGCTGGCTGAGCAGGACGTGGCGGTTCAGCTCGCTCAGCCGCAGCGGGCCTGGGCACTTGGACAGCGTGTAGAGCACGTCGTACTCGCGCAGCGACACGTCCGCCCAGATGTCCTCGGCGGCGAACTGCTTCAGCAGCACGGCGTGGGCGGTCAGCAGCGCCTCCCACGCCTGGTTGGCGAGGTGCCCGCGGTCGGTCATCACGGCTCCGGGTACTCGGCGGCGACCGCGGCGTCGGTGTCCTGGTACGGGGCCCCGGCCGTGATGTTGTCGCCGCGGTTCGGGTTCGGGCGCGGCTGGCGCGGGGCCTGGTCGCCGTACTTGGCCCGGACCAGGCTGGCGTGGGTGGGCGCCTGCGGCGTCTGCGGGTCCTGCCGCGCGGCGATCTCCTTGCGGAGCACCGGCACGACCTCCTCGCCGAGCAGGTCGAGCTGGTCAAGCACGGTCTTCAGCGGCAGGCCGGCGTGGTCCACCAGGAACAGCTGGCGCTGGTAGTCGCCGAAGTGCTCGCGGAAGGTCAGCGTCTTGTCGATGACCTCCTGCGGACTGCCCACCGACAGCGGCGTCAGCTCGGCGAAGTCCTCCAGCGACGGCCCGTGGCCGTAGACCGGCGCCTCGTTGAAGTAGGGCCGGAACTCCCTCCTGGCGTCCTGCGAGTTCTTCGCGATGTAGGCCTGGCCGCCGAGGCCGACAATGGCCTGCTTCTGCGAGCCGTGGCCGTAGTGAGCGTAGCGCTGCCGGTAGAACCGGATCAGGCGCATGTAGTGCTCCTTGGGCCAGAAGATGTTGTTGGCGAAGTACCCGTCACCGTAATAGGCCGCCTGCTCGGCGATCTCCGGGGTGCGGATCGAGCCGTGCCACACGAACGGCGGCACGTCGTCCAGCGGCCGCGGGATCGACGTGAAGCCCTGCAGCGGGGTGCGGTACTTGCCCTGGGCGTCCACGACGTCCTCGCGCCACAGCCGGTGCAGCAGGTTGTAGTTCTCCAGCGCCAGCGGCAGGCCCTCCCTGATGTCCTGGCCGAACCACGGGTACACCGGGGCCGTATTGCCGCGCCCGAGCATCAGGTCCATCCGGCCCTTGCTCAGGTGCTGCAGCATCGCGTACTCCTCCGCGATGCGCACCGGGTCGTTGGTCGTGATCAGCGTCGTCGCCGTGGTCACGATCAGCCGCCTGGTGGTCGCCGCGATGTAGGCCAGCAGCGTGGTCGGCGAGGACGAGAAGAACGGCGGGTTGTGATGCTCGCCGATCGCGAACACGTCCAGGCCCGCCTCCTCGGTCTTCTGCGCGATCGCCGCGATCGCGTCGATCCGTTCGGCCTCGCTGGGCGTCTCACCCGACACCGGATCCCGGGTGATGTCACTAACCGAGAAGATCCCGAACTGCATGGTCATTCCTCTCATGCCGGCGGTCGCGTCCCGGCCGGACCCGGCTCAGATATATGCGTTTGCATGTACCTGTAACCGCGCGGCCGCCGGATTATTCCGCCCGGCCGCGGCGGACCCAACCCCGGGCATCGACGGGATGGCACAGGCTGGCCCGGGTCACGCCAGCCCGGTGCCCGGCTACCAGCGCCGGCAGCCGCACTGGTAACGGAGGTCCCGGCTGCCGCCGCCGAGGCGGCGGCACGGCCGCTCCGTCAGGCCGCGGTCACGGCTGCTCCGCGGGGGTGATGACGGCAAGCGTCTCGTCCAGCGCGACCTGCTGGCCGGGCGCGGCGGTGAGTTCGGTGACCACGCCGTCGGCCGGGGCGCGCACGATGTGCTCCATCTTCATCGCCTCCACGATCAGCAGCGGCTGCCCGGAGGAGACCCGCTCGCCCGGCGCGGCCTTGACCGCCAGCACGGTGCCCGGCATCGGGCTGCGGACCACGCCGTCACCGCCGCCCGCGTCCGCGGGCCCGGCCGCCAGCGGCTCCTGTTCGGCCAGCGCCCAGGCCTGCCCGTTCCGGCCCAGCCAGGCCGTGGCGCGGCCGCCGGCTCCGACGTGCGCGTACGCGTAGCGCCTGGTCTGGCCGCCGGACGTGACCACAAGCTCGCCGCCCTCGAACTGCGCCCGCGCGGCGACCGGCTCGGCGGCGCCGACGGCTACCTCGGCGCCAGCCGAGGCCCGCCCGCGGACCCGCACGGGCACCGGGTGGCCGGCCCCGAGGCGCACCGTGGTCCAGGCCGGCCCGCCCACCCGCCATCCGTCCGGCACGTCCCACGGGCTGTACCGCTCCCCAGCCGGCTCGAGCAGCAGCAGGTGGGCGAGGGCCGCGGCGGCCAGCACATCGTCCGGCGCGCCGGACGCGCCGGACGCGGGCACGGCCCGTTCGGCCAGGCCGGTGTCGAGCCGCCCGGCGACCACGTCGGGGTGGGCCAGCAGCGCCCGCAGATAGCCGATGTTGGTGGTGACGCCGAGCACCGCCATGGCCGCCAGCGCGCCGTCGAGCCGCCGCAGCGCGGTCGCCCGGTCGGGGCCGTGCGCGATGACCTTGGCCAGCATCGGATCATAGGCGCTGCTCACGGTCATGCCCTCGGCCAGCCCGGAGTCCACCCGCACGTGCGGCAGGACCGGCTCGCGCAGCGCGAGGACCGAACCCCCGGTGGGCAGGAACCCGCGGGCCGGGTCCTCGGCGTAGACGCGGGCCTCGGCGGCGTGGCCGTCCAGCAGGATCTCGTCCTGGCGCACCGGGAGCGGCTCGCCCGCGGCCACCCGGACCTGGAGCTCGACCAGGTCCAGGCCGGTCACCAGCTCGGTCACCGGGTGCTCGACCTGCAGCCGGGTGTTCATCTCCAGGAACCAGAAGTCCTCCGGCGAATCGCCGGAGGCGATGAACTCCACGGTCCCGGCGCCCACGTAGCCGACGCTGCGCGCCGCCTCGACGGCGGCGGCGCCCATCGCGGCGCGGCGGCGCACATCCAGCAGTGGCGACGGCGCCTCCTCGATGATCTTCTGGTGCCGCCGCTGCAGGCTGCACTCGCGCTCGCCGAGGTGGATGACGTGGCCGTGGCCGTCGGCCAGGACCTGGACCTCGATGTGCCGGGGCCGGGAGATGTACCGCTCGGCAAGCAGCGTCCCGTCGCCGAAGGCGGCCACGGCCTCCCGCCGCGCCCCGTCCAGCGCGGCAGGCAGCTCCGCAGCGGCCGGAACCAGCCGCATGCCCTTGCCGCCGCCGCCGGCCGACGGCTTGATCAGCACCGGGAAGCCGATCTGGGCCACCGCGGCGGCCAGCTCGCCGTCGGACATGCCGGCCGCGCCGGCCCCCGGGACCACCGGGACGCCGGCCGCCGCCACCGTGGCCTTGGCCGCGATCTTGTCGCCCATCGCCTCGATCGCGGCCGGCGGCGGCCCGATGAAGGTCAGCCCGGCGGCGGCGCAGGCGCCAGCGAACGCGGCGTTCTCGGACAGGAATCCGTAGCCGGGATGCACCGCCTCGGCGCCGGCCTGGCGGGCCGCGGCCAGGATCCGTCCGGCGTTCAGGTAGCTCTCGGCGGCGGGGGCCGGGCCGAGCCGGACGGCGTCGTCGGCCTCCCGGACGTGCCGGGCGCCAGCGTCCGCGTCGCTGTAGACGGCGACGCTGCGGATGCCGAGCGCGCGCAGCGTGCGGGTGATCCGGACCGCGATCTCGCCGCGGTTGGCCACCAGGACGCAGGAGAACATGGGCCTCACATCCGGAAGACGCCGTAGCGGACCGGCTCGAGCGGCGCGTTGGCCGCCGCCGCCAGCGCCAGCCCCAGCACCCGCCGGGTGTCCAGCGGGTCGATGATCCCGTCGTCCCACAGCCGCGCGGTGGAGTAGTACGGGTTCCCCTGGTGGTCGTACCGCTCGCGGATCGGCCGCTTGAACTCCTCCTCGGCCCCGGCCCCCCAGTCCTGCCCGGCGGCCTCCAGCTGGTCGCGGCGCACCGTGGCCAGCACGTTGGCGGCCTGGTCACCGCCCATCACCGAGATCCGGGCGTTCGGCCACATCCACAGGAACCGGGGCGCGTACGCCCGGCCGCACATGGCGTAGTTGCCGGCCCCGAACGAGCCACCGATGATCACGGTGAACTTCGGCACCCGGGCGCAGGCCACGGCGGTGACCATCTTGGCGCCGTGCTTGGCGATGCCCCCCGCCTCGTACTGCGCCCCGACCATGAACCCGGTGATGTTCTGCAGGAACACCAGCGGCACCCGGCGCTGGTCACACAGCTCGATGAAGTGCGCGCCCTTGAGGGCCGACTCGCTGAACAGCACCCCGTTATTCGCGACGATGCCGGCCGGATGCCCGCGCAGGTGCGCGAACCCGGTCACCAGCGTGGGGCCGAACGACGCCTTGAACTCCGCGAACCGGCTCCCGTCGACGATCCGCGCGATGACCTCGCGCACGTCGTACGGGGTACGCCAGTCGGCGGGCACCACCCCGTACAACCCGGCCGGGTCCACCGCCGGCTCCTCGGCCGCGACCACATCCCACGGGACCGCGGGCCGCGGCGCCACGGTGGCGACGATCGAGCGGACGATCCGCAGCGCGTGCGCGTCGTCGTCGGCCAGGTGGTCGGCCACGCCCGAGGTCCGGGCGTGCAGCTCCCCCCCGCCCAGCTCCTCGGCCGTCACCACCTCCCCGGTCGCCGCCCGCACCAGCGGCGGGCCGCCCAGGAAGATCGTGCCCTGGTTCCGCACGATCACCGTCTCGTCGCTCATCGCCGGCACGTAGGCGCCGCCCGCCGTGCAGGAGCCGAGCACCGCGGAGACCTGCGGGATGCCCCGCGCCGACAACGTGGCCTGGTTGTAGAAGATCCGGCCGAAGTGCTCACGGTCCGGGAACACCTCGTCCTGCATCGGCAGGAACGCGCCGCCGGAGTCGACCAGGTAGATGCAGGGCAGGTGGTTGTGCAGCGCGACCTCCTGGGCGCGCAGGTGCTTGCGGACCGTCATCGGGTAGTAGGTGCCGCCCTTGACGGTGGCGTCGTTGGCCACGATCACGCATTCCCGGCCGCTGACCCGCCCGACGCCGGCGATCAGGCCGGCCGCCGGAGCCTCGTCGCCGTACATGCCGTTCGCCGCCAGCGGGGACAGCTCCAGGAACGGGGAACCGGGATCGGTCAGCGCGTCGACCCGGTCCCGGGGCAGCAACTTGCCCCGTCCGGCGTGCCGCTCGCGGGCCCGCTCCGGGCCGCCCCAGGCGGCCGCCGCCAGACGGGCCCGCAGCTCCGCGGCCAGCGCGGCGTGCTCGGCCGCGTTGCGCCGGAACCCGTCGCTGGCCGGATCGGCCAGGCTGCGCAGCGCCGGCGCCGTCCCCGCCAGCATCTGGTCAGCCACCCCTGCCCAACTCGGCGTCATCCACGGCTACTCATGCTAATGAGCAGATACCGGTCTGGCGTTCCCGGGGCGGGCCGGCGCAAGGTAGTGAGCATGACGCTGGGACCGAACCAGATCAACCGGCACTCCGAACGCGCCAGGACCGGGCGGGCGGACCTGGACGCGGTGCTCGACGCCGGGCACCACGTGGGGACGCTGAGCACGGTGGCCGACGGCAGGCCGTGGGTGGTGCCGATGCTCTATGGCCGGGCCGGCGACCGGATCCTGATGCACGGCTCGGTGGGCGCGGGCGCGCTGCGGCACGTGGCCGCGGGCGCCCCGGCCACGCTGTGCGTGGTGCACATCGACGGCTGGGTCTACGCGCACACACTGTTCGACTCCAGCGCCAACTACCGGTCCGCCGTCGTGCACGGCCACCTGGTCGCGCTCAGCGGGGACGAGGCGGCCGAGGCGCTGACCCGGATCTCCGAGTGCCTGACGCCCGGCCGCTCGGCCGAAGTGCCGTCCCACACCAAGAAGCAGCTCGCGGCCACGGCCGCGCTGGCCATGGACATCGTCGAGGGCCAGTGGACGGTCAAGGTCCGCGACGCCGGGCCTGGCGAGCCCGCGCCGGGCGAGGCCGAGCCCGGGTTGTGGACCGGGGTCCTGCCGATCACCGGCGGCTACGGGGCGCCACAGACCTCGGCGCACGTGCCCGCGGACACGCCGGTCTCGCCGTCGGTGCTGAACGTGCTGCACCAAGGGGCTGCTGGCTAGCGGTGGCGCCGTCATCTCCTACGACGTGGCCCGCAGCATGCCCGGCCGGCTGACCCTAGCCGGGCAGTAGGTCCAGGCCCAGGTCGAGCGCGGGGCTCGAGTGGGTCAGCGCGCCGACGGCGACGAAGTCGACGCCGGTTTCCGCCACCGCCCTGGCGTCCGCCAGCCGCAGGCCGCCGCTGGCCTCCAGCCGGGCGGCCGACCCGCGGGCCAGGGCCACGGCGGCGCGCAGGCCGGCCAGGCCCATGTTGTCGAGCAGGATGAGCCCGGCCCCGGCCGCCAGGGCGTCCCGGACCTGATCCAGCGTGTCGCACTCCACCTCCAGCGGCAGCCCGGGAGCCAGCGCCCGGACGGCCGCGATCGCCGCCGCGACGCCGCCGGCCGCGGCCACGTGGTTGTCCTTGATCAGCGCCGCGTCGCCGAGCCCCATCCGGTGGTTCAGGCCGCCGCCGCAGCGCACCGCGTACTTCTCGAGCTGGCGCAGCCCGGGGGTGGTCTTCCTGGTGTCGCGCACCGCGCAGCCCGTGCCGGCCAGCGCGTCCGCCCACGCCCGCGTCGCGGTGGCGATGCCCGACAGGTGGGTGAGGATGTTGAGCAGGGTCCGTTCGGCCCCCAGAAGTTCGCGCAGCGGGGCGGTTATGCGCAGCACCTCGGCGCCCGGGCCGATCCGGTCGCCGTCCGCGTGCTTCTCGTCCGCCTCCGGCGGGATCCCGGCGGCGTCCAGGACGGCGAGGGCGACCGGCAGGCCGGCCAGCACGCCCGGCTGCCGGGCCACCACGGCGGCCACCGCCCGCGCGTCCGGGGCGGCAGTTGCGGCCGACGTGACGTCGGGTCCGTAACGCAGGTCCTCGGCCAGCGCGCCGCGGACGACCCGTTCGGTGTCCTCGGGATCGAGCCCGGCGGCGCGCAGTCGTCCCGCCAGGGTCGCGGTCAGGGTCACGCGTCGACCTCCTTTTTCTCCCGAACGGGATGGGTTTCCCGTGGCTGCCCGCCGTCCACGCGCAGCAGGGTATGGCGCGCCCGCACGGCCGACGTTACCGGCGCCGCGTCCCGCCACCGGTGGCAGCCGCGGCTTTCCGCGCGGGCCAGGGCGGCCGCGGCGACCAGGACAGAAACCGCGTGCAGGCTGGTCGCCTCGACCGTGGCCAGGTCCAGCGTGCGGGCGGCGGGCACCTGAGCGAGCGTGTCCTGCAGCCGTTCGAGGTCGTCCCGGTCGCGCAGCACCCCCGCGTCCCGCGACATGGCCGCGGCCAGCCCCGGCCGGATCGCCGGATCCACCCCCGGGCCGGCCGGGGGCAGGTGCCAGGCCGCCGGCGGGGGCAGGTCCCGGCCCAGCCGTTCCCCGGCGCGCCGCCCGGCGATCAGGGCCTCGGTGAGGGAGTTGGACGCCAGCCGGTTGGCGCCGTGCACCCCGGTCGACGCCGCCTCCCCCACGGCGTAGAGCCCGGTCACCGAGGTCCGCCCGTCCAGGCCGGCCCGGATGCCGCCGCACGCGTAGTGCGCGCCCGGCGCGACCGGCACCGGCTCGGCCGCCGGGTCGATCCCCCGGGCCCGGCACAGCGCGGTCACGGTGGGGAAATCCCGCTCGAGCACGGCCCGGCCCAGCGCGGTGGCGTCCAGCCAGAGGTGATCGCCCGGCTCTTCCCGCATGGCCGCCGACACGACGTCCCTGGGGGCCAGGTCGCCGAGCGGATGACGCCCGGCCATGATCCGCCTGCCCGTCGCGTCGACCAGCACCGCGCCGGCTCCGCGCAGCGCCTCGGTGAGGAGGGGACGCTGGCCCAGCGCCGTTTCCTGCCACAGCACCGTCGGGTGGAACTGCACGAACTCCAGGTCGCGCAGCTCCGCTCCGGCCCGGGCGGCCAGCGCCAGGCCGTCGCCGGTGAGGCCGGCCGGGCTGGTGGTCGTCGCGTAGGCCTGGCCGAAGCCGCCGGTGGCCAGGACGACGGCCCGCGCCGTCACCGTGCCCGCCCGCAGGGCCCCGTTATCGTCCGCCAGCCCGGCCAGCACGCCGCTGACCGAGCCCTGGTCGTCGGTCAGCGCGTCCAGGGCGACGCAGCCGGTGAGCACCTGAACCGGGCTGGCCGCCACGGCCGCCCGCAGCACCCGGTGCACCTCCGCGCCGATGGCGTCTCCGCCGGCGGTCACGATCCGGTGGCGGCTGTGCCCGGCCTCCAGGTGCAGCGCGGTCCGGTCCAGCCGGGCGCCGCGCCCGGCCAGCCGGGCGATCTCGCCCGGGGCCTCGGTGACCAGCGCCGCCACCGCGGCCAGATCGCACAGGCCGGCGCCGGCCGCGAGGGTGTCCCGCAGGTGCCGGGCCGGATCGTCGCCCGGGCCGACCGCCGCGGCCAGGCCGCCCTGAGCCAGCGGCGTCGCGCCCCCGCCGACGTCCTCCTTGGTGAGCAGCAGCACCCGGCGGCCGTGCCGGGCGGCGGCCAGCGCCGCGGTCATGCCGGCCGCGCCCGAGCCCACCACCACGACGTCCGCCTCGAGTTCCCAGCGCGGCCGGGCCGGCGGCAGGTGGCGGATTCCCGGGCCGGTCACCGGGCCGGTCACCGGGCCGGCTCCCCGGCGGTGAGCATGGCCTGAACGGCCCGGCGGGCCCGTTCGGCCACGTCCGGGTCGACGGTCACCTCGGTGACGCCCTCGCGCAGGCAGCGCAGCAGGGCGGCGGGTGTCGTCATCTTCATGTACCGGCACACCGCGTCCGGGTTGGCCGGCTCCCAGCGCACCGCCGGGTTGGCCCGGCGCAGCTGGTGCAGCATGCCGGTCTCGGTGGCCACCAGCACGGCGGGCGCGGTGGTCGTCCGGGCGGCCGCGAGCATGCCCCCGGTGGAGAGTATCTTCGTGCGGCCGGGCGGCAGGTCGCCCTCGCCCGCCTGCCACAGCGCGGCGGTCGCGCAGCCGCACTCGGGGTGGATGAAGAGCTCGGCCCGCGGGTCGGCCTCGGCCTTGCGGCGCAGGTCGGCCGGGCTGATTCCGGCGTGCACGTGGCACTCGCCGAGCCAGACGTGCAGGTTGGCCCGCCCGGTGACGCGCCTGACGTGGGCGCCGAGGAACTGGTCGGGCAGGAACAGGACCTCCCGGTCCGCCGGGACGGATGCCACCACCTGCGCCGCGTTGGCCGAGGTGCAGCACAGGTCGGATTCGGCCTTGACCTCGGCGCTGGTGTTCACGTAGGCGACGACGACGGCCCCGGGGTGTTCGGCCTTCCACTCCCGGACCTGCTGCGCGGTGATGGTGTCGGCGAGCGAGCAGCCCGCGCGGGGTTCCGGGATCAGCACCGTCCGGTCCGGGGCGAGGATCTTGGCGGTTTCGGCCATGAAGTAGACGCCGGCGAACACGATGACGCTCGCCGTGCTCGCCGCGGCCAGGCGCGAGAGCCCGAGCGAGTCACCGACGTGGTCGGCGACGTCCTGGATCTGGGGAACCTGGTAGTTGTGCGCCAGGATCACCGCGTCGCGCTCCGCCGCCAGCCGCCGGACCTCCGTCGCCCAGCCCGCCCAGTCCCGGCCGGCCTGCGCCCCGGTCGCTTGCGTACCGGCCGCGGTCCGGTCCTGCTCACCGGTCGCGGTCTGGTCTTGCTTACCGGTCATGGTCTGCCCCTATCTGCCGCCGGGCCCAGGTTTTTGCCTAGAAGTCTAAAACAGTTTTAGCCTCATAGTCTAAAACTACGCGGGCGGAAAGACAATCCCATCGCCCCCGGCCGGGCACCGCCCCGGCCCGGCACCGCCCCGGCCCGGAAGGCCACCCCTCGCGCACCACGTGCACCTCTGGTCCTGCCCGTCCCACGCGGTATTGGCATGGTCGCGGCAGCCTGCGCATCCGTGTGTGCAGGCTGCCGCGACCACGACACTGGCGCCGCGGCCGACTCGTACCGTTTCATCCCGTGACAACGGGCCGTCACCGCGGCTCAGTACCATGCGAACGTGCTAGAAGACAGGCCGTGGGCGCCCGACGACGACCAGCGGTTCGCGCACGAGGCGCTGGCCGTGGTCCTCCAGGTCCGGCGGGGCAGCCTGCACGTGCTGCTGTGGCGGCGCGGGGCGCCGCCGTTCGAGGGGCGGTGGGCGCTGCCCGGCGGCCCGCTGGGGGCGGACGAGCGCCTCGGCGCGTCGGTGGGACGGCACCTGGCCGCCAAGGTGGACCTCACCGACCTCGCGTACCTGGAACAGCTGGAGACCCGCAGCGATCCCGGCCGGGACCCGCGGGGCCGCGTCCTGGCCACGGCCTACCTGGCCCTGGTGTCATCCGACGTCGACCCGCGCATTCCCGCGGACACCGCCTGGCACCAGGTCCAGCACCTGCCGCCGACCGCGTTCGATCACGGGTCGATCGCCGAATCGGGGCGGGACCGGCTGCGGGCCAAACTGTCCTACACCAACATCGGTTTCGCGCTGGCCCCGGAGACCTTCACGATCGCCCGGCTGCGGGACATCTACGCGGCCTCCCTCGGCCATCCGGTTTCGGCCACCAACCTGCAGCGGGTGCTGACCCGCCGCGGTGTCATCGAGCCCACGTCGGCGGCCGCCCGGCCGGCCTCGTCCGGCGGCCGGCCGGCCACGCTCTACCGCTTCGCGGACCGGACCCTGGTGGTTACCAATCCCTTCGCCGCCTTCCGCCCCCCGTCCGCCGCGGCGTCATCCGGCCCGGCGTGACGCCCGCGGGATGGCGCGAAGGCCGGACCGTTCGGCCTGACGTCAGCGGGCCTCCCCCAGGCGCTCCAGGACGTGCGACGTGACCTCGGTCAGCGCGGTGAGCTGGTCGCGGCTGAGCCCGTCGAAGACCAGCCGCCGTACCGTCTCGACGTGGGCCGGCGCGGCCCGTTCGATGGCGGCGCGGCCCGCCTCGCTGAGGACCACGAACGCGCCCCGGGCGTCGGCCCGGCACTGCTCCCGGGTGACCAGGCCGCGCCGCTGCATCCGGGCGAGCTGGTGCGAGACGCGGCTTTGCTCCCAGGCCAGCGCGTCCGCGATCCCGAACACCCGCAGCCGGCCCGCCGGCGCCTCGCTGAGCACGACCAGCACGTCGTAGTCCGCCAGCGATATCCGGTAGTCGTCCTGCAGTTGCCGGTTCATCCGGGCGTTCAGCCGCGAGGTCATCCGCAGCAGGCCGCGCCACGCCCGCTGCTCCTCCTCGGTCAGCCATAGGCTCATGCCCGTAAGGATACCCCGGAATTAATGACGCATCATGTATGTTAGATGACGGGTCATTAACCTAGCGGACCTCGAGGAGCCTCGATGACCACCAGCATTGCCCCGGCCTTCACCGACCTGAGGTCTCCGCGGTCAAGACCGCCTGACCCCCCGTGGAACCCGGGTTCGAGCGCGCTGGAACCCGGGTTTCATGCTGTTCACGGCGGCTCGTCGTCGGCCCGGCCGGGTCCCCCCGTCATCAGCCGCCGCGCGTACTCGATCACCGCGTCGACGATCCGCTCCGCCTGACGGCGGCTCTTGGCGGCCGCGACCTCGTAGGCGCCCTCACCGATCAGCGAGGTGAGGATCGCGGCGTACACCCTGTCTACCGGCGCGTCGGTCAGGGGCAGCAGCGAATCGTTCTGGCCGATCCAGTCGCGGCCCCGCTGGCGCCTCATCACCTCGAATCCCGGCGGGGCGTCGCCAGAAGAGAACAGCAGCGTCAGGTCCCGCCGCTCCCAGCTGCCGTGCAGGAAGGCCCGCGCGCCGGTCTCGAACAGCTGCTCGGGGTCCGTCACGCCCCTCTTCCTGGCCTCGGCCACCGCCTTGCTCGCGGATTCCTCATGCGCGATCTGGTGCTCCTGCCACAGGGCGAGATAGAGCTCGCTCTTGCCCCCGAAATGGTGGTACAGGCTGCCGACGCTGGACCCGGCCCGGTCCACGATGTCGGCGATGCTCGCGTCGGAGAAGCCGCGCTCGGTGAACACCTGCCGCGCCCCGTCGAGCAGCGCGCGCTGCGTCTGGGCGGTGCGGCTCCACTGCCAGGCGCCGCTCGCGGGGCCGTCCTTCAGCTGCCTAGTCACGGGCCTTCACCGAATCCGCCTCGCTTCCTGGTCTATGTACATTCTCCGGCACCGCCGACGCGGCACGTCGCCTCGAGAGTGTCCAGCGAACGGTGGAACTGCCGTCCACAGTGACCGAGAGATATCCTCTCACCTGCGGCGACGTACGCCGTGTTGCTCCGAAAAGCCCGGAAATCGGACAGTCCCGTCGCCTCTTGACAGGCATACCCCCTAGCTCAGAAGCTGATTCCAGAAAATCATTCTGCTAATGGGCGATGTCGACGGTCCTGGGGCTCATCGTGCTGGGGCCTCCTGCGCGGCCGGCCCTGCGGGCGCGCCGGGGCGGAACAGCAGGGCGGCGAGGACCGAGCCGGCCGCGAACATCCCGGCGGCGCACCAGAACGCCATGGTGTAGCTGTGCACCTGGGCGAGTTCGGTGAGTGCGGGTGCCGGGTGGCCGCCGACCATCAGCCGGGGGCTGAGGTGGCTGGCCAGGTAGCTGGCGGCGGCGCTGGCCGCCACGGTGTTCAGCAGCGACGTGCCGATGGAACCGCCGACCTGCTGTCCCGTGTTGACCATGGCCGATGCGACGCCCGCATCGGATGGCGCGACACCGGCGGTCCCGGTGTTCATCGACGGTGACATCACGAAGCCGAGACCGGCCGACGCGAGCAGCAGCGGCGGCAGGACGTCCGCCGCGTAGCTGGAGTGCACGCCGATCCGAGTGAGCCAGGCCAGTCCGGCCGCGGCGGCCAGCATGCCCGGCGCGACGAGCCACCGGGGGCCGATGCGGGGCAGCAGCACGATGTTGGCCAGGTTGGCGCTGACGATGATCGCCCCGACCATGGGCAGGAAGGCGACGCCGGTCGTGACCGGGCTGAAGCCCAGGGTCTCCTGCAGATAGTAGGTGAGGAACAGGAAGATGCCGAACATGCCGGCGCCGGTGATGAGGATCGAGAGGTAGGCGGCGGCCCGGTTGCGGTCCAGGACGATCCGCAGCGGCAGCAGCGGCTGGCGGGCTCGCGTCTCGAGGTATCCGAACGCCGCCAGCAACACCACGCCGGCCGCGAGAAAGCCCCAGGTCGCCGGGGCGTGCCAGCCGTCGCTCGCCGCGTTGGAGAAGCCGTAGACGACGCAGAACATGCCGCCCGCCTCGGCGGCCAGCCCGGGCAGGTCGAGCCGCGGCCGCTGCCGGGTGGGCTGCCCGCGCAGCAGCA
>Ga0335076_10001851_pt1 | contig 20710 bp, 17 predicted proteins | sample Lox_Sample_25_FD_206717 | JGI IMG/M metagenome (GOLD analysis project Ga0335076, IMG submission 206717) | Soil microbial communities from Loxahatchee National Wildlife Refuge, Florida, United States - Lox_Sample_2.5 | ecosystem: Environmental > Terrestrial > Soil > Wetlands | place: USA...
TAACGCGTTCGCAAGAATACCCGCATTGCAGGGATCCTTTGACTCCGCGGCTGATTCGCTTCGCGAATCAGCCACTCCCCTCAGGATGACAATGCTTGAGAATTGCACAGATTCCCCGGTTCGCTCAGAATGGCAACTGAAACAGGGAACTGCGTCGTGCACCCATCGCCATCCACCCTCAGCGCAATCTTCCGCCAGCTTTGCCCGCGTTGCCGAGCAGGGCGAATCTTCTCAAGGTCGTTCCTGCTCTTCCCGCGCACGAACGAATACTGTCCTTCCTGTGGACTGAAATTCGAACGCGAAGAGGGTTATTTTCTGGGAGCGATGTACATCAGCTACGGATTGGGCGTGGCCGTGATCGTTCTGTTTGGCTTCCTGCTTTGGGAGTTCGCGCACTGGCCGCTGAAGCGGGCAGCCTTCTGGGCGATTTTATTGTTCGTGCCGTTCGCGCCAGCCCTGGCCTACTTCTCTCGCGTGCTCTGGATTTATCTGGACCAGGCCTTTGACCCGGAATGATACTTGCTATTCCACGGTCACCGATTTCGCCAGATTTCTTGGCTGGTCCACATCGCATCCGCGCCGCACCGCGATGTGGTACGCCAACAATTGCAGCGGCACAATTTCCAGAATCGGCGAAAGCCCTTCCGGCGCGGGCGGAACATACATCACGTGGTCGGCAGCTTCCTTGATCTCCTCATCCCCGTCCGTCGCCAGCGCAATCACCTGCCCGGAACGGGCCTTCACTTCCTTCAGGTTGGAAATCGTCTTTTCATACCGCACCATCGAAAGCTCGTCTTTGGGATCGCGTGTGGCGATGATCACCACCGGCAGATTTTCATCGATGAGCGCGTTGGGCCCATGCTTCATCTCGCCGGCGGGGTACCCTTCCGCATGGATGTAAGAAATTTCCTTCAGCTTGAGCGCGCCTTCGAGCGCAATCGGGTAATGAATGCCGCGGCCCAAGAACAGAAAATCCTGGGAGCGGACATATTCTTTGGCCAGGTCCTCGCAAATTTCTTCGTGCGTGAGCATATGCTCGAGCTTCCCCGGAATGCGTGCCAGTTCCTCCGTGGCCGCGCGGGCTTGCTCCGGTGTGAAGGCGCCCCGCAGCTGCGCCAGATAGAGGGCAAACAAGTAGAGTGCGGTGAGCTGGGCGGTGAACGCTTTCGTTGAAGCCACGCCGATCTCGGGCCCAGCGTGTGTGTAGATCGTTCCCGCGGCTTCGCGCGTGATCATAGAGCCGACAACGTTACAGATCGCCAGCGTCTTCGAGCCTTTGGCCTTAGCTTCCCGCTGGGCAGCAATCGTGTCGGCGGTCTCGCCGGATTGTGAAATCAGAATGGTGATCGTATCCGACGGAATAATCGGATCGCGGTACCGCCATTCGCTGGCGTAATCCACTTCCACCGGAACCCGCGCCATCCCTTCGATCATGAACTTGCCGGCCTGCGCCGCATGCCAGCTCGTTCCGCAAGCGGCAATATTGATTTTCTTGCAGGCCTTGAGCTCAGCCTCACTGATTTCCATCTCATCGAGGAAAACGTGCCCGGTTTCCTGCGAAATTCGTCCCAGCGTCGTGTCCCGCACGGCGCGCGGCTGCTCATAAATTTCCTTGAGCATGAAATGTTTGAACCCGCCCTTTTCCGCCATGATCGGGTCCCAGGTGACGTGCTGCACCTGGCGGACGATGGGTTGGCCATTGAAGTCGGTGAGCTGCACGCCGTCCGTCGTGATCACGGCCAGGTCGCCATCGCCGAGGAAGAACAAATCCCGGGTGTGATAGAGGATCGCCGGCACGTCGGAGGCGACGAAATATTCGTCTTTGCCCAAACCGATCACCGCCGGCGGGCCATTGCGCGCGGCGACAATCTTGTTCGGATCATCTACGGAAATCACCGCCAAGGCGAATACGCCATTCAGCAGCCCAACGGCTTTGCGCACCGCTTCTTCAAGCGAAGGACGATGTCCGTTCCCGGTCTTCAGCAGGTATTTCTCCACCAGGTGCGCGATGACTTCTGTATCCGTCTCCGTCGTGAACCGGTGGCCTTCTTCGATCAATTTCTTCTTCAGTGAAACGTAGTTTTCGATGATGCCGTTGTGGACCACCACAATGTGGCCCGTGCAATCGCGATGCGGATGGGCGTTCTCTTCCGTGGGACGGCCATGCGTGGCCCACCGCGTGTGTCCGATTCCGTATGTGCCGTCAAGCGGCTTGAGGCGAATGGTCTCTTCCAGATTGCGGAGTTTGCCTTCGGCGCGGCGAATCTGGAGGCCGTCGCCATTTCCGGCCACGGCGATGCCCGCCGAATCGTACCCGCGATACTCCAGCCGTTTCAGCCCATCGATGATCACGGGCACGACGCGCTTCTTACCAACGTATCCCACAATGCCGCACATGCTCTGGCTCCTGACTCCGCCTGCAGATTCCCGCAAAACAAGTTCAACGACTATTCTTCAATCGAAAACCGGAATTCCTCGATGACCGGGTTGGTCAAGACCTCGCTTGCGATTCTCTTGACTTCGGCCTCGGCCTCGCTCCGGCTTAACTCGCCGTCCAGCGTCAGCTCAAAGTACTTGCCCTGACGCACGTCTTCTAAGCCCTTGTATCCCATCTTCTTAAGGGCTCCCTGGATGGTCTTGCCCTGGGGGTCCAGGACGCTCTTCTTCAGCGAAACGTAAACGTAAGCTTTCATGGGGGAATCTCGATTATACGTCAGGTAGTGGCGAACTGAGCCAACCCACAGACTTAGACCAACCGGGCAAGTTGCTGCTCCAGATCGGCTAGCGCGAGCTCCAGGGACCGGCGATAGGCAAGGTTCTGGGTTGCCAGCAGTTGCTGCAGCACTCGTTTTCGGCAGAGCGCCAGAGTTTCGGCTCGTTGCTTGCGAGCTGTTTGTTCGGTTGTAAGTCGTTGTCTCGACTCGGACGCGACGGCTGCCTGAGCTTGTTGCTCCTCCACCGCCTTACTTTCCCAGCCACGCGCCATAGGAAAAGTATACGTCAGAGGATTCGCTGCTTTTCAGACTTTGCTCTGGCAAGAAAAATGCTACATGAATTCGCAGCGGCCAGCTCGGGGCGGAAAAAACACTTTGTGCTCAGCGGGAATTGGTTTATCGTTTCGCCTACCTGCGCTCCTCCCCCTTGAAAGCGCAGGAGGCAGAATGAACGCAGATGAAGCAGCTCAAAGTGAACGCCTGGTCTGTCTGACTTCCTGATATTTGCCGATCCGGTTGCGGTAGCGCGTTCAACCAGGTTCAGCAGTAGCGAGCGTTATCGATGTTAGCTCCCGAAGGGAGACCAGTCGCCATAGCGGCAGGCTTAAATCTACGAAATTCGCGTGAGCGTTTGGGGCTTACGATGCGCGATGTGGAAGGCGCAAGCCTGCGCATCGCCGAACGCCATGGCAGCGACGAATTCACCCTCAGTCCCAGCCGCCTTTCGGACATCGAGACCAAAGGCCTCGTCCCCAGCATTTATCGCCTTTACTCACTGTGCATTATCTACCGGCTTGATCTGCGCGAAGTATTGTCATGGTACGGGATTGATCTCAACCTTGCGGTCGCCGATTTGAACCTGACGCTGCCGCCCAAGTCCCACCTATCCGAGTTTGCCCAGGGAGCGCCCGCGGTGCAGATGCCCCTGCGCATGGATCCTGGCTTTGATCCTCGTCGCACCACCCACTTGAGCCGCATGGTCGAACAATGGGGTATGGTTCCTCTGGCTTATTTGGGACAGTTTGCCTGCGATACCTATGTTTACGGATACATTGGCGGCGAAGACTTCACCATGTATCCCTTGCTGCCACCGGGCACGTTCTTGCAAGTGGATGAATCGCGCAACAAGGTTATCCAGAAAATGTGGCGCTCGGAATACGAACGTCCGGTCTACTTTGTCGAAACGCGTGATGGATACGTTTGCTGCTGGTGCGCCCTGAAAGCCGATCAGATCGTTCTGCAGCCCCATCCTTTGTCGCCGGTGCCGGTGCGGGTCATGCGTCATCCGCAGGATGCGGAGGTGATCGGCCAGGTTGTGGGTGTTGCGCTCAGGCTGGGGGATTGGCGTCCGGTGGAGACGGGGCCCGACGCGCGACAAGATTCGAAAGAGCGGCCAGCACTGAACTAAAATGGCGCGCTGACCCTCCGCCCAAATCTTTGGGCAAGAGCTCCGCCAGATGCTGCCGCAGGTTCTCCACGTATTCTTCCGGGGGCAATTCCGAATTTGCGCTCGAAACGACCACGTCCCGCCGCAAATCTCTCAGCGGCGTGCGCAGCAGTTCTTGGAACAATCCACGGTGGGCGTCGGCAAGTGCCTGCTGACTGCGTTCCATTCCGTAAGTCCTGCTGAGCCCCCAATGAACATACTCCTCACGTGCCAGCAAGCGTAAACCGGCAACATAAGAGATCTTGCCCACCAACCCCGCCACAGCCGCGAGGGTAGTTTTTCGCAAATCTTCGAGAGGAGATTGTAAAGGCATCTTGTTCTGATTTCACAAAGCGCCACGAATTTGCAACGCGTGCTGCAGCACCCACGTTTCCACGCACTTTATCACGGTTCCAACTCCCAAACCACCCGAAAGGAGTTCTACCGTGAAAAGACTCGTACTCTACTTCTTCGCAGGTCTGCTGTTAATTGGCGCGCTAACAACCCCAATTCAGGTGATGGCGGACGGCGATCCCGGGCCCAGCTGTCCTGACAAAGGCGTGTGCATTCCGTAGGCTGGTTCCAGATTGGGAAATGGGCATTAACTGGCGCGGGCCGGCTGTTGCAGTGCCAACCACAATCGGGGTATAGTCCTCGCGGGTTATGTATCCCCATTCGTGGCTTTGGTACTACCTCTGGCTCGCGCCACACACTCTGCTGGCCGTGCTAGCCGTGGTAATGGTACGGCGCCGTCTGGCACGGGAATTTCCTGCCTTTTTCGCTTACGTGGTGTGCCAAGTGTTACAAACGGCGACGTTGTTTTCGCTCGACTATGCCGCCTGGAGCGGCTTTGCAAGCGTTTCCCCCTATCGCTACTGGGAGGTTTACTGGGCTTTCCTGTTTCTGAGTATCGGCTTGCGGTTCGCCGTCATCTACGAAATTTTCGCTTGTGTTTTGCGAGGCTATCCAGGTTTATGGGAACTTAGCCGGAGGTTATTCCGCTGGGGGGCTGCGCTGCTTGTGCTGACTGCGATCGCCATCTCGGCGTATGCTCCGATCAGCGATCCTCATCGATTCCTTACTGGTGTGCACGCGGTCAATCGTGCTGTGAGTTTAGTCCAGATCGGCCAACTGTTGTTCCTTTTCCTGTTTTCTTCTTACTTCCGGGTATCCTGGCGCAACTACGGGTACGGGATTGCCTTAGGGCTGGGGATATTTTCTAGCGTTGACCTGGCTACTTCCGCCATCCGGGCTTCCTTGGGCCCTGTGCCCGGTAACTACGTGTTCGATTTCATCACGATGGGAACTTATCACTGCTGCGTCTTGTTGTGGTTAGCATATCTGCTGGCCCCGGAACCTTCGCGCGGGCCCGCGAAACAGTTCCCGGCAGACGACCTGGAGCAGTGGAACCTTGAACTGGAGCGGCTGCTGCTGCGATGATACTGCCGACTATTCTCGTTCTTGCAGGTCTGTTCTCGCTGTTTCTGCTTCTCTATGTGGTCCGTGGTCGGCGCGGCGGTGAGAACACATCGGACCTGGTGGCCGAGATCCGCCCTCTGGATCTGGAAGCCTTTGGCAACCTGACGGACGCCAATGAGGAGCAGTTCCTGCGCAACAATCTCTCCCGGGAAGAATTTCGCGCGGTCCAGCGAGCGCGGCTCCGGGCCGCGGTGGACTATGTCGTCGTTATCACCCATAACGCGACCGTCCTGGCGCGCTGGGGAGAGGCCGCAGGGCGAAGTCAGGATCCCCACATCGCGCAGGAGGGACGCAAGCTGGTTGATAATGCCGCTCGTCTGCGGCTTTACTCATTGCTATATCTGGCTAAACTCTATGCCACGATCATGCTGCCGGGCGCGTCGCTTTCGTTGGGCCCCTTGGTCGATAACTATCAGCGCCTCAAAAGCATAGCCGGACACCTGGCGCTTTTGCAGCAACCCAGGCAGGCCTCGCAACTCTCGGCAATGCTCGGTTGAAGGGTTCGGCTTGCTTGATCCAGAAACCGAACATTCCGCTACCAACCTTTCCTGCATTTCCGCATGGCCTTTGTTCTGGAAACCGAACAAAAGTCCGCAACCTGACTGCGGGACAGTTTTTCTCTTAACATAGCGTCACTAACTAATTTGCCCGAGGGCTTGTGCAGGTTTTTTCTGCGGGCTCCGCAAATGGGTTCTAACAGCAGCCACTTCAATCTTGAGCGAGAGGAACTTCGCCGCTACCAGGCCTTCATGGCGCTGATGGGTGCCCTTGTCCGCGATTGTTCTCTGTCCGAACTACTCCACGAAATCTCCAAGCGTTTGTGCGAAGTCACGCCTTTCAACATCGTGGGGATGTGCCTGCACGATGCGGCAAACAATGTGATGAAACTGCATGTTTGGGAAGGTAACGGACATGTGAATGCCCCAGTGGATTTGCCCATGGAGGACACGACTGCCGGCTGGGTCTGGCAGAATCAACTTCCTCTGACGTTCGCCGACGTGCAGCAAGAATCGCGCTTTCTCACCTGTCTGAATATTCTGAAGGGCAAAGGCATTCATTCGTTCTGCGAAATACCCATGACCACGCCCCTGCGGCGCGTGGGCACGCTGGGGCTGGGAAGTCTGCGGCCAGGCTTGTACCCTGAGGAGGGCGTTCGCTTCCTAAATGGCATCGCGGATCTGGCCGCCATGGCGGTAGAGAACCTGCTGTCGCGTCTGGCGCTGCGCGAACAAAAGCAACAGCTACAGACGCTGCAGGAAATCAACTCTGTGTTGGTGAGCGATCTGGAAAACCACAGGGTGCCCGTGGGATTGGCGGAGGCCATCAAACGCCTGGTGCCGCATGATTCCGCGACCATTGCCATTTACGATCCGGCAGCCCGCACTCTCTGCCACTATCCGCTAAATAGCAGGCTGGATGAGAGCCTCGGCCAGGGCTGGATCGTCGCGGCAGAAGCAAGTCCAGCGCTCCGGACCCTGACCGAACGCAAACCGAAAATTTTTGCCCGTCAGGATCTCATCGGTACGCCGTCGATATTCGTAAATGAGAAATTGGCTGAAGGAATTCAGTCCTTGTGCTGCATTCCCATGATCACGCGCAAAGGCCTGCTGGGAACGCTGAGCCTGGCGAGCAAGAAGTCCGATAGCTTCCAAGGGGCCAGTTTCGAGATTTTGCAGCAGATCGCGGCCCAGGTGGCTTTGGCGCTGGAAAACGAGCGGGCTTACCGGGAAATCGAGGAGCTCAAAGACAAGCAGGCCAAGGAAAAGCTGCACCTGGAAGAGGAGATTCACACGGAGCTGCACTTTGAAGAGATCGTGGGGGAAAGTGTGGCCCTCCGGCACGCTTTGGCTCAGGCCAGCACGGTAGCGCCGAGCGACGCCAGTGTTTTGATTCTGGGGGAAACGGGCACCGGGAAGGAACTGCTGGCGCGCGCGATCCATCGCATGAGCACGAGAAAAGAGGCGGTTTTCGTGAAGTTAAATTGCGCCGCCATCCCGACCGGCCTGCTGGAGAGCGAATTATTCGGCCACGAGAAGGGAGCGTTTACCGGGGCCATCAGCCAAAAAATCGGGCGGCTGGAACTGGCCCACAAGGGAACGCTGTTTCTGGATGAAGTGGGGGACATCCCGCTGGAACTGCAGCCAAAACTCTTGCGTGTCTTGCAGGACCAGGAGTTTGAGCGCCTGGGCAGCAACCGCACCATCCGGGTCGACGTGCGCCTGGTCGCGGCCACCAACAAAGACCTGGCTAAAAGCGTGGCCGAGCGGGAGTTCCGCAGCGATTTGTATTACCGGCTCAATGTCTTTCCCATCCGTATGCCGGCGCTTCGCGAACGCAAAAGCGACATCCCACTCCTGGTGCGCTATTTCGTGCGCCATTTTGCGCAACGCATGAACCGGGTGATCGACAAAATTCCCGCCCAGACGATGAGGGCCCTGGTGGCCTGGCCATGGCCGGGGAATGTCCGCGAACTGGAGAATTTCGCGGAGCGGTCTGTGATTCTCTCCGAAGGCCCGGAATTAAAAGTTCCGCTGGCGGAGTTGGGATCGACGCCGGACGATTCCGGGTCAGACGGTACGTTGGAAAGCCTGGAACGTGAGCATATTGTTCGCGTGCTGCGCGAGACGCGGGGTGTGATCGCAGGAACCGGCGGCGCGGCCGCACGGTTGGGGCTGAAACGGACCACGCTTCAATCCAAGATTGCACGAATGGGGATTTCCCGGGAGGAGTATCGGGTTTAAAAGATGGCCGCTGTGTTAGATCATCGTGACGACCTTTCGGCACTGCTGCCGGGCATTCGGCACGTTGGCATTGATTTTTCATTCTCCTCAGATGTTCAGTCCTCTTCGAACACCCGTGTTTGCCTCAATTTGTGTGCAGTGATCAAAGTTTGGAACGTGAGCTGCCATGCTGAGCTACTCAAAGAGCACTTTGTCAGCTTGTAAACCGCGACGCGGTTTGGTTTACGAAACGGTTAAGTAGATTGGGGCTAGCTGCTCGGGGCTAATTATGGGGGCATCGACTGCGAGTTGGGTGAGTGGGGACGGTTGTTCTCGCCGCTGGGTCGCTTCGGCGCGCTGGCGTAGCCTGGCCGCCGCGCTGGCAGTCGAGGACAGCAGCCGTCACACCGGCGAAATGCTTCCAGTCACCCCCGGCGGGAAGCAGGGAACAAACACTCCGAAAACCTGTTCCCTCGATGTCCGGAGCTCAATGGCCCGGGATCAAGAGACGCCGGGAGCCGATGAGTTGTATCTGTTTGTGTGCGGATTGCGATGGCTGGCGAATGGCGACACCAGCGCCGGTTGGGAGCTGGTGGAAGCGCTGAGAGCGACAGGAACGACGGCGCAAGTTGCGGCAGCTTTTCTGGCGAGAGCCAAAAATACGCATCTTCGCCCCGCAGTTCCGGCGCAATGGGAGGAAAGCGGGCGCGATTTTGTGCCCGCAGCCGATCTACCAAAGGCCAACAAGGCGGTGACGATGACGATGAACACGCCCTATGGATTGGAAATTATCGAGAGTTGTCACACCTGCCGGCTGCGCAAGGACAAGTGGTTTTGTTCGCTGTCGGAAGACGCGTTGCGCTCGTTCAGCAGAGTCAGCCATTTATCCACCTATCCAGATGGGGCGGTGTTGTTTGTGGAAGGCCAGGCGCCGCGGGGGGCATTCGTGCTGTGCTCCGGCCGGGTGAAGCTCTCAGCCACGTCACGGGAAGGCAAGGTTCTGATTCTCAAGATGGCGCAGCCCGGAGATGCGCTGGGCTTGAGCGCAGTGGTCTCGGGAACGCCATATGAACTACGGGCGGAGACGCTGGGGCCCTGCCAGGTGAATTTCATTGAGCGCGAGGCGTTACTGAAGCTCCTGGAAAAGCATGTAGAAATAGGCCTGCACGCAGTGCAGGCGCTGAGCAACGAATTTCAATCAGCGTACCGCGACATTCACGAGTTAGTACTGGCCCGCTCTTCTGCGGGGAAGCTGGCGAGACTGTTGCTTTCCTGGAGCGGCGGCCAGGAACGCGCGGCGGAGTCGCGGGAGATTCGCATCCGCTCCAGCCTTACGCACGAAGAGATGGCGCAGATGATCGGTTCTTCGCGCGAGACAGTGACCCGCTTGTTGAGTGAGCTGAAGAAAAAAGAATTGATCCGGTTGGAAGGATCCATCCTTGTGATTCGGAACCGTACGGCCTTGGAAGCGCTGGCTGCCTAGCTCTGTGGCAGCCAAGGCGGCCGGACACCTCCTACCGGCCGCCTCCCCTTTTCTTCCATCAGAAGTGAAAACCCAATTGGGCGGTGACGGTGCGCGGGGTCACGTAGTGCGTGCCGCTGAAGGTGGAAAGGAAGTTATAGAGCGCGTACTTGTTGGCCAAATTGACGACCGTCAGTTGCGCACTCCACTTGTACTTCTCGCCGTGGAAGAGGTTGTCGTGCCCGATGGCGATGTCAAAGAGACTCCGATGCGCGATGCGCTGCGGATTGTGATCGTCGTTCTCGGTTCCGGGGGCAGGTATGCTGATTAGCGTCGAGCCGTATTGTCCGGCTGGGCAGAAGCCAGTCGGGCTGATTGGAACCCCAATCGGGTTGGCCGCAGTAGGTGGAGCAGCGTGGACCGGCCCGCAAAAAAGGCCGGCCTCGAACTGCTGGTCAGCGGAGAGTCCGGAGACGTCTGCCTGGCTCAGATCAGGGCTTCCGCAGGTGTCATTCACCGCAATGCAGGGGACGGCCCCTGCTACCAGCCCGCTGTCATACCGCCAGTTGAAGCCCAGCCATGGGCCGGTCTTCCAGGGCTGGTATTGGATGTGAGCCGTAGAATTGAACTTTTCGTCGTGATCGATGCGGAAAGGCGTGCCGGCAGCTGCACTGGTTCCGGCAGGAACCGCACCGGCGCCGCCAATCTGCGGGTTAAAGAATCGGGCAGCCACACTGGAGAAGACCACGAGCCCCGAGAATCCGTGGAGGTTCGGGACACTCAGCCGACCCGCGTATCCGGGAATCTTCGAGCGGTCCCACTCAATCGGAAAGGTGATCGGAGTGGCGCCGAGCACGCTGAAATCGTAGGCATTATGCGTGTACTTCCAGATGTACTCGCCAGAGAAGACCACGTACTTCCCGAAGGCCTGCTGAAGTCCAGCGTGGAATTCATTGCGCCAGCCGGGAGTAAACGGGGTTACAGCTTGGGAGGTACAAAGGAGGAGCGGACCCAAGACGGGATTGCCGCATCCTGAGTTGGAGAGCACTAGGTTCTCATTGAAAGGAGTTTCCAGGACTCGCGCGTAGGAGACGCGAAGAATGGTGTTGGTCCTTTTGACGTTATAGGCTACGCCGAGGCGCGGTTCGCCTTCTTTATGCGTAGTCAGACCATTGTAAAAGTCGCCGCGCAGCCCAAGGTTTAGTGCCCAGTTCCCTTTGGTAATCATGTCCTGAACATACAGGGCGAGTTCCTTGACATCGGTGTGGCCATTGAAGGTGAATAAGCCGCTGGTGCTCCCATTCGGGCAGTTGTCCGCGGGCGAGGGAGTTGGTCGGGTCAGATCGTAGCAACCCAACAGGGAGTCAAAACCGGGATTCGCAGCAAACGGCAGGGGGTAAAGAATTGGATTGGTAGACGTCGCCCCTGCGCAGTTGTTGGGATCGTTGATCCCCGGATTTCCAACAAATACCGGTGCGCCGTTGGCGTCCAGACATGGTGCGTTGAACGTCGGATCGACGATACCGAACGGATCTTTCTCATCAAGAAACGTCTGTTCGTAGACGGCCCCTGCTTTGATGTTGTGAATTCCCTTTACGTAAGAGAGGTTCGAGCGCAGCCCTGCGTTCAAGAGCGTGCGGTTCTGACTCACGGTTTCGCTCTGAAGACCTGGCGCACCGAGGTCGGCGAAGGGGTTGGCGCTGGGGTAGTAGTTGTAGGCGTCGCGCCGGACATACGCGCCGAGGGTAAAGACTGCATGCGTGTTCAGCACTCGGGTCCACGAGGGCGCGATGTTGAAGGTCTTGATTTGCGAACGCTGATCGGCGGGACCGACCACGTTGCCATTGGGATCAAGGCCGCCATTGAACACGATCACCCCATTCCAAGGCGTGGCTAGTTGAGAATCATACGAATTGGGCGTCTGGAACCAGGAGCGCGTGAAGCCAAAATTCAGGTGGATAGAATCGGCGTTGCTGACTTGGTAGTCGACGCGGTCGAAAAAGTTTTCTTCATTACCTTTGTCGTGCATCACGACAAATTCGGGCGGATCGAGAAAGCGGCCGCTGTTCAGGCCGTTTGCGGCGAAGAAGTTTCCCCATTTCTGCCCGCCATAACCGATGTTGAAGTCAACGTTAGACGTGCCGAACGTGCCGTAAGAAGCGGTCACGGCGCCATGGGGAGTGGTCATGCCCTGGCCGGAGCGGGTAGTTACGTTAACAACCACGCTGGTTTTGTCTCCGTATTCGGCCGGTGGCGCCCCAGAGATGACTTCCATCGACTCGACGGAATCGAGGGGAATCTGGTTGGAGAAAACTTTGCTTTGTTGGTCGGTGATGGGCTGGCCGTCCACGGAGAAGGAGTTTTCAGCGTGGTCGCCCAATCCGTGGAACAGGCCGTCGGAGTCCGCAGCGATACCCGGAGTCGCGAGCGTAACCAGCGAACTCACTGACGACGACGCGCTTTCCAGGGGCAGTTTGTCAAATAGGTTTCTGTCGACATCGGTGTGGAAAGTCGGTTCATTCTCCAGAAGGTCGCTGGCGGTGCCTTCGACGGTAACCGTCTCCGACGATCCGGGAAGCTGAAGCTTTATTTTGAGGTTCAGAGGTACGGTGGAGCGGACTTCAACATCCTGCGTATACGGCGCGAATCCCTTGCTTTGCACGGTCAAGTGATAAGGATTGAAGGGAATGTTGGAAAAGCTAAAAGCCCCTGTGGCAGTGGTTGTCGCGGCATGAGAGAACGCGCTGACCGGGTTTTGAATCTCCACGATGGCGTTGGAAACTACGGCGCCGGTCTGGTCCACGACAGTGCCGCTGATCGTTCCAGAATTTCCAGATTGCGCGTAGGCGAGTGAACCCACTACCAAGTAAAACGCTACGAAAGCCACGGAACGTGGCCTTTTGTAAGAAGCCTGCATGAATTCCTCCCTGAAAAATTAGGTCACAGAACAACCACACAAGGAGACCAATGGATTTCCGACCTAGACCACGGGAGGCGGACGGACGCTGAGCGCGAAGGCGATCAGGCGGCGCTCGGCGGAAACTTCTTCTGCCCGGCAGGAGTCGACCGGCAGGAACATTGAGGAAGTCACGATCGCAGCGGCGGCCGGGGTGGCAGAATGAGCCGCAAGACAAACCTGGCATGTTAAGGATTCATTTGCACTCGAATGATGGTGCGCGACGAGGGCTACTACTGACCAGAGGGTCAGGAATAGGCATAGTAGCGCAGTCCTTTTCGAGGCTGATGCCATATCGGTTGCCGAGTGATTACTTCAAGTGAATTTACACTGAAATCGGAGGCGAAAGCAATGGACGTTGGGGTTCGGTAAAGAATTTGACAATTCGGTATTGTCTTGTTTCGCGGTGGCGAAGCCGGGCTTCGTCCAATGAAGGCTACTGCGCGGCGGCGGCGCTCCGTGGCAGCAATCTTGTGGAGTTGAGAATGAACGCCATCTCGGAGGTGACGTGAATGAAGGCGGCCAGCAGCGGATTCAACCAGCCAGCGGCGGCCAAGCCGACTCCGATGGTGTCAACCAGCAGCGTCCCAGTGAAATTTTGGATGATGATGGCATGGCAGCGGCGAGCGACGAGCAAGGTCTGCACCAAGCGGGAAAGGTCGCTGCCAATCAGGATGACATCGGCGCTTTCCTTGGCAACGTCGGTGCCGGATCCCATGGCCACGCCGACGTTGGCTTGGACCAGAGCGGGCGCATCATTGATGCCATCTCCCACCATGACCACGTTCCGATTTTTCCCGCGAAGCTGCTTAACCCATTTTGCTTTTTGATCCGGCAGCAGTTCGCCGACGGCCTCGTCAACGCCAAGATCATGGCCCACCAGGGTGGTTACATTTTGAGCGTCCCCGCTGAGCAAAATCGTTTTCAGGCCCATGGCACGCATTGCGGCCACAGCGCTCTTGGCTTCCGGACGCAGCACGTCAGCAATGCGGATCGCGCCCAGCAACTGCCCCGCCCGGGCAACGCAGACTTCGGAAGCAACACCGTCCCCGTTGCTGGGCACGTCGTCGCGCACTCCATGCTCCATGAGCAGGGCACGGCTGCCGACGAAGATCTCTTCACCCTGATAGAGCGCGCCGATGCCCTTCCCTGCCGTGTAAGTGAATTCATCGGGCTCGAGGAGCGGGATTTCGAGATCAGCGGCGCGCGCGAGAACGGCTTTAGCCAGAGGATGCTCGGACCTGGCCTCGGCGATGCTGGCGGCTGTCAGAATCTGCCGCTCGGAAAAGCCGTTGGCCGAAACAATTTCGCGAATCTGCGGAGTTCCAAAAGTCAGCGTGCCGGTTTTGTCAAGCAATACCGTGTCTACTTTTGCCAAAGCCTCCAAGTAGAGGCCGCCCTTGATGATGGAGCCATAGCGAGCGGCGCGGCCGATTGCCCCCAAAATGGCGAGAGGCGTGCCCGCGGCAATTCCGCAAGCTCCGGCGACGATCACGACGGAAATAGTTGACCTGATATTCCGGGTGATGACAAAAGTCAGGACAGCAGCTCCCAAAGCGAAATAGACGAGATAACCAGCGAGGCGATCGGCAGTTTTTTGAATGGGCGCGCGCGAACGCTCAGCGGACTCGACGGCTTCGACAATTCTGCCGAATGTGGTGTCGCGCCCCAGTTTCTCCGCGCGCACCTCCAGAGCGCCCGATTGATTGATGGTGCCCGCAAAGATGCCGGAGCCGGGCAATTTTTCAACCGGCATCGGTTCGCCGGTGATGGCAGCCTGATCGACAAAGGAACGCCCGCTAAGCACCAGGCCATCGACGGGGATGCGGCTTCCGGGTTTGACGACTACCGCGTCTCCCACCGCCAGGTCCGAAGCAGGGATTTCGATCACTTGCTTGTTGCGCCGCACGGTGACGGTTCGCGGCAAAAAATCCAGCAAACTGCGAATCGCACTGCGTCCGCGCGCGACGGTGAGACCCTCCAACACTTCGGCCGCGAGCACGAACGCGGTAATGACGAGAGCGGTGAAAAATTCGCCGATGGCCAGAGCGGCAAGCAGCGCGATGGTCATGGAGAGCTCCATCGTCATTTTGCGTTCGACGAGGTTCTCGAAGGCTTCCTTAAAGATGGGAAAGCCGCCGATCAACGTCGCCGCAATGCCAATCACACTGACCCGGGGGAAAGGCTCCCACACGCGAAACCAGACGGCGGCAGCGGCTAAAACGACGAATCCGATGCGGACAAGGTCGGTCCTTTCTGGTTTGTGTTTTTCCGTCTCGGCGTGATGATCGCTCATAAATGCTCTCTCCGAGTGACGGCCCGATCACTTAAGGTAAGACTTCACCATTTCGATGACTTCGTCAGCGGCCCGCGCCTGCTCGCGATTCGGCTTCTTTGTGGGACTCAAAACGTGAAAGCGAATGTGGCCTTCGAGAAGCTCGGCCATCAGGCTGTTCATGGCGCCTCTTGCCGCGCTCATGAGTTGCAAAACGTCGGAGCAGTCTCGCTCTTCACTAAGCGCGCGCACCAGGGCTTCGACTTGTCCCTGAATTCGCTTCGCCCGCAGGACCAGCTTCTGTTTATCTTCGATGGTGTGGCTCATCTATCCAAGCATAATACTATACCCGGTATGGTATTCAGGGGAAACGAACCGATGTTGGCTCGTGGGCGTTGTTTGTCAGAGGCCGAACAGTTCGCGCAGGCGCTTGGTTTGGGCGCGGCTGACGGGAATTTCGGTGTGCTTCTTATCGTCCATGCGCAATTGATAAGAACTCTTGAACCAGGGGACGACTTCGCGGATGCGGTTAATGTTGACCAAGTAAGAACGATGGGCCCGCCAGAAGAGGTTGGGATCGAGGCTGTCGAGAAGTTCTTCCAGAGTGCGGCAGTTCGATTCGCCTTCCATGCCGTTCATTCCAGCAGTGACGACCGTGATGGTGCCTTCTTCGATAGACGCGAAACAAATGTCTTTCTGGCTGACCAGGAAAAGCCGGCCGGCAGCCTTCAGCAGAATCTTTGAGTGCGGCCGCTGCGACTCCAGCATGCGCATCAAGGTTTCCAGCTTGTCGGAGGAAGGGCCGGCAGATTCCACTTTCGCCCTGGCCTTCTGCACAGATTGCGCCACGCGCTTCTTGTCGAAAGGCTTGAGCAGGTAGTCGACTGCATTTACTTCAAATGCTTTGACCGCGTATTGGTCGAAGGCGGTGGCGAAGACGATCTTGGGAAGTGGAACTTTGCGATCCAACAGTTTCTTGATCACGCCAAAGCCGTCGAGCCCGGGCATTTGCACGTCGAGAAAGACAAGATCTGGATTGTGCTCGCGGATGAGGTGCACAGCTTCTACACCGTTCTTGCCTTGCGCCACAACGTCGATGTCGCCGACATTCTTAAGGAGGAAAGCCAGTTCATCGCGCGCGAGCTGCTCATCGTCGACGATCACAGCAGAAAGGGACATGGTCTTTCGGCACTCCTGGAGGCTAACGATCAGTATAGTGATGGGCTTTTAGCAGCGTCAAACGAGCGTGGGGGATGATTGGATTGTCGGCCTCGAGGCTTCACAAGTAGTAATCCAAATGGGCAGTATAACCCGTGGTTAACCCATTTGGAGACTTGGAAAAATCGGACAGAGGGCTAGGGTTGTGCGAGCGCGGCCCGAACCCTCCCCCATCAGCCCGCGCCCAGGAGGATCCTTCATGCGCAAAGGACTATTCGTTTTCGCGATTGCTTTTGTAACCCTGAGCCTCCTCACGGTGGCATCGAGCCTCGTTTCCGCCCAGGATGTTTATAAGGTTAACTACTTCTCGAACGCCAATACCCTGTCGGCTCCCGGCACGGGAGGCATTCCAGATGGAACCGTACGGATTGACAATCCAGGAGTGACGGGCGGCAATCTGTGCGCGATGATCTACGTATTTGCCTACGACCAGCAGCTTTCGGAATGCTGCGGTTGCGTGGAGACGCCGAATGGCCTCCAGACGCTTTCGATCGACTATAACCTCAATGCCAATCCGCTGACCGGGGTGAAGCCGGGAAACGGCGTAATCAAAATCGTCTCGGCCGCGGTTAACAACAACCCCTGCGATCCGACGCAGAATGTGACTCCCACCCCGAATCTGCGGGTTTGGGTCACGCACATTCAGAACAGAGTGGGAACGGCATATCCGATTACGGAAACTGAATCTTCAGATTCGACCCTGGGGGCTACTGAGCTTGCCAACCTGCAGGCGGAATGCGAATTCATCGGCATTCTGGGAAGCGGGCACGGCGTTTGTTCTTGCGGCACGATAATCGATTAGGAACACAACAGAATAATTGAAACGGCAGGCGTCTCTACAACGACCCTGCCGTTTTCGTTTGCGATGCGTTGGGTTTGAAATCGACATCTCAACATACCAACTCTCCTTATTTCCTAACGTCGAATGCTAATGGCGGATCCTCAAGCCGCATTCTCCAGCGCCAGCGCCATCCCCATGCCGCCGCTGACGCAGAGAGTGGCGAGTCCACGTTTGGCTCTGCGTTTCGTCATTTCGTGAAGCAGCGTGACCGTGATACGCGCTCCTGTGCAGCCGATGGGATGGCCGAGCGCGATCGCGCCGCCATTGACGTTGAGCCTCGCGCGATCGAAATGCAGCTCGCGATCGCAGGCCAGCACTTGCGCGGCAAAAGCTTCATTGAGCTCGATCAAATCAAAGTCATCGAGGCGGAGCCGATACTTTTGCTCTAGTTTTCGAATGGCCGGGACCGGGCCAATGCCCATGATGCGCGGGTCGACGCCAATGGAAGTGACGGCAAGAATTCGAGCGAGTAGTTTCAGATTGTTTTTTGCGGCGAACTCGGAGTTTGCAATGACTAGAGCCGCAGCGCCGTCGGTGATGCCGGATGAATTCCCTGCCGTGATCGTCCCGGTCTTGGAAAACACCGGCGGCAGCTTGGCCATTTTGTCGAGAGTGGCTCCGGCGAATGGGTGCTCGTCGCGGTCGAAGACCTGTGTGCCTTTTTTGCTTTCGAGAGTGACTGGAACCAATTCGTCGTTGAAGCGGCCGGCCGCGATGGCAGCAGCGGCGCGGGTTTGCGAGCACAAGGCAAATTGATCCTGTTCTTCACGGGGAATTTTATACTGCTCGGCGAGCACTTCGGCGGTTTCGCCCATCACCATTTTGGCGAGAGGGCAGAAAAAACCGTCGCGATGCATGCCGTCGACGAGTTCTTGATTGCCGAGGCGATAGCCCCAGCGGGCGCCGTCGAGATAGTAAGGCAGGCGTGACATGGACTCGGTTCCACCAGCAAGCACACAGTCGAGATTGCCGCTGGTGATTTCCTCGCAGGCGAGCGCGATGGATTTCATGCCTGAAGCACAGGCCTGGTTCACGGTGTAGGCGGGAATTTCCTGCGGCACGCCGCTACGGACTGAAATCTGACGGGCCACATTCGGACCACCACCGGCTTGGCGGGCGTTTCCAAAGATGGTTTCCTCGATCTGATCGGAAATTACACCTGCGCGCTCGATCGCGGCTTTAGCAGCAATCACGCCCATGTCGGCCGCGGTGAGGGAAGCGAGCGAGCCGCCGAATTTGCCGATCGGAGTGCGCACCGCCGAAAGGATGTAGACATCCCGCATGCGTAATTTAGTCTAGCATTCCACTGAATGTGTGGCGCGGGCGCGACGCTCGTCCTCGCTCAGCGCAGGCTCTTGCCAACGACGTGCGGCGCCCCTGGCGGACGAGGCGTCCGGCCCTGCGTGTATTTTGCCCGGGCTCCAAGTAAACTGACCGTTCCATGCATTACATCTACGGCATCAACGCGGTCGCGGAAGCGCTGAAAGCGCGCGGGCGCGCGTTCGAATGGGTGGGCGTGGCAAACGACCGGCACGACCTGCGCTTGCAGCGTGTGATCGAGGAATGCCGGCGCCAGGGGGTTGCCCTGCGATTTGTGCCTCGCGCGGAACTCGACCGGATGGCGGGAAACAATTCTCATCAAGGCGTAGTGGCGGTGACTTCCGCAAAACAATACAGCGACGTCGACGATTTGGTTGCGGCGAAACGCGGAAAGTATTCGCTGGTGGTCGTGCTTGACGGAGTTGAAGATCCGCACAACCTGGGCGCGATCCTGCGCACAGCCGATGCAGCCGGAGCAGACGGCGCGGTGATTCCCAAGCGGCGCGCCGCTGGGGTTACGGAGATTGTGGCCAAGACATCAGCTGGAGCGAGCGAGCATTTGCCCATTGCGAAAGTCACGAACATCGCGCGCACACTGGAGGAACTGAAGACGAGGAATTTGTGGATTGTTGGCCTGCATGAGCGGGGTAAGCAAAGCTACGACGAGATTGACTATCAAATGGACTGCGCAATCGTGTTGGGCGCCGAGGGCAAGGGCCTTCACGACCTGGTGCGCAAGCACTGCGATTTTCTGGTTTCGATTCCCATGCTCGGAAAGGTGCCATCGCTGAACGTTTCGGTGGCGGCGGGAATTGTTTTGTATGAGATCGTGCGACAAAGGCGGGAGAAGGCCGCCTCCAACGCACAATGATGACTGTAACGCGGATCCTCTGTGTCTTCGGTGCACTTTGTGGTTTGGCTGTCAACGGTTTCAGCCTCGACCGCGAAGCCTTTACGTTTACGAATTACGATCTGAATGTCCGATTGGAGCCCGAGCAACAACGGTTGTCGGCTCGTGGCAAGATCACGCTGCGCAATGATTCCAGCGCGCCGCAGAAGAATCTTTCCTTACAAATTTCTTCCACCCTAGGCTGGCGTTCCATTCAATTTGAAGGGAAGCCGGTGCAGTTTGTTTCGCAGCCGTACGCCTCGGACATCGATCACACGGGCGCGCTCTCAGAGGCGATCGTCACACTTCCTCGGGAAGTTCCGCCGAAAACAAGCATTGATCTGACGGTCGGGTACGAGGGGGTCATCGCACTGGATACGGCGAGGCTAGCACGTATTGGCATGTCGGACGAGATGGCCAAACACAGCGACTGGGACCAGATCAGCCCGGCGTTTACCGCTGTGCGCGGCGTGGGATACGTTGCCTGGTATCCCGTGGCGATGGAGTCGGCAAATTTGTCGGAAGCGAACAGCGTGGAAGAAACGGTGGCGCGATGGAGGCTACGGCATGCTGAGACAACGATGTCGTTGTTGTTTCAGTCGACTCTGAGTCAGCCGATTTTTTTCAGTGGCGCAGCCGCGAAAGCTGCGAGCACGGCGGATGAGACGGCTTCCAGCAAGGCGGCTTTCAACGTGGCGAGGCTGGGCGTCGACGTGCCGACGTTCGTGACGGGCAATTACCAGAGCCTTGGGTCCAACGATTTGGTGGCCGTCGAATATTTGCCGGGTCAAGAGGAGGGAGCAAGGGTTTTCGCAGACGCTGCGGCCCAGATTGATCCGTCGATTCCGATTGCGCACGGACCGGCACACTTGCAAATTCTCGGCCTGCCAGATCGCGATGCAGCTTCCTTTGTCAGCGCCGGAATGCTGCTTTGCCCGCTTAAGCCAACGCTCACGAATGACGCGGTTCTGAACATCGTGTACGCCAAAGCCCGGAATATGGCCGTATCGCCGCGGGCGTGGATTCAAGATGGGCTGGCCCGTTACGCGCAGGTTCATTACATCGAGCAAAACAGCGGGCGGCAGGCGGCTCTGGATTATTTGGAAGCGCACAGGCAGCTGCTGGTTGATTCTGCAAGTGGCAATTCTCAAAACATGAGCGGAAAAAATGGAATGGCGCAACCGTTGGTAAATGCGCCTGATGATTTGCTTCTCCAGACAAAAGCGATGTTTGTTTGGTGGATGCTGCGTGACATGCTGGGAGAAAATCGGGATGCGTTCTTCAGTTACAGCGCCTCGGACGATAAAGATCCTGCCTACATGCAGCACGTGCTGGAGAAACAGAGCCATCGCGATCTGCAATGGTTCTTCGATGACTGGGTCTACCACGATCCCGGCCTGCCGGAGCTGC
>Ga0335076_10001852_pt1 | contig 20706 bp, 28 predicted proteins | sample Lox_Sample_25_FD_206717 | JGI IMG/M metagenome (GOLD analysis project Ga0335076, IMG submission 206717) | Soil microbial communities from Loxahatchee National Wildlife Refuge, Florida, United States - Lox_Sample_2.5 | ecosystem: Environmental > Terrestrial > Soil > Wetlands | place: USA...
GTCAAACGTCAAAGTTCTCGCGCCTCAGAGCGCTAGAACGTCGCCGGGATCTGATGGCTCTTTTGGGCCCTCGCGGATGAATGCGGTGAGCACCTCCATCACGGTCGGGTGGTCTCTTGCGGAGTCGCGGACGACGTGCTCCAGTGCGTAGATGCCACCGATCCGCACACCGAGCTTTTCCGAGCCGAGCTGCTCGATCGCCTTGGTGTAGCGGTCGGTCACCTGCCCTTGCTCGGTCAGTTCATGGGTGCGCCGCTGCCATTGGTCAGCCTGTCCCGAGTTACGCCGCAAGAGATTGAAGTTCAGGGCAGTGAAGACCAGCGCGAATGCAGCGACCAGGCCTGCGCCAAGCGTCAGCAGCCGGCCCCTGGCGTTATCCACGGCCGTCTCGTGCAGCGGCCCCGTGGCTGAGCCGACGTCCTGGCGCGCCAGCCAGTCGGCCAGCGGCACGAACAGCGCCCAGACGAACGCCAGCGCCAGCACGACGATGGCCCCGCCTGCCAGCCACCGGATGCCGCGCGGCCAGTCGGCCCAGCTTTTCAGCATGCGCGGATGTTACAGGCGGGGAACGTGACGTGCGGCCCGGTCGCCGCAACCGCGGCGGGCTGATCCCATACTGGCCTCAGAGCGCCAGGAGAGGCGTGCAGGCCGTCCGCGAGCTGGCGGCAGATGGCCGCCGCTCCGGCCTGAGCCTCTCCGGCCTCGACGTCACCGGCCTCGACGTCACCGGGGACGCGCGTGCGCTGGCCGGGCTGGCCAGCTGTTCATCCGAGCTGTTAACGGAGCAGATCGAGGCCGGTGCCAGCCAGATGGTCACCCGCCTGCTCCTCGACCGGGGCTCTCACCAAGGGAGGACTTGAGCAGCCCGGCTCCACATCGGCGCCGGCGGTGCCGGCGTACCGACCGGAGCGGGACCTATGTCGTGGTACCAGCCGATCCGCCGCCGCCGGCGTCGGCGGTAAGCATGGCTCAGAGCTGCCGCTGGCTACGGCTGGTTGTGACCCAGGCCGCCGTCGGGGCCGGGCACTGGGCCGCCGGGCGCCGGCGGCGGGCCCTGGCCGCGTGGACGAGCGCTGCTGGCTACGGGCTGGTGGCCTGGGGCCTGGGCACGAAGCGCCGACCGGGGCCGAGGCGCGACAGAACATGGAACAGAACATCCAGCGGCTGCAAAGGGAGGGCGTGTTCGCAAGCCTGGCCCCAAGGCCCCGGCTGCCGCCAGGACGCCGACACCCGCGGCCCGCCGCCTAGAGCGCCACCTATCGCGGTACACCGCCTTTTTCAGGGCCGCGGAGACCCCCCTGTACAGGCTTGCTTCCACTGTCGTGGGGATGGTCATCGGCGTGTGGTGGGGCGTGCGCTGGCCGCGGCGGCTGACGGTGCTCGCGATCGCCGTCGAAGCCCCGAACGCCGTGATCCATGTCCCCTGGGTGGCCCGGGCCGTGCAGCAGCGCAGGCCGAGGATCGCCGCCGGGTGGGCCCTGGTCGCAGCCGGATCGGTAGCCCGGCTGCGGGCAGCATCGGCTGAACCCCTGCGGTGACAGCAGGCCCGCAGCGGCCACCGCGGTAACAGAACACCGGGAAAACCGCAGCCAGCCGACGTCACGACCCGAACTCTACGAGTTCAGCCTGGTCAATACCCTCGCTGCCTGAGTACTCCTGCGCTGCTCGCCTTTCCGCTTGCGCTCGTCATGGGATTCACGCAGTTCGCTTGCTTGGAGTTCGAGAACTTTGATCTGCCGCGCGTTGATGGTGCGCTTTTCGGCGAGCTGGTCGGATTGGACGCCTGCGCGCCTGCTCAGCCGCCCCGGCCCGGCGGGTGCTGCCCCGGCCGGATCCTCCTGGGCGCGCTGAACGGCGCCAGGCTCGCGGCCCGGGCCCGTTCCCGCCCGGTCTCGGTCCACCCCGGGATCAGTTTCTCGTCGGCGCCCGCCTGGCGGCACAGGCCTGCCACGGCCCGCGCCTTCGCTTGGTACTCCTGGCCCATGTCGGCGGCCGTGCCGAGCACGAGGCCAGCGACCTCGGCCAGCAGGGCGGGCCCGTCGTCCCGGCCGCCGATGATCTCGGCGAACTCGGCCACCGCGGCGGCGGCCTCCGGTTCGGTCGGCTCGTGGAAGTTGACGTGCCGCTCGGCGGCGCCGGACAAGCTGGCCACGATCAGCCGGGCAGAATCCGGGGCGTGACGATCTTGGGCCATTCTACCAGGGTCGAACACGGTGGCGATAAAGGCAAGCTGGCTATGCTCGTTTCCGCCTGCCGCGCCGCTGGGAAGGCTAGGGTGATGGAGGCCCTGACGCCCGCCTCGCCTGGCGACCTGCCACCGCTCGGCGAGCTGGTCGCCGACGAGCCGTTCTGGCGGTACCGGTTGGGCGCACCGGGCCGGGAAGGCGTGGCGCACCTGCGGGTCTGGACGACGGCGACCGTTCCCCCGGGCTACGTGACCGTGGTCACGGAGACCGGGTCCGCGGCCGAGGTCACCGAGTCTGCCGGGTATATCTGGGCCGTGCTTGCCCGCAGGTTCGGATCCTCCCTGGTGCTGCTCGAGCACTATCTAGCACCCGAGGACGAGGAAGGGGCGGAGACCCTCGACCTGGTGCGCGTTGGCGAGGACGGCAACCCGCACTGGCTACGCGTATGGCCCACCCGGGAGGAGAATCCCCGTCACGCCGGGCTGGAACTGTGGATGGCCGTTCACGGGTACCAGGTCGTCAGTAAGTCCGCGAGTGCGTTCGACTGGTGCGAGGACGAGGGTGACTGAAGATGAGGGTCAGAATGTCACTGGCCAGAGTTATCGTCTCCCGCGTAGGACGTCGGGTAAAGCCGGGCCGCCGCGGTAGGAGAGCATGTCCGCGAACTGGCGCAGCGCGTCGGCGAACTGCTGCGGGTCGCCCATCGCCCCACACGGTACCGTTAGCTTCGTGAGTGAGCCAAAGGGGCGCGGTGCCGCCTGGACTTCGTCTATTGCGCTGAGCTTGAGGCTCCGGCGCTGAGAGCCAGCGCGCCAGCGGCAGACCTGAAACTGGTCATCTCGAAACACGGGCGAAACGATGTTCGTCTCCTCGACGGCGACCGCTTCGCGAACCTGACGTCAGTCAGGACCTGCTCGGCGACGCCCCTCGAACCTCGACGACTGTCACGCAGAGTGAACTTCTACTCAATGCTAGCGCCAGGTGTTTAGCGCCTAACGCCGAATCGGCGCTCGAGAACCGTCAGGTGCAAGCGGCACGCGCGACGCGCATATCAGCCATTCCAGTGCGCAGCCGGGCCAGCTCGAGAAAACGGCTAGCTGGCCGAGGGCCAGAGGGCAGCAAGGCGAAGGGAGCGGTTTTACAGACCGCCGTCACATGTGGACTGACCTGCTGATATGTGACTGGCTAATGAACTTCGCCTCGTATTCGCCAGACGATCGCGCGCTGGCCGAGGTCTGGACAAAGTCCATGACCGGATCGCAGCGCCCGGATCGACTGTGGCGACGACATCACTGAGATCAGCTGGCACGACGCCGGGCAGATCACCGCGAGCTTTGCGGCCCGGTACCGGCCCCGCAGGCGGAGGCGACGCGGCTGGCCCTGGGTCAGCTCCGCCTACCCACATCGACACCCACCCGTGCCGACCGACTTTCAGATCAGCTTTATCGCGCCATAGCTATCGGTATGAAGGCTGATCGTCCGTTGGGCACGCGCTTGGGCCAGGAGGTCGTCACGCGCTGCATGGCGCCGTTCAAGTCGTCTTGAGCGATCGGACGCGACCGTCGAATATCCGCGCTCAGCCTGTCGAGGCAGCGTGTATTTTGGTACGATATTGTGCTTCACGGAAGGTATCAGGGGGGTATATCATGGGCGGGCCGCAGGAGCAGGCACCACGAAGCGGTGATGCCATTCGGCTCAGGATCAAGCCGCTAAGCGACTTCTACGACGAGAAGGATCCGCGGTACGCGTCCGAGGCGTTCGAGCTGCAGCGGGCCCTGGGGCATGAGTTGCCAGATGGACTAGAGGTCCATCCGGCAACTGGCGAGAAGGGCGTGGCTGTCGATCTAATTGTGAACATCACCACAGCTGGCGGCATAGCCGGCCTAGTGGAGGTTATTAAAGCCTGGCTGGCCACCAGACCGGTCCACCGCAAGATCGACCTGGAATTCGAGGTCGATGAGAGGAAGGGCAAGCGCACGGGGAAGCTCCGCATTGACGCATCCAATGTTGACAGCCAACACCTGGCCGAGATCACAGGTGATGCCTTCAAGTCCGGGGATTGATGTGGCGTGCGATTCAAGGCGTTCCTCCTCTCTAATTGGGAATATAACGACCCAAGCCGCGTACTGATGCCGCTCAAGGGGCCACGAAACGATCTGCACGCGATGCGCGATGCGCTAACCCATGACCGCTTCGGGCTGTTCAAGCCCGAAGACATAGTGGAACGCCAGAACCTACCGTGGTCCGAGATGCGGACGGAGTTCCTCCGGTTCCTGCACGATGCTGAGAAGGAGGACAGCCTGCTGCTGTACTTCTCCGGCCATGGGGAGCGGCGGGATGACGGGGGACTGGTTCTGTGCGGCACTGACACTGACCACAAATACCTGGAGGGGACGAGCTTCGACACCAGCGAACTCCGGAGCTGGATCGAGGGGCACAATCGGGCGCCGTCCACGATCGTAATCCTGGACTGCTGCTACGCGGGCCAGATGAAGGGCGGCCTGAACGAGCAGACACTTGTTGGCTCGCTGGGCGCTGGCACGATGGTTCTCGCCAGTGCCGCAGACAGGCCGGCTAAGGACGCGAATTACGACCGAGACCCCAGCCCATTTACGGCTGCGCTGACGAAAATCCTGCTCAACCCCGCCCTGAAGGGTGACCAGGGAGGGTGGCTTACCGTCGACAGCGTCTATGACTACCTCTTGAACTTGAAGCCTCCGCTGTTGCCGGAGCCCCATCGTAATGTCCGCAGCCAAGGGACGCTCGCCCTTGCCAGACGTCCGCTGCCGAGTAAGCCAAAACGGCCCGAGCTGATCGGGTTCTACCGGGGCAGCTTCCGGGTTCCTGAACAAATCGAGGTCGTTGATCTCAGGTTTGACGCAGCGACCGTCGTCGCAAGCTGGGAGTCTGGTGCAGCGGAGACGCTTGAGCTCGCTGACTTCGACCGCCACCGCCAAACGGCCGTGCGCCGCCTGAGTCAACTCGCCGACGCAGTTATTCGGGTTCCCGACTACGCTGGGAACGACTGGTACCAAGAGGCGGTACAGAAAGCGTGGAACTGCGTAGGCGCGAACCTACTTGAGACCGCCATTCCGCTAGGGCTTCGCGATCGTCTCCGCTCTGCCGTTGACAGTACCAGCAGACACCTACTGAAACTGAGGCTCAGCTTCGACCGGAATGGTGATTCCTTCGAGTCCTACCCCTGGGAGTACCTACACGTCGGGCAGCCTGATGAGGTGGGCGGTGAAGAATCCGAACTGCCCCTTGCTCTCCGGCCCGGCCTGCTCATCGAACGCGTAGCGCCCGTGGCTCGGCCAGCTGTCAGCGACGCACCCTCCGTCGGCGCGGCCCCTACCGTCGGCGTTGTCAACTGCCTCTACGACAAGTTCGCGCCGGCCGCAGCCCGGGTTACCGACGACCTGACCAAGCTGGCCGACCTTAACGTGGTCATCGACCTGAAGGGCAGCGGCGCCCGCTGGGGCCCTTTCCTCGATGCGTTCGCGCAGGCACCCGAGATCCTGCTGTTGTTCGCGCCAGTGCGCCGCGGCCTGTCCGGTGTTGAGGTGGGCTTTATCGCTGACGAGCCAGGGTTGCCTGAGTGGCACCTAGGCAGCGAGCTGACTCGGGAATTCCAAGAGGCGAGGCTCGCCTTCAACCCACTCATCTTCGTGACGTTCGCTGCCAATCCCGGGCGGGACGCGTTCCGCGGTACGTTGGAGTTGGCGGCAAAGTTCGCGGAGTCCCGCATAGGCCCGGTAGTGTTTGCCTGCCATTCTCCGGGCTTCGAAGCCCGTATGCGAGACTTTCCCGTGCTCTTCGTTGACGCACTGACCCGGGGCGTGCCGTTCGACAAGGCGTTCTACTACGCTAAGAACAGGGTGACGCGGACAGGGAATAAAGCTGTGCGGCGGGCTTTCGGGGTGCCTGGTTACTACTCCGCCGAGGGCAAGTCGGCGCGACGGATCGCGGCCGCCGCTCCAGGCGGGCAGAGTGTGGAGCCCATGGGACGAGTCCAAGCCGAGGAAGGCCGTCGGTGACGATGAACGGGAAGGCGAGCACGCGTGAAGCGCGGGTGCAGCTAGCCCTCGCGATGACGGATGACCCCAGTCGGCGAGGCGAGGCTGAAGCCGAGTTGCGGCGGGCGTTGAGCGAGCCGGGTGGCGAACCGCCGGATTGGCGTCTCCACTTCCACCTCGGCGAACTGGCCAGCGATCGTGCCGCCGCGCTGTCCGAGTTCCTCGCCGCCGTGGTTGCCGCGCCGACAGCAGACGCAGGGGGGCCGGTTGACGCGGCCCTGGCACTACTCGACGGCCCTGACGCGGCCAACCTCGCATCCAGGCTCGACGCGCAGGACGTGCGCAGGCTCAGGGGACTCGTCAACCGTGAGGATTCTGACCCCGCAAAGCTCCTTGCCGCGCACATATTGGTTCTGCGCGGTGAAGCCGATATAGTCGCGCCGCTCGTCTCCGCCTCCGCCGACTCTCCGATCCGGGACGACCCGGCGCTGCGCACGGCAAACGCCGTGAGTCGTGCACTTGAGCTCGTCGCACAAGGCGATGACCAGGCTGCGCTCGGCTTGCTCGCGGAACAGGACCTGCCGCCTCACGAGCCCGCTGCGGCGGCGGTCCGAGCGCTCGCCCTGTATGGGCTCGGCGACCTCGAGGAAGCACTCCAAGCGCTCATCGATACCGTGCCGACTTTCGATATTGCCGCAGTGCGGGCCCTGGTGTGGCTGCGCCGAGCTGCCGCGAGCACCGGGAATGAGCGACAAGCTGCGATCACCAAAGCGGACAGCGCGGCGAGCGAGGCGGCCCGCATCGATCCGTCGCGTGGCGAGGGCTTGTTGTTGCGTGCGCAGGTCGCCCTCGAGGGCACGCCCAACATCGAAAGCGGGCGGAAACTGCTCACCCAGGCCATTCGTCGGCTCGACACCCAGCTTGAGCGGGAATGGTTGTGGCGTGTGCAGCAACGGGTGAGGGGCGATGACGTGTTTCGTTACATGACCTTCGAAGTTGCCGCGGCGCGCGGCCGACGCGACGAACTCTTGGTCCTGCGCCCCGCGGAACTGCCCTTTGCAGGGATGACGTCGATCCAAAACGCCGCGCTTGCCGAGTTGGCCGCAGTCGCCTGCCGCGACTCCGGACGGCTTGACGAAGCCGTAGAATTCTTTGAAACCGCAATTGAACTCTACAATCGGGCAGACCAGCCGGACCGCGAGCTCGAGGTTCGGCAAACCGTGGCGGCCTTTCGCCCGACGGTGGCGGGCTCGCTTGAGCTGGCCCGGCAGTGGTGGGCGGCGTCTTTGCGAGCCGAAGCTCGTGGGAGCGAGGCGGTGACCCTGACAGTCCGGCAGGGCCTCGCCGCACTCGACGACCTGGACATGCGCGCACCCGACCAGGAGCCCGATGATCGGACAGACGGCGCCTACCTGCGCGGCCTGCTCCTAACACGGGTGCAGTCTCCGACGTGGCGGGATTGCTGGGATCCGCTGCCTTGGTTGTTGGTGGTCGCGCTTGACGACCCTGGTCACTCCTATCGCGCCACGTTTCTCGCTTTCGCTCTGAACCAGGCGATGCTCGTGAGGCCAGCGCTTCACTACGCGGAGCGGGCGCTCAACCTGGAGACGGACGACCCGTGGGTTCAGCGGGCGGCCATCTTCGCTCGGCTCGCTTGGTACGGAATACTCGACGCCGACACCCGCCGACTCCTCGACGGGATGGAGGACGTGGCGTGGCGTGACGCAATACGCGCATTCGAGACCATACTGCGTGACGACCTTCCGGGCCTGCAGAAGCTCGCCGACCGCATTACCTTCGACGCCTTGTGGGCCCGCGAGCTACGTGCCAACGCTGTGACTCGCCTCACGGGCCCCCAGGCGGCCGGGCCACTGTGGCGGGGAGTGCTGGACGAGGCCCTGAAGGCGGAGCCACCCGACCGGATCGCTGCGATCGCCGCAGCACTGGCCCTCCGCGACGTCAAAGTGGCGCGCGAGCAGATCCAAGCTGGAGCGCATGACGGCAATCTCAGCAGACCCGACGCCCAGATCTATGCAGCTCTTGTCGAGCTCGTGGTCGGCAACCATGAGTCGCTGGAGCAGGCGGTCGAGTACGTTGGCGCGATCGAGCGTCCTTTCCGTCTCCGCCAGATAGCGCACATGCTGTGCGCGACCCTGGGCCAGACATGGGTGGAGCAAAGCTTCGCCACCGCAGAGCTACACCGACTTCGCCAAGCATCACTTGCGAGGCTAGACGAGGTGCTCTCCGTACCATTGCCTCAGCTCACCTACGAACTCGACAACGTGGGTATCAGCTCCAATGACCCGGCACGCGACGGGTTGGTGCGCGAGCTGCTCCAGATCGAGGAACTGCGTAGCCAAGACCCGGCCGCCGCCACCGAGGCGCTGCGTCGCCTGGCAGCCGAATCTGCTGGGGAGCCGATTGGGCCGACGCTCGTCGCTGTGAACAGGATTGGGTGAATTCGGGGGCAGCAGACAGGGATTCGTCAAAGTCGCTGGTGGTGTTTCAGCTTGGTGAGAGGCCTGTGAGGTTGAGGATCTGGAGGGCGCGGCGGGGGTCTTGGGCGCAGCGGCGGGTTTCGGCGGTGTAGCTGGTTACTCCGTGTATGCGGAAGAGGGTGATGACGAGGTTGGCGAGCGCGGACCAGACCTGGGGGGCGTTTCCGGAGCGGATGAGTGATTTTGTCCTCTTTCCAGATCACGTCGTAGCCAGTGTGCGTGCTCGACGCGCCAGTGGCGCGGACGTGGGCCAGGAGATCTGGCGGGGTGGCGTCTTCCGCGGTCAGGCTCCGTGACCGGCGATCCCGGCCACGTGCCCGCCCGGCCCGCGGTCGCCGTGGACGGCAAGGAACGCAAGCTCGCCAAGGCGGGCGGGAAGAAGAAGGTGCACCTGCTGGCCGCGCTCACCCACGTCCCCGGCCTGGTCATCGCCCAGGACAAGGTAGCCAAGTCCGGCAAGGCGAACGAGGTCACGCACTTCTGGCCGCTGCTGGATCCGCTGCCCCTGGGTCCAGCCTGGGATGAGACGGGTGCGCCCGGGACCAGCCGTCCCCCCTGACCTCGCGGAAGCTGTCCGCGGCCGGCGCCCTGCGCTTCCTGTTCTTCCGCTTCTCTTCCTTCTCGCGCCGTTGTTCCCGCTGGTGCGCGGCATACGCGGCCGGGATGGCGAGATCCAGCGCCGCCTCCGCCAGGCACGATGACAGCGCGGCCTCGAACCCTCGGGGTCCAGCATCCTCGGCAGCCGGTCCAGCGTGGATGCTGACGGCGCGGTGCGCAGCCCGGTCCGCGGGCTGATGCGGGCAGCCGTGCGCGGCCAGCACCTCCTGGTCCCAGCCCGCCGCGGCCTGCGCGATCGCCAGCGGCCGACCGCGACCGAGACCAGCGACGCAAGCCGGTGCCGGACCCCCCGCGGTTTCCGCAGGTCCGCCAGCCGCCCCGCCAGCGACACCCGGAACGCCGCCGGATCCGGCGCCGCCCCGGCCGGCAGGATGCGGCGGATGCAATCGATAAGCCATGATGAACCCACGGGCGTGGTCCTTACGGCGACGGTTTGACCGGGTTGGCACCCGAATCGTCACCACGGGCCACGCCCTCACATCAAGCACATCCGCGTCAGCCTGTCCCGCGTGTCGCGCCCGCGCCCGCTGAAGTCACCACGGATAGTAACCGCCATGGCGGTCCCCGGCCCCCGGAACCCCGTCAGCGGTCCCGTCTCACGCCCGCCAATGAGTCACACAACGTCACACCGACTTTGAGAATCCCTGGGGCAGCAGAGGCGTTGTACTCAATCTCGACGGCGTTGATGACGTCCACTCGCACGAAAGCGACCGGTGATTCGGTTGAGCATCGGGAAGTTGAGGTGCTGTAACTGGCCAGTCAACGCGGGGAAGATCTGCGAGCACGTGACCACATGCAGCACCCTGACCTGCCCGGACGCCTGCTACCAGGCCGCTCGTTTCCTCGTGCGCCGAGTTGTGGTCCGGGGTGTCGCGGTTTCGTACCGCTCCAGTAGGTAGGCGGGGCGGTCCCGCAGACCGCTCCCATACTTATCCTGACCAGGCGCTACGGTTCTGTGCCGTTGAACTTCACCGCGTATTCGCCAGAAGATAGTCGACGCGACAGAAGACACCGTTCTGTGCGCCTCGAACGGATCGGGCCGAAGAGGCTGCTCCGCTGCAGAACGGCGGTTCCATGCGCGTTCCTCCAACACCGGGAGGTCACGCTTCGCGGTCACCGACGTCCTTCGCCAGGCCCTCCACCAAGAATCGTCTCAATCGCCGGAGCGGTAGCCGGGTACCGGGCACCTGAGGAAAGCGCGTCATGCCAGCCAGGGACGCATACGGCAATCCGGTCACGGGCGCCTGATCGAGCCGCCCACCGCCCGTTAGCCTGCTCCCATGCGCAGGGACCTCACCATGGACGATCTCGGAGATCTGGCCGAACTCCGTCTGCTGGCGGTTCTGGCCACCTACCGGCCAGACGGCACCGTGCTGCTGTCTCCGGTCTGGCACGAATGGCGCGACGGCGGCTTCCACGTCGTCACCAGCAGCCGCAGCGGGAAGGCGGCTCATCTGCGGCGAGATCCACGGCCAGCATCGTGGTCTGCGAGCACTCCCCGCCCTACCGCGGAGTCGAGGTCCGCGGCAGAGCCCAGCTCCTGACCGCAGGAGTCCACGACGCCGTGCAGCGCATCACGTCACGCTACCTGGGCCGCCAGGCCGGAGCCGCCTATGCCGGCAGCGCCGCTGACGACCTGCTCATCCGCCTGGAACCCGGCGATCTGCGGGCCTGGGACTTCGCCGGCGAGCAGTCCTGAGGCCCTGCGCGGTCCGCGCGAAAGCACCTGGCCAGCAGGCCGGCACCTCCTGCGGATGCCGTCTCACGATCGTCCGCCACACGAGCCGGGCACGCCGGAACTGCATGCTGGCCGGGTCGTGGCGGGTCCTCAGGTTGCCGGGGACACGCCTGCCTGGCCTTCTCCCCAGGCAGGTCGCCGGGGCCGATCACGGACCAGGTGGTCCAGGCCTTGCCCGTCTTGCGGACCTCGGTCACCCCTGGTTACGGCATAGGTCTCGGTCATGGCCAGGGCTTCTTCCGGTGCGTCACATTCCCGTAGATGTCGGACACGGGCGTGCCGGTGAACGGCCGCTGCATGGGATCGGGCTGGAACTGGCGCTGCGCACCCCATTGCGCCTGCTGCTGCGCTGCCTGCTGCTGGAGGATGCCCTGGGCGTGCTTGATGCCGGCGTGCACATGGTTCAGCGGCGCCTAGCCGAGCGCGCCGGCCGCGACATGGGCCTGATGCTCGCGGATCCGGTGGTGCCACAGCAGGGCTGCGCCAGTGAGCGCCCCGGCGGTGATCAGGTCGTTTGCGGGCATGCCCTGCCGCTGTCCGGCTTCCCAGGCCTTGCGCGTCTGCTTGTTGGTGTGCTCGTTGGCGAGCGCTATCGGCCCGATGAGGATCAGCAGGATCAGCGCCAGGCCTACGGGCACGAGCGGCGCCACGATGAAGAAGATGCCCCAGCTTTTCAGGGCGCCTACGTCAGGCGGAGAGCCAGACTGGCTGCCGTTGACGTAGTTGCTCCACTCGGCGCTTGCGATACTGACCATGGCGATCCCCAGGATGAGGCTGGCTAGTGCGCACGCGCCAGCGATCCACGCGCCCCGGGGGATAGGCTTGCTGCCTGCTGGCCCGGGATCGGGCACGGCAGCCAGCGCAGGCGGCTCTGGCGGCGGCGGCGTGCCACTCCCGGTGGCGCCGTCGATTGCTGCCCACCACTGGGCCCGCAGGTCGTCGTCGATGTACCACAGCTCAATCGGCTGGGGTTCGACCGACTGCAAGGCTGTGGCGCAGTCACAGCACGTCGGCATCCTGGGCTGCCCGTTCAGGCCGATGAAGAGCTGGGCCCGTGTGAGCTTGCTTGCTCTCGCGCACCAGGGCTGAACGCAGTAGATCACGCGATCGGCGTACATGCGATCGAGGATCGGGTGGATGTTCATGGTCCCTCCTTCTCGGGGCCGGGGCCTCCCTGGGCCTTCACCCTCCCGCGCCGGGCCAGTGCCGCGCACTTACCGCACGGGACCCGGCCGTCACGGACCCAGGACCGGCCGCACGGCGACTGGGCGCTTCCGGATCTGGGACTTCCCGGCTGGCTGAGGTCACAACGAGTCACATGAGCGGGCGGGACGCGGAGCGCGCAAGCGGCCCGGTAGCCAGGTACGCGGGAACGTCTCACCGGTCACGGTTCCGGGGCGATGTGCCGCCACCCGGCTAGCAGCCACCGCTCGGTGCGGATCGGCTGGCCGCAGGTCAGGCATACCGCTATGACCGGGTAGTGGGCCGGATTGGTCAGGTCGGCCGGCTGGCCGTCGCGGACCCGGCGGGCGGTGCCGGGCTTCGGGGTTATCTCGTGACCGTTGCCGGCGCAGGCCACTATCATCATGCACACAACGTTAGCATTGCCTTAGCAAGCTTCCTATGGCTTACGTAAGATCTAGGCCGGTTACGTGCCCGGTAGCGTGCTCGCTATGGCAGTGCCGCCGTTCGAGGCCGACCCGCTCCAGCTCGCGTACGTCCAGGTGGCCGACCACATCGCCGCCCGCATCGAGGCCGGCGAGCTGGAGCGCGGCACCCGGCTGCCGCCCGAGCGCGAGCTGGCGGCTCAGTACGGGGTCGCGTACAACACGCTGCGCCGGTCGATGGACGTGCTGCGGGACCGGGGCCTGGTGATCACGCTGCGCGGGCACGGCAACTACGTCGCCAGGGACCGGGGCTGAGGACGGCGCAAGCGTCCAGCCAGTCGCAGCTAACGGGCTGTCCAGGCGATCGCCCTCGGGATCAGGTAGTCGGCACTTAGCTGATACAGCCCGGGTTCCCGGGCGGACCCGGCCGGTGCCGGTGCTGTGCGGGACGCGCGCCCGGGATGCATGGGCGGGCTTACTTCAGGCCGTCGACGTCGAGCCGGCGCCAGAACAGCGCGATAGCGGCAACGTGCGGGGCGAGGGTGTGCTTCGGCTCGTGGCCGTCCTTGGTGACCCGGTAGCCGGACCCGACGCTCATGTTGACGGTCGTGTCCCCGTGCCGGGCCGGGTTGATCTTGACGTGGCTCTTGCCGGGCTGGCCGGCCGGGAGGCCGGTGACGGCCTCGTAGCACTCGCGGAATGTCTTCATGTCTTCGCCTTCCTGCCTGCAGCGCGCCGAACGGCTGCCCCCGTTGCCGCTGCCGGGCCGCGGCCTGGCTGTCGGCAGCTCGCGATGCGATCAGGCATCGCCTTTACCGTGCACGACCTGTTCGATGCCGTCCGCCGGCGTTCAGTGCTGGCGGCGGGGCCATGGCAATTACTGGGCGGGAGCGCCCAGCGCGCGGAGGGCCGATTCGAAGGAGGCCAGGCGGCTGCGGACCACCTCGGCCTGCCCCGGGCTGGCCCCGCCCGGGGCCCGCTCGGCGTCCATCGCCGAGCGGACAGCCTGCAGCGAGGCCAGCGTGTCAGCGATCCTGGCGCCGTCGGGAGAGTGCTGCGGGACCTGCTCGCGCAGGGCGTACAGCGTCTGCTTCAGGTCATCGGCGCGCCGCTGGATATCGGACCACCGGGCGGCCGCGTCGGCGGAAGCCAGCCCGCTGGGCGCTTCGGCCACGCTCATCGCATCATGCAGGGCCGAGCCCTTGGCGTACGCGTCGACGAGCCGGGACCGCCAGCCCGCCGCGGCGGCCGAGCGGCGGCGAGAAGAACGGGCGATCAATGCGATCAATCCGGCCAGGACAAGGACGCCCAGCAGGACCCACAGCCAGGTCAGGCTGGTGCCGGAGGAGGCGGCGGGCGCCGCGGAACCGGTGGCCGGCGCGGTCGGCGCTGACGTCACGGTCACCGTGACGCCGGGCCTGGCCGAGACGGTCGCGGTCCGGCTCGGCAAGCTGCCGATCGAGCTGCTGATGGCGCCCCCCGCATCCCGCCGCCAGCAATCCGGCGGCAAGCAGGGTCACGGGGACGGAAAGTCTTTGCGCGGAACACCGCATGCTGATCCTTCCGCGTCGCGTATGGCCGCCCGCTGGAGCCTCCCTCTGCCGCCGGTAGGGATCGTTGTCGCGCATGCCGGACGGCCCCGCCGCCCGGCCGTGTGATCCGCAGCCTGCCCGGCTGAGCGGATTCTGCCTACGACATCATCGTGACTGTGCGGCACCACGCGTGGGGTCCGATCCGGCGATTCCGGCGAACCGCGCTCGGTTGCCGCATCCTGCGCCCGAGTGCTGCGATCACGGCGAACAGCACTCCGGGGAAGGCAGCCAGCAGGAGTGCCACTCGCGGCGGCAGATGCCCGTAAGCGCCGAAATGGCTGATGTCCACCCGCTGGCCCTCCGTCAGGGATGGTGTGTGGCTTGCGGGACTGTCCCGGGCCGCGCTCCCGCACGAGCCGCCCCCTCCCGGTTCGTGCGGGACGTGCCCAGGCCATTCCCTATGCGCCGCAGTACTGGCTGGCGTCCGGCAGCCCCTGCTGGCACAGGTTGAGGTTCCCGCCGCTGAGCATCATCGGCGAGTTGCTGCCCAGGACGACGCTCGCGTGCATCGGGGCGACCGGCACCAGCGTGATGACCTGGCCCTGCTGCGGGCCGCCGGGCTCCGGCTGGAGACCGTCCGGGTTCGACTGCCCAGCCTGCGTGTAAGCGGCGCTGTCGGTGAACGTGCCGACCAGCGAGCCGTCCGGCTGGAGGGCAAACACCAGGTGCGCGGTGCCGGTCCAGATGTTCCCGCCCGCATTCCAGGTCATCGTCCCGTACAGGCCCGAGGACCCCTGCGTGATCTGGAGCTGCAAGCCGTGGACATACCACTGGCCGCTGTCAGCCAGCCAGTAGGCGGTGCTGCCCAGGGCGGCCTGGGCGGGCTGGGCAGGCTGCTGGGCAGGTCCGCCCGCGTTGTCCTGCTGGATGCTGGCCCCGGTGATCGTCCCGGTGGCCGTGTCCACGTAGTAGTAGCCCTGGTAGTAGTCGTAGGTGCCGCCGTCCTCCAGGACGGTCAGCTGGGCGGGCACCTTCCCGCCGCCCGCATCGGTGGCCTAGACCGTGGTCTTAGCGGTGCCCGAGTACCCGGCCACCCAGGCGTCATAGCCGACGCCGTGGCTGAGCACGTCGCCGCCCATGTTCCAGGCATCCTGGAAGTCCTGGCTGTTCAGCAGCTGGATGTACCTGTAGACGATGCCGGTCGCGGCGTCCTGGGAGGTGCCCGAGCCTGACGCGGGCTGGGTGGCCTGAGCAGCCGGCGCCGTGGTGGCCCGGGCCTGAGTGGTCTTGCGCGGGACCGGATGCGCGGCAGCGGCCGGGGATGTGGCGGCCTGATGGCCGTTCGCCGCTGCGGTACCGCACGCAGCCAGGCTGCCAGCCAGCAGCACCGCGCCGATGATGCCGGGCAGCGTGTGCCGGGTGAATTTCATGGGATCCTGTCCTTATCCAGTTGGGCTGGGCCCGGCGCCAGGCTCAGTCGATGTCCTGGCGCCGGGTCTCGGTGGATGTCTGGTGGTTCAGCAGGCGCTGCTGGTGCCGTCGCCGACTGGGCCTGCCGGGCGAGCTTGGCGCGGGCCTTGCTCGCCTTGTCGTAACCCATCCACAGGAAGCCGCCGGCCGCCGCGAGCCCGAGAACGCCGAGCCAGGTGAGCACGACACCCAGGCTGTGGATGCCGCTGACGACCGTGCAGTCCGAGTTGGCCTGCGAAGAGAACGCCTGGCCCAGCTGGCCGGCAAACGAGTTGCACAGCACCACCTTGGATCCGGTGGCGGCCTGCATGATGATGCCGATGATCAGCACGCCAGCCGCGCCGCCCAGCTTCAGCCAGTGCATAGCGAGGAACCCGCGTATCTCGTTCTCGATCGGATGCCGCTGGCTCGGGGCCTGCTGCGGCCGGAAAGCTCGCTCAGCCCTCCGCTGGTCGCGCTCGGGCTTCAGCCGGTCGTACTCAGCCCGCACATCAGCCTTGAGGCTGGCCGGGTCGAGGTCCCAGTCCAGCGCGTACTGCGCCTCCTGGGCCGGTGTCATTGCCATTGCCTGTTCCGGTTCGCGTCAGAAGACGATGAAGATGGTCAGGTACTTGGCCCGCCTGGTCCAGATGCGCCAGGTGTACAGGCCGCACAGCACGGCCAGCGCGAAGCTGGCTACGTGCCCGAAGCCGGGCGCGACGATGATGCCGACGGTGAACAGGAACGTCCAGAACGCCCAGCACAGGCCGCACATCACGCGGTAAGTGGTCATCTTCACCGGCAGCGGCCTGCGGGTCAGCCAGCGCACGAACGCATTGTCGGACCCGTTGCCCCGCATGGCCTCGGCGATAGCCGCCTGCCGGGCCTGGTGCGCCCGGAACCTGGCCAGCTCGTCCGGGTCGATGCTCCCATCCTGGCCGCCCGGCTGCGGACCGCCCAGCTGCGGGGCCGCGGCGGGCTGGGGGTGCTGGGCGTGGTACTTGTGCAGCCTCACGAGCCGGTCATACTCAGCGCGGGCGTCGCTCTTCAGGTGGTCCGGGCCGAGTCCCAGGTCGAGCGCGTACTGCGCCTCCTGGGATGGAGTCATGCCGAACGGCGGGTCGCCAGGCGCAGGCGGCGTGGGAGCAGCCCCGTTGGCGGCCGGGATGATGACGGTCTCGTCACCATATGATGTGGACATTGTTTCCCTCCCTTAGGGATTTGCGTGTGGCTTGCGGGACTGTCCCGGGCCGGGCACCCGCGCGAGCCCTCGGGCCGGCTCGTGCGGGACGCGCCCCGGTCAGGCCTCAGCTAACGTGGGTGATGTCTGCCGAGGCGATGACGCCGTTGCTGACCTGATAGGTCCCGTAGCAGGTGTTGACTGCTGGGAGCGGTGTCCCGGGTCACCGCCGGTCGGGTGCACGATCGGCGCCGGGGCCGGGAACTGGGGACAGCAATAGGGCCATCGGACCAGTGGGTCGGCGAGGGCGTTGGCGCAAGCTGCGCCGGGGCCTTGTGGCTAGGCTTCGGGGTGGCGGGCGCAGCGGCGGCCGGCCACATGGCAGTCGCGTGATGCGAACCCAGAGTGACCGCTGCGGCGGCAATGCCGCCGGGGTGATAATCGCAACGGCAGCGGAGCCGACGATCAGCAGCACGCGGGCGCGCTTGGTGAGCATGATAGACATGGTGGTCATTCCTGATCAGGCCGCACGGGCCCCCACCCACGGTCGCCTGCGCGTCCGCGCCGCTTGCCAGTTCACTGCACGTTCACGGCACGGCATGACGAAAACGGAGGAGCGAACCGGAGCGCGTGAGCGGCCCGGCATCTCCCTGGTACGCGAGGACGCGCGTGCGTGGGCGCGGTGGGCACGCCTTAGTGTCGCTAGCATTAACAGCCATCCCCGAGGCGAAGTTAGGGGGCCTTGCCGCATCTGCTGGGAACTCTCCCAGACGGTGCCCCGGTTGTGGCCGACCTGGATTCCGTGCCTCGGCATGCCTCCAGGCACACTAACGACGAACGTGAAGTAGTTGGCCATGCCGCGGTAAGGCGAATCGGTGGCGGACTTGTACGACAGCGTTCCGGTGGCTATGCCTGTTCCGCTTGAGTTGACGGCGGCGACCTGGCTGCCATTGGTGATATCCGGGTATGCATCGGACGGGGTGTCGCCGTCCAGCGTGGTCACGGTGGCCTCATGGTGCCGTGCGCATTGATCGAGAGCGACGCTGAGCTGCACCCGCTGACGGCGATAGTGCCCGCGATTGCGGGCGGGGCTAGAAGAGCTGCAAGAGCTTTGCACCTCACGATGTCCTTTCGGAGTTGCTCGTGGCAGCCTGTCTGCACGGAGCAGTCGCCTCGCCTGCGTTCACCTTCGCGACGTAGACGCAGGTGAGGTGGTTCCGTTCTTGACGGCTGATTGACGACGAATGTCCGGTGAGACTGCACTGACAGGTAAGCCGGGTATCCCGACGCCAGACCTGCCTGCGGCGGGAGCCGCCGAGCCGCCGGAAGCCAGGGCGATGCCTGCCACGGGCTCAAGGATTTGGATCCGGTGGCCGCCTGCATGATGATGCCGATGATCAGCACCACCAACGGTGTGACCGGCTCGATCCAGTGCTTGATGAGGTACGCCCGGATGGCTTCCTCGGCCGGGCTCCGCTGCAGGCGGGCCGGCTGCGGGGGCCGGGGGCCCTGTTCGGCCCGCTCAGCTTTGAGCCGGTCGTACTCGGCGCGGGCCTCGTCTGAGCGCAGGTCCTCCCGGCTGCCGTAGGCGAGCGTGTACGCGGCTTCCTGGTCTGGTGTCATTGCCGCTGTCGTGCCTTCTCCTCAGACGTTGCCCGGAGCGACGTAGCCGAGTTCGGTCAGCCCTATCCTGGCGATCGTCATGTGAGTCACGGGAAGCTCGTTCCCGTAGACGCCCTGGGTGGTTTCGACCGAGCCGCCGCCGAGCGAGATGGCGACGTGGCCGTAGGTCCCGTAGCGGAAGAACACCAGCGATCCGGCGGGCGGCGCGCTGGACGGGCCGCTCACCAGGCCGTGGGCCTTGTACAGGTTGTAGACGATCTGGGCGGACCCGCCGCTGTAGCGGGGCGCCTGGCCCGCGCCCAGCTTCCAGGCATCCCAGGAGAACAGCCAGCACCAGCCGGACCAGTACACGGCGCCGGCGTTGCCGTTCTTCGCGTTGGCCGGGACGCTGACCTGGCCGTCCTGGGACCTGGCCCAGGCGACCGCCTTGCTGGCCGCGGGGCTCGGGCTGGACTGCACGGTGCTGGTGGCCCAGACCGGGTGGCCGGCGCTGGTGTACTCCACAAGGTTGCCGTCGGTCTGCATGTTCAGCCAGTTGGCACCGCCGGATCCGTTCTTGCCGTTGGCCCAGACGGCCCGGCCCTGCGCCGGGTAGACGCCGTTGTACAGGACCAGGTTGCCGTCGCCCTGCATGACCAGCCAGTCATGGGCCCCGGTGCCGACCGTGTTGCTGGCCCACAGCGGCCGGCCGCCGGGAGCGTACAGGACGAAGTTCCCGTCGGTCTGCACCACGGCGTAGTAGCCGTTGGGGGACACGATGTCCTGGCCGGCTTGCAGCACCTGGTTGGTCCCCAGAGTGCTCTGCCCGGCCGAGGCAGACGCCGGCGATGCGGCTACCGCCAGCGGGATGAGCGCCAGCGCGCAGACGGCTGCCGCCATCGCGCTCAGGCGCCTTGTTACGGTGTTCATGATGAGTCCCTCCTCGGGATCCTGGCTGCCGGGACTATCCTGGCGGTCAGCTTGCGAAAGGCCAGGTCGGGGTGATCGCCGACGTGGTCGTGCCGGCGTCCGGGCCGCTCTCGATGGTCTCGGTGACCTGGGTGTACCGGCCGTTCACCGGGCTGGACAGGATGATGTGCACCGGGTAGGGGGTCTGAGTGCCGGTCGCGCAGTCCGGCACGCATCCCTCGTGGATGACAGTGCCGTTGCCGACCGCCTGGGCGCTGCCCCACTGGCTCCAGGTCAGGTTCCTGGCAGCGTTCGTGGAGTCGCCGGAGAAGACGATCTCAGTCGGCCTGGTGACCCCGTTCAGGGTGGCCGGCGCGGAGGTGGCCGGCGCGGAGCCGTCCTGGGCGGGCGCTGCCGCCGAGCCTGACGTGGCGTGGATGTTGGCCGCGATCATCACGTAATCCATCACGTCGACCGCACGCAGCGTGTAGGTCCCGGCGTAGTGCTGCACGGTCCCGTCCTTCTGGGTGACGGTGATGGAGACCTGCACCAGGTGATCCCCGGCATAGGCGCCCAGGTCCTGCCCGGAGATGTACAGGCCGGCTACGGCGGAGTAGCCAGCCACCCAGGAGTCGTATGTCTGGCCGTTCTGGGCCGCGATGTTGTTCCCGCCCAGGTTGTTCCACGCGTCCGAGTAGTCGTGCGCGTTGAGGTCGTCGTAGTAGCGGTAGACCACGCCGAGCGGGTACAGGTCGCTCGGCCCGGCCGGATGGCCGGCCAGCACATGCTGGCTCGGCGCCTGGGCAGCCGGCGCGGTCACGACGTGACTGGGCGGCGCGGTCGCAGTGCGGTGAGCCGGGGCGGTCGCGGTGCGGTGGGCCGGGGGCGTGGCAGCCGGGTGGCCCGGGGTGGTGGCAGCGGCCGTGCCGCAGCCGGCCAGCACCAGGGCGGCCAGGATGGCCGGGGCCCAGCGGGCTATCTTATTCATGGTGAGTTCCTTCCGGCGGGCGTGACCGGGGCACGATCACGCTCGCCTGGTGATCAAGCCTCAGGCGCCTTCGCCTGATCGGCCTGCTGATCGAAATGCGCCCTGGCCTCGGGGATGGCACGGTAGACCTGCCACAGCCGGAACGCGGCGGCCAGGCCGCCGAGGATGCCCAGCCACATCAGCCAGGTGCCCAGGCTGTGCAGGGTGGCCGCGCTGTTGCTGTCGGCGTTGACGCCCGTGCTGAACGCCTCTCCGAACTGGCCGAGCCCGGAGTTGCACAGCGCCAGCTTGCCGCTGGTGGACGCCTGCATGACGATGCCGATGAGCAGGAGCGCGACCGCGGCGGCGGCCTCGATCCAGCGCCGATCAGCATCGTCTGGTTG
>Ga0335076_10001854_pt1 | contig 20693 bp, 11 predicted proteins | sample Lox_Sample_25_FD_206717 | JGI IMG/M metagenome (GOLD analysis project Ga0335076, IMG submission 206717) | Soil microbial communities from Loxahatchee National Wildlife Refuge, Florida, United States - Lox_Sample_2.5 | ecosystem: Environmental > Terrestrial > Soil > Wetlands | place: USA...
CCTGGTTCGGGTGTACCGCACCTTCAACGCCGGCGCCGACGCGTTCAAACAGGCGAGCGATTCCCATGAGCGAAGCTGACGGCACGCGCACGATCCGGACCGACTATCTCGCGCGGGTCGAGGGCGAGGGCGCGATGTACGTCAAGCTCGAGGGCCGTGAGGTGAGCGAGGTCAAGCTGCGCCTGTACGAGCCGCCGCGATTCTTCGAAGCGTTCCTGCGCGGCCGCTCCTACACCGAGGTGCCGGACATCACCGCGCGGATCTGCGGCATCTGCCCGGTCGCGTACCAGATGAGCTCGGCACGGGCGATGGAGGACGCATGCGGGGTGAGGATCGACGAAGGGCCGATCCGGGATCTGCGCCGGCTGCTCTACTGCGGCGAGTGGATCGAGAGCCACAGCCTGCACGTGTACATGCTGCACGCGCCCGACTTCCTCGGCTATCCGGGCGCGATCGAGATGGCCCGGGACCACCGCGAGATCGTCGAGCAGGGACTGCAGATGAAGAAGGCGGGGAACGCGCTGATGACGGTCATCGGCGGCCGGGAGGTGCATCCGATCAACGTGCGCGTCGGCGGCTTCTATCGGGCGCCGACCCGGGCCGAGCTGGGTGCCCTGATCGAGCCGCTCGAGCGGGCACGCGAGACCGCGCTGGCAACCGCGCGGTGGACCTCGACGCTCGAATTTCCGGACGTCGAGATCGAGCCCGAGCACGTCGCGCTCGCCGATCCGGGTGGATACCCGATCGACCGCGGCCGGATCGTGTCCGACGGAGGGCTCGACATCGAGCCGTCGGGGTTCGACGAGCACTTCGTCGAGGAGCACGTCGAGCACTCGACCGCACTCCATGCCAGGCTGCGCGAGCGCGGCTCCTACCTCACGGGACCGCTGGCGCGGTACAGCCTCGCGTCGCGGGCGCTGCGCCCGCTCGCCCTCGCCACCGCGCGTGAGGCGGGGCTCAACAGCGTCTGCCGAAACCCGTTTCAGAGCATCGTCGTCCGCGCCGTCGAGCTCGTTCAGGCCACCGACGAGGCACTCGCGCTGATCGACGCCTACGAGCGGCCCGACGCCCCAGCGGTGGCGGTGGAGCCCCGCCAAGCGGTCGGCCACGGCGCAACCGAGGCGCCGCGGGGCATGCTCTACCACCGCTACGAGATCGACGAGGACGGCACGATCCTCGATGCGCGCATCGTCCCCCCCACCTCGCAGAACCAGCGCGCGATCGAGGAGGACCTCCGCGCGGTCGTGGAGCGGAGCCTCGATCTCTCAGACGAAGAGCTGACGCTCCGCTGCGAGCACGCAATCCGCAACCACGATCCCTGCATCTCGTGCTCGACGCACTTCCTCGAGCTGACGATCGACCGTGAATGAGGCCACCCCGCTCGGCGTGCTCGTGGTCGGCGTCGGCAACGAGCTGCGCGGCGACGACGGCGCCGGCCTCGAGGTCGCCAGGCGCGCGCGCCAACGAGCCCGCGGCGACGACATAGACGTTCGCGAGCTGCGTGACGACCCAATCGAGCTGCTCGACGCGTGGGTCGGGAGGGCGGCGGCGGTTCTCGTCGACACGATGCGCTCGGGCGCCTCTCCCGGCACGGTCCTCCGCCTCGATGCGAGCCATGAGCCGCTGCCGGCGGCGCATCGGCATGGACCGAGTTCAACCCATGCCACCGGTGTGGCCGAAACGATAGAGCTCGCTCGGGCGCTCGGGCGGATGCCGACGCGCGTGATCGTCTACGCCGTCGAGGGGCGGCGTTTCGACGCCGGCGCAGGGCTCTCGGAGGAGATCGCGGCGATCGTGCCGGCGGTGGCCGACCGCGTCCTGCGCGAGGCGCGGTCACTGCGGTCCGTGACAGCTCAGTAGTTGTCACCCCTGAGGCTGCACGATGTCCCCGATTTCACACCGGCTGGCCCGGCTTACATTGAAACCGTAAGTGTCCTTCGAGGACATGACTTGCTCGGAATTCTCGGGCGAGCAGAAAGGAGGTTCACATGTCCACCGTGGCTAGCAAAGGTGGACGCACGGAGATCGAGCTGGACTTCGATCAGCCGACGTCGTACGACGCCGAGGAGCGTTCGTATAGAGGCGCAGGCTGGGTTCTGTTCGCGGCGATCATGCTCGTGATGAGCGGCGTCCTCAGCATCATCTGGGGAATCGCAGCCGTCTCGAGTTCGCACTTCTTCGTCGCGGGAGCCTCCTACATCCTCAGTGACCTGAACACCTGGGGCTGGATCGTGATGGGGTTCGGAGTCCTCGAGGCTCTGGCCGCGCTGTCGGTCTGGCGCGGGGGTGAGTTCGGGCGCTGGTTCGGAATCGTCGTCGCCGGCTTCGCCGGCCTCGTCGCGATGATGTCGATTCCGGCGTACCCGTTCTGGTCGCTGACGCTGGTAGCGATTGCCGTGCTGGTCATCTACGGGCTGGCCGCTTACGGTGGCAAGCCGTACCTGACCCGGTAGCTCCTCCTCGGGCAGCAGTCGGGCGGTCTCTTCGGAGGCCGCCCGACGCATGCTTGCCGCAGCCGGGGTACGGGAACGTACGGATGCGCTCGATGGGGCACCGTCTCACGATCGGCTCATGCGACCAAGCAAGCATCGCGTTGTCTGCGTCGATCGTGATTGGCACGGCGACTGGGAGGTGTGGCTTCCGGATGGGAGGACGTGTGTGACGTGCGAGACGCTTGACGGCGCGCGTCGGCTCGCCTACGTACACGCCGCCCGAATGTTCCCCTGCGAGCTCGTGATCCGCGACGCTTACCACCGAGTCGTCGACCACGAGATGATTGAGCGGGGGATCGCGCCGGCCCGTTCGAGCCCACCGGCGTGAGGTCGCCATCGGGGGTTCTCCACATGGCGTTCGCATTGTCACCCCGATGACGAGGTGACGCCAGGGTGGTTCGGTTACACGGTCGATGGAATTTCACACATAGAAGGAGAGTGCCGTCATGGCGACTGTCGAATCAACCACTTATGAGGCACCGGGCGAGTTTGGTAGTCCGGTTGAGTTGAAGGAGCGTTACGATAATTTTGTTGGGGGTGGGTGGGTAGCGCCGTCGACGGGGGAGTATCGGGAGAATTTGACGCCGTCGACGGGTGAGGCGTTTTGTGAGGTCGCGCATTCGGGCGCGGGGGATATCGAGCTTGCTTTGGATGCGGCGCATGCCGCGAAGGGCGGGTGGGGGTCGTGTTCTCCGGCGGAGCGGGCGGCGGTGCTGGACGCGGTCGCGGACGCGATCGATGAGAACCTGGAGATGCTCGCGGTCGCGGAGAGCTATGAGAACGGTAAGCCGGTGCGGGAGACGTTGGCGGCGGACATTCCGCTCTCGGCGGATCATTTTCGGTATTTCGCGGGGGCGGTGCGCTCGGAGGAGGGGCGGATCTCGGAGATTGACGAGTACACGTACGCGTATCACTTCCAGGAGCCGTTGGGGGTGGTGGGTCAGATCATCCCGTTCAACTTTCCGTTGTTGATGGCGGCGTGGAAGATCGCGCCGGCGTTGGCGGCGGGGAACTGCACGGTGATCAAGCCCGCGAGCCCGACGCCGTGGTCGATCCTGAAGCTGATGGAGGTGATCGGCGAGATCGTCCCGCCCGGGGTGATCAACGTCGTCAACGGCCCCGGCGCGGAGATCGGCAAGGCGCTGGCGTCGAATAAGCGGATCGCGAAGATCGGGTTCACGGGCGAGACCGTGACCGGCCGGCTGATCATGTCCTACGCGGCGCAGAACCTGATCCCGTCCACCACCGAGCTGGGTGGGAAGTCCCCGAACATCTTCTTCGAGGACGTGATGGCCGCCGATGACGCGTTCCTGGACAAGGCCGTCGAGGGGCTGGTGCTGTACGCGTTTAACAAGGGCGAGGTCTGCACCTGCCCATCCCGCGCGCTCATCCACGAATCGATCTACGACGAGTTCATGGCCCGCTGCCTCGACCGGATCGGCCGCATCAAGCAGGGCGACCCGCTGGACCGCGAAACGATGATCGGCGCGCAGGTATCAACCGCGCAACTCGAGAAAATCGAAAGCTACGTCCAGATCGGACGCGGCGAGGGCGCCGAGGTGCTGATCGGCGGTCACCGCACCCCGATGAACGGCCACCTCTCCGGCGGATACTACTTCCAGCCGACGGTGCTCAAGGGCCACAACAAGATGCGCGTCTTCCAAGAGGAGATCTTCGGGCCCGTCCTCGCCGTCACCACCTTCAAAGACGAGACCGAAGCGCTCGAGATCGCCAACGACACCATGTACGGCCTCGGCGCCGGCGTCTGGACCCGCGACGGCAGCCGGGCGTTCCGGATGGGACGCGCGATCAAAGCCGGACGCGTATGGACCAACTGCTACCACCAATACCCCGCCCACGCCGCGTTCGGCGGCTACAAAAGCTCCGGCGTCGGACGTGAGAACCACCGCATGATGCTCGAGCACTACAGCCAAACCAAATGCCTACTCGTCAGCTACGACCCCAACCCACTCGGATTCTTCTAAGTCACCCTAGCTCGGTCATAAGAAGCTGACTTGGAGGAACGGCTCGGAATCGCTGGATCGGGCGTGATCGCGTGCGGCCTGGCTGTGGCGGCCGCCGAGCACGATGAGGTGCTGCTGTGGGCACGCTCGAGGGATTCGGCGCATCGCGCCCACGAGCGCGTCGGACGGATCTGCTCGAAGCTCAAGGGCGTCGATCCCGACCGTGTCCGGATCGCGACTGACCTGGATGAGCTGGCTGCAGCCACGTTCCTGGTCGAGGCGGTGATCGAGCAGCAAGACAGCAAAGCCGCGCTGCTCTCGGATCTCGGCGAACTGGCGCGACACGGTCTCGCCGATGCGGTGCTCGCCACCACTACCTCATCCCTATCGATCGCCGAGCTGGCGGCTGCGAGCGGCCACACGGAGAACTTCGTCGGCTTCCACCTCTTCCACCCGGTGCAGAAGATGAAGCTGGTGGAGCTGGCCTTTCCGCCGGAAGCCACCGCTCAGACCCGCCGGCGCGCTCACGATCTCTGCAACGCCCTCGGAAAGACCCCCATCGAGGTCCCGGACATTCCCGGGTTCGTGGTCAACCGGCTCCTGTTCCCGTATCTGTTCAGCGCGGTGGATCTCCTGTCCGAGACCGGTATGGCACCTCGGGACATCGACAGCTGCATGACGCTGGGTGCCGGTCTGCCGATGGGCCCCATCGCGCTGCTCGACTACGTAGGCCTCGACGTGTCCATGGCGATAGGCGCGTCGCTCGGCGTTCCGGTGCCGCAGTTGGTGGCCGAGCTCGTCGAGGCTGGGTCGCTCGGCCGGAAGACCGGCGCGGGGTTCTACCGCTATGACTGAGCTTGGAGCAGCCGCACCGCGATCGAGCGCTACGAGGGCGGACAGATACGGCGGCAGCGTCGCCCGACAAGCGCATGCGGGCGTCGCGCAAACCGCGGTGCGCCACGATCGTTGTGGCGACCTCACAGTGGACGATCCGCGAGGTGGGGCCTGGTCGAAAAACCGCCCTCAGGGGGGCCACGTTTCTCGACCCGGCCCGTCGAATGGCGCTCGGCGCTGGCACCGAGGACCGGGCAGTTGTGGCCTCCCACAACTCCTGGGAATTGTGTGACATCCCTAATCGTGCACTTACACATGGCCGTGGTCACCACGAATCGTGAAGATCCGGCACCTCCGTCTATCCCGGTCCGAGTCGGGATGCACGCCGTGATCGTTCGGCTCGGAGTGGTCCGGAGGCCCGCCGGCGCGAACGCCAGTTCGGTGGAAACTACGGATTGAGCGTTCGCCGAGAGCGCGTTATTTTTCAACTTGGGCGCCGGCCCGTCCCCCCCGTGGGACTGCGTTGGTGCTTCCGTCGGTCACGAGTGCGTTGCCCGGACACGGGAGGTCGGGATCGGCTCGGCCAACACAAAGCCGTCTGGCTTCAAGTGACGGCCCCTGCTCATGACGTCGAGCCTCCCTTCCGCACAGGGAGGCACGGTCAACCGATCCCTGAGTGAATCGTGTACATCGTGATGGTCGCACCCGAGTGCGCGCCGGTGGCCAAGGCCGGCGGCCTCGGTGATGTGGTGTTCGGGCTGAGCCGCGAGCTCGAGATCCGGGGGCATGCGGTGGAGATCGTGTTGCCGAAGTACGCGTGCATGCGCCACGAGGATGTGTGGGGGCTGCAGCCCTGCTACGACGATCTTTGGGTGCCATGGTACGGCGAGGCATTCCATTGCACGGTGTACTTCGGTTACGTACACGGCCGCAAGTGCTTCTTTATCGAGCCGCATCCGGAGGGGGTGTTCTTCGGCCGCGATCGCCTGTATGGCCATGACGACGACGTGACGCGGTTCACAGCGTTCTCCAAGGCGGCGCTGGAGTTCCTGGTGAAGACCAACAAGCGTCCCGAGGTGATCCACTGTCACGACTGGCAGACCGGGTTGGTACCGGTGCTCCTGAACGAGCAGTATCGCGGCGCGCTGCCCAACCAGAAGGTGTGTTACACGATCCACAACTTCCGTCATCAGGGCCACGCCGGGGCCGAGGTGCTCTGGAGCACGAACCTGGGCCGGCCTGGGCACTACCTGCACCACGACCGTCTGGGCGACGATCACCGCTACGGCGTGCTCAACCTGATGAAGGGCGGGATCGTCTACTCGGACTCCGTCACCACGGTTTCGCCGAACCACGCGGGCGAGGCCCGCTATGGCGACGGGGCGTTCGGCCTTGGCGACACGCTCCACGTCCACCAGCACAAGTTCCGGGGGATCCTCAACGGCGTCGACTACGACGTATGGAACCCCGAAGTCGACCCCCAAATCCCCACTCAGTATTCGGCCGGCGAGTTGCACGGGAAATACGACAACAAGGAGCGTCTCCGGGATCGCTTCTGGCTGCGCAAGTCCTGGAGCCCGATCGTCGCCTTCGTCGGACGGCTAGACGAGCAGAAGGGCATGCAGATGGTTCACCACGCGCTGTTCTACGCGCTCTCGAGGGGAGCCCAGTTCGTGCTGCTGGGGGAGCCGGTGCACGAGAACGAGATCAGCCGTCACTTCCGCAGCCTCAAGCACCATCTGAACGACAATCCCGACTGCCATCTGGAGATCAGCTACAGCGAGGAGCTGGCCCATCTCGTCTACGCCGGGGCCGACATGCTGGTGGTCCCGAGCCTGTACGAGCCGTGTGGGCTGGCCCCGATGGTCGGCTTGCGCTACGGGACGGTGCCGGTCGTGCGATCGGTCGGGGGGATGGTCGACACTGTGTTCGACCGCGACTACTCGTCTCGCCCGCACGAGGAGCGCAACGGCTACGCGTTTCAGCACACCGACAACACGGCGATCGAATCCGCACTCAAGCGCGCGCTGCACCTATGGTTCGACCACCCGCCCTGGTTCCGGCGGCTGATGATGGCCTCGATGCAGTCCGACAACTCGTGGAACCATCCCGGCCGGGAGTACTTGAGCGTCTACCGGCAGATCCGAGTCGCCTAACGGCTGCGCAACCCGAGCGGCAAGCCGGTGAAGATTGCTGTGTCCATCTCTCGCAGACCGGCGGAGATCGCCGGCCGGCAAGCCATCCGCGCGAGAACGTCCCGTTTGAGGTCCAAGCCCGGCGCGATCTCAATCAGCTCGAGCCCGCGGTCGCCAAGCCGGAGCACGCAGCGTTCCGTGATGTAGTGAACCGATTGGCCGGTGCGGTGCGCCCGCTCGCCGCTGAAAGTCACGTGGCTCACCTCGTCCACGAACTTCTGCACGGGGCCCTCACGTCGAACGCGCAGTCGCCCGTCGCCGACGGCGAGCTCCGCGCCGGCCACGAATGTCCCCAGGAAGCACACGCTCCGAGCGGTCTGGCTGATGTCGATAAAGCCACCAGCGCCGGCCAGCCTGTGTCCGAAGCGGCTGACATTGACGTTGCCGTGGCGATCGACCTCGGCCATCCCCAGGAACGCCTGGTCCAGTCCCCCGCCGTCGTAGAAGTCGAACTGGTAGGGCTGGTCGATGATCGCCTGGGCACCCGCGGCGGCCCCGAAGCTGAGCCCTCCGGCGGGCAGGCCGCCGATCGCGCCCGCTTCGACGGTGAGGGTGATCAGGTCGAGGATGCCCTCCTCGCGCGCAACGGCGGCGATCCCCTCGGGGATCCCGACGCCCAGGTTCACGACCGAGTCCGCTTCAAGCATCATCGCCGCGCGGCGAGCGATCACATTGCGCTCGTCCAGCGCCGCGGGCGTGGACGAGGTCGCCGGCGAGGGCTTCCGGTTGGACGCGTTCCCGTCGTCGAGGTCGTCGCCGACGTACGCGGGGTTGAAAGCCTCGCCCAGTGTTTGCATGTGGAGAGCGCCTTCCAGCGCGATGACCACGGCATCGACGCAGATGCCGGGGATTCGGACGTCGCGCGGCGGGAGCACGTGGCGGGCGGTCACGCGCTCCACCTGCACGACCACCGTCCCGCCCGAGTTCCTGGTCGCCTGAGCGATCGAGAGCGAGTCGAGCGTGGACGCCTCCCGCTCCATCGTCACGTTGCCGTCCTGATCGGCGGTGGTCCCGCGCAGAAAGGCCACGTCGATCGGGCGCGAGGGATAGAACAGATACTCCTCGCCGCCGAGCTCCAGCAGCCGCACGACCTCACCGCCGGAGACGCGATTCATGCGGCCGCCGTCGAGGCGGGGATCGACGAACGTTCCGAGCCCGACCCGGGTGATCAGGCCCGGGCTGCCGCCGGCAGTCTCGCGGTAGAGGTGCGAGACCACGCCCTGCGGAAGGCAATATGCCTCGATCCGCTCCTCGACTGCGAGCGCGCCGAGCGCGGGGACGAAGCCCCAGTGCCCGCCGATCGCCCGCCGAACAAGCGACTCGCGCGCCAGCCGATTGAGCCCGCGTGAGCCGCCGTCACCCTGGCCGGCGGCGAATATCAGCGTCAGGTCCCGCGGCGCGTCGGTGGCGATGAAGCGTTGCTCGAGCGCCGCCAGCAGCTGGTCCGGGACCCCGAGACCGACGAAGCCTCCCACTGCCAGCGTGTCACCGTCATGAACCAACCCGGCAGCCGCGTCGGGCGAGATCAGCTTGGTACCCCGTCCCGCTCTCACCGCCTCATGCTAGTCGCGGCCCGGCCGGCCACGGTTCCGTAGTTCGCCACAGACGCCGATGTGGTTAGCCCCGATGCGGCGGGTCTCAGCGGTCCCCTAGCGTGCGGAGATCGCTCTCGCTTCCCTCACCCGTCCCGGGCGCGACTGCCCTCCGCGGCTCGCCGACCTCAACGCCGAGCGCGCGAGCTATCACGTGAATGCCTCGGATCGCTTCAACGCGGTGTTCGACATCGTCGAGACGTGGGCCGCGGAGGATCCCGGCGCGCTTGCCGTGCTCTCGCTCAACGCCGCCGGCGACGTCGTCGCCACCCAGTCGGTGGCTGACGTGGCCCGAGCGTCTCGTCAGGCGGCGCGCGCGATGCTTGAGCTGGGCGTCGGCAAAGGGGACCACGTGTTCGTGATGCTGCCGCGGATCCCGGAGTGGTACACGGCACTGCTGGGCGCGATGCGTATCGGCGCCATCCCGATGCCGGGTCCAAACCTTCTCACGCCCAAGGACATCGCGTACCGCTTTGGCCAGACGGGCGCCACCGTCGCCATCACCGACGAGGCCGGGGCGGCCAAGGTCGATGCCGGCGCGCCCGGCGTGGCGACTCGCCTGTGCGTCGGCGGAGCGCCGGACGGCTGGCTGTCATTCGAACAGCAGTGCGACACGGCCGGGGACGGAGAGACGCCGAAGGATCCGACGAGTCGCGACGATCCGCTTCTTCTGTATTTCACGAGCGGCACGGTCGCCTACCCGAAGATGGTCCAGCACCGTCACTCCTACGCGCTTGGGCACATCGGGACAGCCCGCTTCTGGCACGACCTGCGACCGGGCGACCTGCATTGGACGGTCACCGACACCGGCTGGGCGAAGGCAGCGTGGGGAGGGTTGTTCGGGCAGATGCACGAGCGCGCGGCGATCCTCAACGTCGCCCTTGGCCACCCTGACCCGGACACGATCTTTGGCATCCTCGCCCGCCATCGGGTCACTTCATTCTGCGCGCCGCCGACCCTCTACCGGCGCCTGGTGCAGGCCGATTGCTCCGGGTACGACCTCTCGGCGCTCCGGCACTGCACGAGCGCGGGCGAGCCGCTAAACCCCGAAGTGATCCGCGCCTGGGAAAACGGAACGGGCGGTCTGACGGTCTACGACGGCTACGGTCAGACCGAGACAACGTGCCTGGTCGCCAACTACCGCTCGATGGAGATTCGGCCCGGCTCGATGGGACGCCCGATGCCCGGCTACGACGTGGAGATCGTCGACGACGACGGCGAGCCGGTGAGGCCCGGCACCGTCGGCAACATCGTCGTGCGGTGCGTTCCCGACCACCCGATCGGCCTGTTCCCCGGCTACTACAAGGATCCGGCGGCAACCGCCGGCGCGTTCCGCGGCCCGTTCTACTTCACCGGTGACAAGGCCGCGCACGACGAAGACGGGTATTTCTGGTTCGAGGGTCGCGACGACGATGTCATCACCTCGAGCGCATACCGGATCGGGCCGTTCGAAGTCGAGAGCGTGCTGGTCGAGCATCCGGCCGTGATGGAGGCCGCGGTCGTCGGCAAGGACGATCGTGAGCGCACCCAGATCGTCACCGCCTTCTGCCTGCTGGTGCCCGGTCAAACCGGCTCGCCCGAACTCGCGCGCGAGCTTCAGGAGTTCGTCAAGCGTGGCACCGCGCCCTATAAGTACCCGCGAGAGATTCACTTCGTGGATGAGCTACCAAAGACCATCAGCGGCAAGATCCGCCGGTCCGAGCTGCGTGACTGGCTTCGGTCCGGCTAGCTTCATTGGGTGTGGCGGCGGATTCCGCGCTCCACCGCCTCGATCAAGGAGTGTCGGAGAGACGCGAGTTCGATGACACCGTTCACCGAGCCCATCCGTACCGCCCGTTCGATGCTGTGAACCCGATCGAAGCGCTCCGCAAACTCTCGCCGCTTCTCCGCCAGGACCGCCTGCCATTCTGCGGCTCTTCGGGCCCGAAGGCGCGCGCGCTCCGCGCCGTCGGCGGCGGCGAGGAGCCGGTCGAGTGCCCGAATTCGCTCGTCGCCGGCGGCGGCCCGCTCCACCTCTCCCGCGAAGACGACCGCCGCAGCCGGCGCGCCGCCGATCACCGACGCGTGCGCGCCGGCCAGCGCGTACGTCTCGAGGTTTGGATTCAGTCTCTGGGAGAAGACCACGAACGCGCCGCCGTGGTAGCGAGACAGCACGCAGAACACGATCGGACCGTCGAAGTTGACGACGGCGCGCGCGATCTCGGCGCCGAACTCGAGCTCCCATTCGCGCAGCGACTCAGGTGAACCGTCGAACCCGGCCAGGTTCGCGAGCACGACCACCGGCCGTCGCCCCGCTGCCGCGTTGATCGCCCGCGCGATCTTCTTGGCCGCGCGCGGGAACAGCGTGCCGGCGGTCCACTGCTCCGGGCCATCGGCCGGAATCGCCCCGCGTCGCGGCAGCGGCCGGGACTCGATCCCGATCAGCGACACGGGCCAGCCACCTAGGTGCGCGTCCCACACGACCGCGATCTCAGCGTCAAGCATCGCCTGCCAGCGCTCCAGCGGCGAGTGATCGGAATCGATCACCGCGCTCATCACCGATCGGATGTCGAACGGCAGTTTCCGATCGGCATTCAATTCGGCCGAGAACACGTCCGCGATCCGCGTCAGCCCCGAGCCCGGGGCGTGGTGCGGAGCCTCGCCGACGTCGCGATCGGCACTATCGCTCGTATGCGCGCGCCGCGGAAAGCGCTCACCAGGCGCGACATACGTGTGCTCGTAGTAGCGCAGCAGCACCTGGCAGGCGTCGGCGAGGTCGCTGGCCCAGTATTGGGCCTCGCCGTTCGGGCCCATGATCCGTTCGTAGCCTCCGATCCCGAGGTTGTCCTCGGCAGACACGCCGCCCGAATGGTCGAGCGCCTCCTTGCCGGCCAGCACCATCGCGCTTTGCGGCGTCATGATCAGGGCCCCGCGCGTGTGCATGAGCATCGTCGCTTCGGCGTTGCAGTAGGGCTGCGCCCCGACGTTGATGCCGGCGACGACCACGTTGAGTTCTCCGCCTGCTTGGGTGAAGAGCACTATCCGCCGCAGGCCCGCCGCGATCCAGTCCATCGTCTCGGTGCCCGAGTCCATCGCGATCCTCGCCCCGGCGGACAGCGCGAACCACTCGAGCGGGACGCCCAGTTGCTCGGCCAGATCGATCGCCGCGACGATCCGTCGGCACTCGGGCTCGGCCAGTGATCCGAGCGCGCGCGTGGGGTCGCCGAGCAGAATCACGCGGAGCATCCCTTCGGGGTAGCGCTCGGTGAAGTTGCGGATCGTGCCGACCACGATGCCACTGGGGTTCGTTCCCGGTGGGCGGCTGACCGGCTCGAGCCGTCCGGCGTCGCTCAGCTCATGCTCGACGAACTCGCCGCTGGGGCGACCCGCGGCTGAGTAGCCTCCGGTCCGAGCGAGCAGCTTGACGATCTCGGCGGGATGAAGTGTGCCGTGGCGACGTGCGGAGGTGATGCGACGCGTTCCCTCATCGAGCGGGCGCAGCGGCTCGGTGGGCGGGTCGTCGACCTCTACCACGACGTCGTGCCCGGTAGGCACGAAGAAGCGGAGCATTCGGTCATGGACCGTCCCGCCCCGATCCCGGAGACGTCCCTGTATCGCAACCATCTCCAGCCCGAGCCCGGCTGTCCTGGGCGCCAAGCGCTCGATCAGCGCACGGATCTCCTCGGGATCGAGCTCGATCACCGGCCAGGCGTGCAGTACGACGCGGTTCCACATCAGACGCCGGTGCAGCGGCCGGCGAGCTTGGAAAGCGCGGATCGCCTCGAGTACCGTCACGAGGACGCGTTCGAGCTCGGGAAGCGCAACGACGCGCCCGCGTTCGTCGCGAAGGGCGGTTAGGTCGCGAACCTCGGCGAGTGCGAACAGCCGCTCATCCTTCACGTTGGCGCGCGCGACCCCCCGGAACATGTAGATGTCCTCGTCGGACGGGAGTCGCTCGAGCTCGAACTCGCGCAGGCGCCGCAGCCGCAAACGATGGCCCATCATCGGGTGCAGACCGCGAAGCACCTGATCCTCGACCAGCCCGCTCGCTCCCGGCCGGAACGTGAACAGGTCGATCGCCGACATTCCCCGGCCCCGGCGGGGCTCCGCGACTGCAATCACGACTCGGTGGATCGCGGGCGGGATTGGAACCTCCGCGAGCGCGGCGCGTAGCCGATCTGCAGTCTCCTCGCGCGACGGCGCCGCGTCGTGATAGCGCGCGTACAGATCCAGTACCGCGAGTTCGCCGGCGGGCCGCGTCTCGGCGTGACGGCCGAAGGCGTTCGCGATCGCCGCCAGGTCGTCCAGCTCGACGTACGCGCTCACCAGCAGCCGGGCTACCCCGTCGACGACGTAGCGCGCGAGGGCGACGTCATAACCTTCGAGCCGGCCGGGAGCGAATCCGGTCAGCGAGCGGGTTCGGTAGTACCGCCGTGCCATCGCCTCCACGAGCAGCCGGCGAGCCGCCGGTGAGGCCGAGCCCATCGCGACGGTGAGCCGCGACGCGAGCGGTCGCGGGCAGTCGACGATCTCGCGGATCAGCTGCTCGGCGTCCGGTCGCTCGGGCTGGCTCATGAGCGCTGCAATGTGCTGCTCCATGCGCGCGTACACGCGCTCGCGAGCCTCGGCGATCACCGGCTCGTCGTAGTAGCGGAAGCGGACCTCACGAGCCAGGTCCGCGACGACTGGGTCGCGCCCCTCGAGCGCGATCGCAAGCCGGTCGAGAACCTCTCGGAACTCGGCGCCCACGTGCCCGACGAGCTCGTCGGCATCCTCGAGTCGCCGGTCGAGGATCGCCACGATCGCGGTGCGTGCGGTCTCGGCACGCTGCTGGGAGAGGAACAACCGGTAGCAGGCGTCCTCCAGGGCAGGGGTTCGCTCGAGGCTGTCGATTCCATAGTTCCCGAGCGCTCGTTTCAGCGCAGCGGTGAACCGCGGTGGCAGGCCTGCCGCGCCGGCATCGAGTGAGCGCAACCACGCGTGTAGGTGTTCCTGCGGACTCTGGAGGGGTCCCTGGGAGGGGGGTGCGGGCGAGCCCCAGTCCTCGTGACCGTGATGGGGACGCGAGACCGCCCGCAGGTCGGCGAACATTCCCAGCAGGCGATGCTCGCCCGGGATCAACGCCGGATCGCACGCGAGCAGGTCCGCGCACTGGCCGTGCAGGTCGTCGATCGTCCGCTGCACCTCCGTGGCGTCGATGTCGTAGCCGAGCACGAGCCGCTCCATCCGGCGGAGGTTCTCGCGGCAGGGGTCGGGCGGCGCGTCTGGAGATTGCGCCAAGGACACGAACGACAGGCGCTCGCCAGACGTCGCTCGCGCGGGCTGCTCGATCGGCTCGAGCACGATGAGCGGGGCCTGCGCGGCGACGTGCACATTCTCGCCGACCAGCACCCGCTTGACCCGCCCGCGGAACGGCGCCGTCAGCGATGTCTCCATCTTCATCGCTTCCGCGACTACCACGACGTCTCCTACCTCGACGATGTCTCCCGCGGACACCGGAATCGACACGACGAGCGCGGGACCTGGAGCGCGGACGAGCCCGCCGTCGTCGCGAGAGATGCGATGCGGGACGCCGTCGACCTCGACCAGCAGGTCGTCGCCTTGACGCGAGGTCAACGTCCGGTGGGTCTGGCCGAGCACCTCGAGGCGGCGCTCGTGCTGCCCGAGCCGGTGGGCGAGGAGCTCGATCGTCTGTCGATCGACCGTAACCCGGTAGTGGTCGGGGGCGATCTGAGAGACCGCGAGCCGGTACGACTCTCCACGGTGGCGCAGCTCGTAAGCGCGAGACAACGCGCCCGTCGCCTGGGGCCGTCCGCGGCGAGCGAGCGCGTAGAAGCGAGCTCGATCATCCGCCACGTCCTGGTCGGATAGCTCGATCGCTGCCTGTAGGACGGCCAGGTCGCCGTGGCGCACCGGCAGTACCCCTCCGCTCTGCTGCAACCGGTCCAGCCAGCCGGTGTCGACCGCGCCCTGGCGAACCTCGGGGCGGTCGACCAAGTCGAGCAAGAAGCCCAGGTTGGTCGTCCCGCCGTCAAGCACTGCGTCGGTATCGGCGAGCGCTCGGCGCAAGCGCGCCAGTGCCTCCGCGCGGTCGCCGCCCCAGGCGATCAGCTTGCAGATCATCGGGTCGACCGCGGCAGGAATGTGATCCCCCTCGCTCACGCCGGTGTCGACGCGTACACCGGGCCCGGTCGGAAGCCGGAGGCGGGCGAGTCGGCCTGGGGCCGGCACGAAACCGAGCGCGGGGTCTTCGGCGTACAGGCGTGCCTCGATCGCGTGCCCGACCGGCGGCGGCTCCCGTTTGAGTTGCCCACCCGCGGCGACGACCAGCTGAAGCTTGGCCAGGTCGAGCCCGGTGACGGCTTCGATCACCGCGTACTCGACGCCGGGACGGGCGATTACCTCCGTGAACCGGAAGCGGCCCGTCGCCGGCTCGTACAGAAGCTCGACGGTCACCGCGCCGCGGTATCCGGCTGCCGACGCAACGCGCCTCGCGGCGTCCATGATCTCTCGCTCCTGGTCGGCCGTCAGGCCCGGGCTGGAGGATTCGGCGAGCAGCGTCTGCCCGCGTCGCCGACACGAGCAGTCACACACCCCGAGCGGCCACACGTCACCGTGGCCATCGGCGATGACCGGCACCGCCAGGCGGCGCCCGGAGGCCGGCTGGTCGGTCGCGCTCCGTTTACTCAGTCGTCGCGCAACAGCCGGATCGGGCCCGACGAACACGATTCCGAGGCGCTCGCAGAGCTCCGTGAGCCGCGTGTGATCGGACGCGAGCTCGAGGCCAACCCATGCGGCGTCCGCCCGGCATGCCCGGAACGCGCTCTCGAGCCCGCCGTCATTGAGGCACAGGCGCTCGTCGGCGGACCGAACGAACAGTGCGTCCCGGTCGGCCTCGGTGTGCAGCGCGATCACGCGCAGCGGATCGGCCCGATTCACGCCCAGCTCGCGCGCGGCGTGGATGATCCGCATCGCCGGCTCGCCGCGGCCGGCGATCGCCAGGCGTGAGAACTCGCGCTGGAGCATCGAACCGGACGATCGCCGGCAATCGCGACGCCACTACCGGTCAGGCCCGCCGGAGTAGCCCGCCTCGAGCAACTCGATGACCTCGCGGATCATCGGGATGCGCGGATTGGTCCGAATGCTCGGATCGGCGAACGCCGCCTTCGCGAGGTCGGGCAGCGCCGCTTCGAAGTCCTTGCGCTTCACGCCGCAGTCCGCCAGCGTGCGCGGCTCGTCGACCTCGGCGAGCAGTTCGTCCACGTGGGCGAACAGCCGCTCTCGCCGATCCTGCTCGGTGCGGCCCCCGAAGCCGAGGATCCGCGCAATCTCCGCATACTTCTCGGGCGCGACGTAGGCGGAGTAGCCGGGGGCCGGCATGAACTTGCTCGGCAGCGACGCGTTGTAGCGGAGCACGTGCGGCAGGAAGATCGCGTTCGCGCGGCCGTGCGCAATCCCGAACCGCGCCCCGATCGGATGTGCAAGGGCGTGGTTGAGTCCGACGAACGCGTTCGAGAACGCCAGCCCCGCGATCGTCGCGGCGTTGTGCATCGCGGTCCGCGCCTCGAGGTCGGAACCGTCGTGATAGGCACGCGGCAGCGCCGTGAAGATCAGGTTCGCCGCCTGCACGCAGAATGCGTCGGTGAACGGCGAGGCAAAGATCGACACCGCCGCCTCGAGCGCGTGCGTCAACGCATCGATTCCAGTGTCGGCCGTGATCTCCTTCGGCATCGTCAGCGTGAGGTGCGGGTCGACGATCGCCATGTCCGGAACCAACGAGTAATCGACCAGCGTGACCTTGCGCTGTCCTACCGTGATCACTGCAGCCGGCGAGACCTCCGAGCCCGTGCCGGACGTCGTCGGAATCGCCACCAGCTTCACCTTGTGGTCGATTTGCGGGAACTCGCTGATGCGCTTGCGCGCGTCGAGGAACGGCAGCGAGAGCTCCCGGATGCTGAGCTGTGGGCTCTCGTGGAACAGGCGCATGGCCTTGGCGGCGTCCATCACCGAGCCGCCGCCGATAGCGATGATCGCATCGGCGTTGACCCGCTCGAGCTCCTCGATTCCGGCGCGTATCTGCGCTTCCGTAGGCTCGGGCTCGACGCCCGAGTACACGTGCACGGCGCTCGCCGTGAGGTAGTGACGGACTTCCTCGGCTACCCCGCGCGCCACGGTCCACCTGTCCGTGACGATCAGCGGGCGAGAGGTGTCAAGCTGCCGCAGGCTGTCGAGCGACCCGGGGTTGAAGTACGTGTCCGAGGGCACCCGGAACCACTGCGGTGGCGTCTGCCGGCGTGACACTGTCTTGACGTTCAAGAGATTCCGATAGTTGACGTTGTCGGTTGTATTGGATCCTCCCCATGTGCCGCAGCCGAGCGAGAACGTGGGGGTCATCGAGTTGTAGACGCCGCCGAGCGCCCCGACCGCGGTCGGGGCGTTAACGAGGATCCGCCCGGTCCGGATCATGAGCGCGAAGCGCTCGATCACGTCGTTGTCATTTGCGTACACGGCCGAGGTGTGGCCGAGTCCGCCGTGCTCGGTGACCAGCTCGCACGCCCGGAGCCCGTGCTCGACCGAAGGCGAGCGCACGACCCCGAGGACCGGCATCAGCTTCTCGGCGATGAACGGGTGCGCGGCGAACGCGTCGAGGTCGCTCGGCAGGGCCGCGAGCAGCACCTTGTCGCTGTCGGATGCTTCGAAGCCCGCCAGGCCGGCGAGGTTGACGCACGACTGCCCGAGGACGTCGAGCTGCACCTTGCCTTCGTCGGTGAACGAACGCGCGGCCAGCGCATCCGTCTGCTCCTCGGTCAGCAACCGGGCACCCATCCTCTGGAACTCCGCGATCACCTCATCGTAGATCTGATCGTCGATCACGCATGTCTGCTCGGCGGGGCAAATCACCGAGGAGTCGAACGTCTTGGAGATCAGGATGTCCATGACCGCCATCCGGACGTCGGCGCTCCGGTGCACGTACACCGGGGCGTTGCCGGCACCGACGCTCAGGCACGGCTTTCCGGCGGCGTTGGCGGCCGCCACCGCCTTCGGCCCCCCGGTCGTCCAGATGAAGTCGACGCCCGGGTGGTGGAACAGGTACTGCGACACCTCGAGCGACGGGTCGGGGATCACCTGGAGCGAGTTAGGCGGCAGGCCGACCGCCTCGCCCGCCTCCTGCAGCAGATCAGCGGCCCGGCGGCAGCAACGCACAGCCCGGGGGGACGGACGCATGATCAGCGCGTTCCGCGTCTTGGCGCACACGATCGATTTGAACAGCGTCGTCGACGTCGGATTGGTGATCGGCAGCAGCGCCAGCACGACCCCGATCGGCTCGGCGACATACTGGAGCGCCCGCTCGCGGTCCTCGTCGATCACACCGACCGACTTCTTATCCCGCAGGTAGTCGTACAGGAACTCTGTGGCGATGTAGTTCTTGAGCACCTTGTCCTCGAGCACGCCGAAGTGGGTCTCCTCCATGGCCAACTCCGCCAGCTCGACCGCGTTCTCGAGCCCCGCGACCGTCATCGCCCACACGATGCGGTCGACCGCTTCCTGATCTAGCTGGCGGAGCGCGGCGGAGGCCTCCCGCGCGCGCTCCACGAAGCCGTCCAGCCTGGCCGCCCATTCGACATCCGTCTCGGGCGCGGCCGGATCTTTGACTGCCGTTGCCATGGTCGTTTCTCCGTCCTATTTGAGCGGGGGCATCATCGGACCGTCGCCCGCCGGGTCGAGGATCCCTTCCTCGAGCCAGGCATAGCGGCCGTCCAGCACCTTCTGCGCGGCGCGATACCGAGAGTCGTCGTCGTTCGACCACAGCTCTCCGAACAACGCGTCGGCTCGGCGCTTGGCCATCGAGCAGAACAGCTGCGCGAGCTCGATCGCCTCGTCCTTGCGCTCTGGGTGCTCGCGCCCGACCGTGTCCGCGTACACGACGGTCGACGAGATCGCGAACAGCTCGGCGCCGATGTCAACGATGCGCCCGAGGAACGTCTGCTTGTTCTCTAGCTTCGCCTGCCAGCGCGCCATCCCATAGAAGGTCTCGCGCGCGAGCTTGCGCGAGGCACGCTCGACGTAGCGCAGGTACGTCGCCAGCGGCCCGAACTCCTCGTACGCGCGAGGGTACTGGCCCTTGCCGACGGCGAGCTGCGGCAGCCATTTACCGTAGAACAGCCCGGCCTTCATGGCCGCATCCGCTTTGGCCTTAGCGTCACCGTCGCCCATCAGTAGCCCGCCGGCGGCCTGTAGGTGCGTGTCGACGGCCTCGCGCGCGATCAACAGATGCATGATCTCGCTCGAGCCTTCGAAGATGCGATTGACGCGCATGTCTCGCATCGCCTGTTCGACCGGCACAGGCTTCTCGCCGCGCGCCTTCAGCGACTCCGCGGTCTCGTAGCCGCGACCGCCGCGCACCTGCATCAACTCGTCGATCACCTTCCACGAGAGCTCCGACCCGTACACCTTGCACAAAGCGGCCTCGATCCGGATGTCGTTCCGCTTGTTGTCGGCTAGGCGTGCGGCGACGTCGAGCATCGCCTCGAGGCCGAACGCGCTGCCCGCGATGAAGGCGAGCTTCTGCGCCACCGCGTCGTGCTTTCCGATCGGTCGACCCCACTGGACGCGCTCGGCGGCCCATTCGCGGGCGACCTTGGTCGCCCACTTCGATGCGCCGACCGCGATCGCCATCAGCGCGAGGCGCCCCGTGTTCAGGGTGCTGAGCGCGATCTTGAGCCCGTCGCCCTCTCGAGCGATCCGGTTCTCCTCGGGAACGAATACGTCCTTGAGGATCGTCACCGAGTTCTCGATTCCGCGTATCCCCATGAACTGGTTGCGATGCAGGACCGTGATGCCCTCGGTGTTGTACGGGAGTACGAACGCGCTGATCCCGCCGCGGTGGCCATCGCTTTTGGGCACCTTCGCCATCACTACGACGATGTCGGCGATCGTCCCGTTCGTCGCCCACAGCTTGCGGCCGTTGATCATGTAGCCGCCCTCGACCGGAGTCGCGACGATGTCGTCGTCGACCGGCGCTGCCGCGTGCTCCGGACCGACCGGCGTTGCGGTCGAGGCCATCCGCGCCGGATCAGATCCGACGCCTGGCTCGGTCAGCAGGAACGCGCTGATGTGGTCCTTGGCGACCAGCGGCAGCCACTTCTGCCGTTGCTCTTCGCTGCCGAACATCCGGAGCGGCTCGGCAACGCCGATCGACTGGTGTGCGCTGAGCAGAGTGCAGATCGCCGCGTGACAGTTGCCGGCGATCGCCAGCGCCTTGCTGTAGTACACCTGTGACAGTCCCAGACCACCGTACTCGGGCGGGACCTTCATCCCGAGCGCACCGATGCGCTTCAGCGCGTCCACCACGCGGTCGGGGACCCTCGCCTCGCGCTCGATCTCCAGCGGGTCAGCCGTCTCGGCCAGCACCGCTCGGAGCTCCGAGAGGAAGCGCTCTCCCTTCTCGATCGCCTCGGGATCCAGCTGCGGCTGCGGGTGGATCAAGTCGAGGCGGAAATCACCCAGGAACAGCTGCTTGCCGAAGCTCGGCAACTTCCACTCGGCCTCGCGCGCGGCCTCGACGACGTCGCGAGCTTCTTTCTCTGAAACGTTAGTAGCCATTTGTCAGTCCGATCACATGTGGAGTCCGCCGTC
>Ga0335076_10001855_pt1 | contig 20692 bp, 20 predicted proteins | sample Lox_Sample_25_FD_206717 | JGI IMG/M metagenome (GOLD analysis project Ga0335076, IMG submission 206717) | Soil microbial communities from Loxahatchee National Wildlife Refuge, Florida, United States - Lox_Sample_2.5 | ecosystem: Environmental > Terrestrial > Soil > Wetlands | place: USA...
GGTCGCGTCCACGTCCCTGCCGTCGTGGATACTGGCTCACCGCGTACTCTCGGCAATCTCGCCCTGCGTGATGCGATGGCCATCCGCCGCACCGCACGCGTCATGGCCCGCGTCACCTCGGTCTACGGCGCAACCGAAGACGTCGAGCAAGGTGAGGTTATCGCGGCGCCTGTCATTTCCGTCGGATCGCTGCGCGTCGTCGACGTCGAGCTGGTGTGCGGCGACTTCCACATTTTCAAGGTATGGGGCATGCAGGATAAGCCAGTCATGATCATGGGCATGGACGTGCTCGGCACCGTCGCATCGCTGGGGATCGACTTCAAGAACCAGGACGTCTATCTCGCCAGCGCCCGCGTAACAGGTGACCCGTTCGCGCCTGGACATGCGTCCACCGGCGGGCGCGTGAGCCATTAACTGCCCGTCCACAGCCCGACCCGTCCACAGCCCTGCACTGCACGCCAGGCGGTGAGATTGGGATCCTGCGCCTCGAGCGCACGTAGCGCTTCGCGCTTGCCATCCCCTCCGACCACGAACAGCGGCTCATTCACCCGCGCGAGGAGCTGTGGCGTGACACTCACGGCGGACATTCCGTCCGGGCGGTGCACGGCGATGGCGAGATGATCGCGTGCCGCCGCGAGATCGCTGCCGGAGAACAACGAAGCGGTGTGACCGTCAGCTCCCAGGCCGAGTAGACCGAACCCGATCTGCACGCCAGAGTTCAGCAGGGCGGCGAGCTGCTGCTCGTAGTCGGCCGCCGCCTGCTCGAGGGGCAGCTCGGTGCGCACCCGCAGCACCTGCTGCGGCGGGAGCTGCAGCGTATCGAGCAGCGCTCGCGCCTGGTGGTAGTTGCTCGCCGGCGAGTCGTACGGCACGTAGCGATCGTCCGAGAACAGGATGTGCAGCGCCGCATCGTGCGGCAGGGCGCGGGCGGCGAGCGCGCGATACGCCGGCAGCGGTGTGGTGCCGCCCGCGAGCATGATCGCCGAGCGGCCGGGCGCGGCGATGGCGCCTGCCAGGCGCTCACTCAGCGCAGCCTCGAGGGCACTGCGTGACGGAAAGCGCCGTGTGGTGAGGGTCGTCACGAGCTGCGCGGGCGCTCACCGACCTGCGCCCGTATCTCAAAAACGCGTCCGGCACGCATCCCGCGCAGCACCACGCTGCTGCCGGGCGTGAGACTCGCGATTCGCCCGAGCGCATCCTGCGCGCTGTGCGGCGCAGTGCCGTCGATGTCGAGCAGCAGGTCGCCCGGCTGAAGCCCCGCACGCTGGGCGGGGCTGCCGACGTAGAGATTGCCGATGACCACGGCCGACTGCCCGAGCCCGAGCTGCTGGGCCTGATCTTCCGGCAGATCCTCGGGGACGATGCCAATCCAGCCGCGGATCACCCGGCCGTGGGCAATGATGTCCCCGAGCACGCCACGCACCATGTTGACGGGGATGGCGAAACCGATGCCTTCGACGCCGATGTTCTTGGCCACGATCGCGGTGTTGATGCCGACGAGCTCGCCGCTCGAGTCGACCAGCGCGCCGCCGGAGTTGCCGAAGTTGATGGGCGCATCGGTCTGGATGAAGTCCTCGAGCGGCGCGATGCCGAGCTGCTGGCGGCTCACCGCGCTGACGATGCCATGGGTCACGGTCTGCGACAAACCGATCGGGTTGCCGATGGCCAGCACCACGTCGCCCACCTTCAGCTGATCGGAGCGCCCGAAGCTGACGACCGGCAGCGGCGTGAGGTCGATCTTGAGCACCGCCAGGTCGGTGTCCGGATCGCGACCGACGATGCGTGCATCCGCCACCCGCCCGTCCGCGAGTTGCACGCGAATCGAGTCGGCGTTGGCGATCACGTGGTGGTTCGTCACGATGTGACCATCTTTGTCCACGATCACCCCGGAGCCGAGGCTGCGCTCGATACGCTGGCGGTAGCGGGGCAGGTACTCCCCGAAGAGCTCGCCGAGCGAGGGCGCGATGCGCTCGGTGACGACCCGGGCGGTATAGACGTTGACCACCGCCGGCGCGGCGCGCTGCACGGCCTCTGCGTAGGTTTCGCGCACGGACGCCGATGCGGACGCTGGCGTGGTCGGCGGCGCGACCGGCAGCGGCGGCTGCGGGACGCGGGTCGCGCCGCGGATCAGCTCCGGGTGCATCGCCACGATGAGGAAGGCGAGCGCCAGGCCGCCGACGACCGATCCTGCCACGAAGACCAACGCGCTTCCCAAGCGCCTGAGCATCAGTTAACCACTCCAGGGAAACCCTCGCCCGCGCCGGTGCGGCGCGCCCGGAGGGGGGTGTTCGGTTGTGTATAATGCGCCGCCCCCCGCAAGGTACGAAATCGCGCGTGCGCACGCCTCGTGCGCTGCGGCGCGAGAGACGCGAACGAGAGTGGAGACGGTTGGATGGCGGATCACGCAGTCGTCGCCGAGGGTGATGTCGACCTGAGCCGGCGCAAGTTCCTCACCCAGGCCACGATCGCCACCGGGGCGGTCGGTGCGGCGTTTGCCGCCGTACCATTCATCGAGTCCTGGAGCCCTTCCGAGGGCGCCCGCGCCCAGGGCGCCCCGATCACGGTCGATCTGTCGAAGGTCGAGCCCGGGCAGATGGTGACTCCAGTGTGGCGCAAGCAACCGGTCTATGTCGTGCGCCGCACGCCTGACATGCTGGCGCGGGTCGCCGGGCACGATGGCGCGCTCAAGGACCCCACGTCCGAGTACTCCGAGCAGCCGCAGTACGCGAAGAACCCGCTGCGCTCGCGCACGCCGGAGTTTCTGGTGCTCATCGGCATCTGCACGCACCTCGGATGCCTGCCCAAGCAGCGCTTCTCGGCCGGCGAACTGTACCCGAGCTGGCCAGGAGGGTTCTTCTGCCCTTGCCACGGCTCGCGCTTCGATCTTGCCGGACGCGTCTTCGACGGCTCACCGGCTTCCGTCAACCTGCGGATCCCGCCGTATTCCTACCCCAACCCGGCCACACTCATCGTCGGGGAGGACGAAAAGGGAGCCGCGACATGACGGTGAAGACCGCGACCGGCGCGCCGGCGCCGCTGCCCGCGGAGCGGGCTCTGCGGGCGAAGCAGGGCTTCTGGGCATGGCTCAACAAGCGGCTGCCGGTCGATGCATTCATACGCAGCCAGGTCACCGAGTACTACGCACCGAAGAACTTCAACGTCTGGTACTACTTCGGCTCGCTCGCGCTGGCGGTGCTGGTGCTGCAGCTCGTGACCGGCATATTCCTCACCATGTTCTACAAGCCGGGCGAGCTCACCTCGTTCGACTCGGTCGAGTACATCATGCGCGAGGTCGATTACGGCTGGCTGATCCGTTACCTGCACTCGACCGGCGCCTCGGCCTTCTTCATCGTCGTCTACCTGCACATGTTCCGCGCATTTCTCTATGGCTCCTACCGGGCACCGCGCGAGATGACGTGGCTCCTCGGGATGCTGGTCTACCTCGCACTCATGGCGGAAGCCTTCATGGGCTACGTGCTGCCCTGGGGCAACATGTCGTACTGGGGCGCGCAGGTGATCGTCAACCTGTTCGGCACCATCCCCGTCATCGGGCCCGGGCTGGTGGAATGGATCCGCGGCGACTACGCGATTGCCGATGCGACGCTCAATCGTTTCTTCGCGCTGCACGTCGCTGCGATTCCCCTCGGACTCCTGCTGCTGGTGGCTTTGCACCTCACCGCGCTGCACGAGACCGGCTCGAACAACCCCGACGGCATCGAGATCAAGGCGAAGCTCGGCGCCGACGGCCACCCGCTCGACGGCATCCCCTTTCATCCCTACTACACGGTGAAGGACCTGGTCGGCGTCGGTGTGTTCTTCGTGCTGTTCGCGATCGTCGTGTTCTTCGTCCCGACGCTCGGCGGACTGTTCATCGAGACACCGAACTTCGAGCCCGCCAACCCGCTGTCGACGCCGCTCGAGATCCATCCGGTCTGGTACTTCACTCCCTACTACGCGATTCTGCGCGCGGTGCCCAACCAGCGCATGGGCGCCTTGCTGCTGCTGCTCTCGGTCGCGGTGTTCCTCTTCCTGCCCTGGCTCGATCGCTCGCCGGTAAAGTCCGTGCGCTACCGCGGCTGGATGTCGCGCAGCGCGCTCGCGCTCTTCGCGCTGTCGTTCGTGGTGCTCGGGTTCCTCGGGCTGCAGCCGGCGCAAGGGCTGTACGTGGTGCTGGCACGCATCTTTACGGCGATCTACTTCGCGTTCTTCCTGCTCATGCCGATCTACACCCGGCTTGATCCGGTCAAGCCCGTGCCCGACAGGGTGACCTACCATGCGCACTGAGCGCGCGCGCCGCTGCGTCGGGCACGGCGCGCGTCCGGCGCGAACCCTCGTGGCCGTGACGCTGCTCGCGGCGACGCTGGCGCCGCTCCCGGCGGGCGCTGCGGGGGAGGAGACCAAGAACGAAGCCGCCCGACCCGGTGCCGACTGGGAGAGCTGGCACGCCAACAACGAGGTGTCTGACCTGGCTTCGGTGCAGCGCGGCGCACGCAACTTCGTCAGCTATTGTCTCGGTTGCCATTCGCTCAAGTACGAGCGCTGGTCGCGCCTCGGGACCGACCTGGAGATTCCCCCGGCACTGCTCCAGCAGGACCTGATCCTGCCCGGCGACAAGCCGACGCAGTACATTCTCACCAGCATGCCGTCGAAGGACGCGGAGGTCTGGTTCGGCAAGACTCCGCCCGACCTGTCGCTCATGGCGCGGGCCCGCGGACGCGACTACCTCTACCAGTACCTGAAGACTTTCTACGTGGATCCTACGGCGCAGACGGGGTCCAATAATCTGCGTCTGCCGGCGACGGCGATGCCGGACGTCGTCTCGGAGCTCGAGGGCCTGAAGCGTGCCGTATTCCGCGAAGTCGCCACGACGGGCGAGGGCGGACAAATTACTCACGAGCAGCAATTCGACCACTTCGAGCAGCTCGCACCCGGCCGCCTGAGCGCCGAAGAGTACGATCGCTTCGTGCGCGACACGGTCAACTTTCTCGATTACGTCGGCGAGCCGACGCAGACGGCGCGCCACGCGCTCGGTATCTGGGTGGTGCTGTTCCTGCTGGTATTCACGTGGCTGGCATGGCTCGTGAAGCGCGAATACTGGAAAGACGTGCACTGATCGCGCACCCGGGCACGGGCGGCGCCCCGGCGCCGCACGGCAGCCGGGTCGCGGGAGCGGAAAGTTGTCGAGCAGACGATCCATCATGACGCTGTTCTCTGCGCCTGGCGACCCGTGGAGCCATCGCACGCGGATCGTGCTGGCCGAGAAGGGCATCAGCATCGATATCGTCAGCGTCGAGGCGGGGCGCTTTCCGGAGGACCTGCTCGACCTCAACCCGTATCACAGCGTACCGACGCTCGTCGACCGTGATCTGGTGCTGTACGACTCGCGGGTCATCATCGAGTATCTCGACGAGCGCTTCCCGCACCCGCCGCTGATGCCGGTCGACCCCGTGACGCGCGCGCAATTCCGGCTCGCCCTCTACCGCATCGAGCGCGACTGGTACGGCCTCGCCCGCCAGATCGATTCCGAGCCCGACAAGAAACAGACGGTCAAGATGAAGAAGATCCTGCGCGACACGATCCTGCAGAGCACCGACCTCTTCAAGGTGAAACCGTACTTCCTCTCCGACGAGTTCTCGCTGGTCGATGCCAGCATCGCGCCGATCCTCTGGCGGCTACCGCACTACGAGATCGACCTGCCGCCCCAGGCCCAGCCGATCGAGAAGTACGCGCAGCTGATATTCGCGCGTCCCGCCTTCCGCGAGGCGCTCTCGGAGCGGGAGCAGGAGATGCGGCTGCTGTGAACAAGCCACTGCCGAAGCGGCCGTTCCTGCTGCGCGCCATGCACCAGTGGATCACCGAGTGCGGCAATACGCCGCACGTGATCGTCGACGCCACGCGCGAGGGCACCGAGGTGCCGCGCGCGCACGTGGAGAACGGCAAGATCGTCCTCAATCTGAGCGACGGTGCCACGCAGCGCCTGCGCCTCGGTAACGAGGAGGTCGAGTTCGACGCACGCTTTGCCGGGGCGAGACATCACGTGCGATTTCCGGTGAGCGCCGTGCTCGGCATCTATGCGCGCGAGACCGGCGAGGGGATGGTGTTCTCCGAGCAGGACCTAGGTCCCCAGCCGCCGACTCATCCGCCGCAGACGGAAGAGGGCGGCGGCTCGCGCCGCCCTCAGCTGAAGGTCGTCAAGTAGCGCCGCAGCGCTCGGCCCGCGGCGTCGCGGATCACTCCCCGCGCCGGCGGCGCCTCAGGCCGAGGCCCATGAACCCCAGTCCCAGCAGCGCGAGCGTCGCAGGCTCAGGGACAGCGCTCGCGCTCCTTGGGATCGGGCCGACCGTGCCGGTGAAGCTTCCCGACGACGTGAAGGTGAGCCCGGCGACCAGCGCGTTGGCGTCACCGGCGGTGACGCCGCTGATTCCGAACACGTCGAAGCAGGACACGCCGCCGCTCGCGAAGGTGTAGGTCTGCCCGCCGGCAATCGTGCCGAGGCTCGTGCCGCTGCACAGCGCGAGTGTGTAGGAGTTGCTGGCGTCGAACCCGATGGGCATCACCACGCTCGCGAAGTTCGGGTTGCCGGCGCCAGTCTGATACTGGTAGCCGGCGGCGACCAATGGGCCGAGGTAGGTGACGGTGCCGCCGACGCCCGAGACGTCGAACGCGTAGGTTCCATTGTGCGCGCTGGCCGCGCCATTGGCGGGTGTCGCGACGAAGCCGAGCTGATTGGGGCTGCCTGAGCTGCCGTTGAGATAAACGCCGGCGATCTGCCCGGAGCTGATGATCGACTCGCCGTAAGTGCCGAACGCCGCGTTCGGGTCGCTCAGCAGCTGGAAGCCGCCCGTGACGCGGCCGACAAACGCGTCCGTGGCACCGCTGCTCAGCGTCACGAACCCGGTGATCACCCCGGCAGCATTAATGCCACGCGCCTGGCTCGATCCGCCATCGACCTGGAACACGTTGTAGGTGTTGGTGCCCTGGTTGTAGAGATACGCCGAAAAGTAGGGGCTCGAGCTCCCCGCCGGGTTGTCGGCGCTCAGCAGCGTGCTGCCCACGATCTGCCCCGCGGCGGTGATGCCCTGGGCAGGCGTGAAGACGTTGGGATTGAAAGCGGCGTTCAAGTACGGCTGCACCGGCGAGACGCTGTTGGGGGGATAGATGCTCGTGAACGCTCCGGTGGAGGGGTTATAGAGAAAGCCGCCGCTCACGTTGTCGTAGCCGGTCACCAGCCCGGCACTGGTGATCGAGCGGGCGATCGTGACGCTGGCGCCCGGATAGCTGAAGAACGAATAGGTGCCCCGCGAGAGAATGAACCCCTGCTCGATGGTGCCCGGGTTGCTCCCCGGGCAGTTGCACGCGGACCCGACGACCACGCCGCTATTGTTGATGCCGTAACCGACGGTCCCGTCGACGTACCCGCTCGAGGCGGGCGGTTGCGTGAGCGCCGTTAGGCCGCCACCGGGGCTGTAGATGTACTGAAGGCCGGTGGCGGAGTTGACGATCGCCTGACCGTCATCGTTGAGCCCCGAGATGAAGGAGCTCGTGCCGGACCCCGGAACGAAGATGTTGTCATACATATAGGTGACCTGGGCGTGTGCCGGTGCGGCAGCCGCAGCGAGTGCCAGGGCGGCGGCCGCGCCGAACGGCGCGTTCGTGGCGTGCGTCCTCATGGGAGACTCCCGAAATTTGTTGTGATTTTTAAGGCTGTTGTGCGCGTGTAACGCGCTCACCTGCGGCCGGATACTCGATGAGCCGAGGGCACTGCGCAACGAACGCGAGCGGTTGCGAGCGGACATTTGAGGACACGGACGCCTGGGATTCGCCAGCCAGCGAATCCCGTTGGGACCTCGCGCGCCAGCGCGTAAATAAAGAGTCGGCCTGTAAGCCGGGTTCTGTCGAGGGCAATCATTCCTCTGGGATCCCCGTCACCGGGGATCTCTAGCGGCCTACCCGGAAGCGCGCGCGGATCGACGCTGCGCCCGCCGTACGGCTGGCGCGACTTCCCTATTTGGCCTTGCTCCAGGTGGGGTTTGCCGTGCCGTCGCGTGTTGCCACCGACGCGGTGCGCTCTTACCGCACCGTTTCACCCTTGCCGGTCCTGCGAAGGACTTGGGCGGTCTGCTCTCTGTTGCACTTTCCGTGGGCTCGCGCCCCCCAGGCGTTACCTGGCACCCGATCCGCCGGAGCCCGGACTTTCCTCCACCCCAGCGGAGCTGGAGCAGCGACTGCCCGGCCGACTCTCGCACCTCACGATACGGTCGCCGCTCGGGAAGTCAAATGGGTCGAAGGCCTTTGCCTACGGGGCGTCCTCCTGCGCCGGGGGCGGTGCTTTACCCGCCCCGCCAGGGGCGTCGCCGCGCGTGGCGAGCGCGTAGGCTGCGGCACGCGTCGCGCCGCTCAGCTGCGCGGCGATGGCGGCCACCTTGCCGGGAGGCAGCTCCTTCGAGAGCAGCTCCACCGCGCGATGCAGCAGCGGCTCATCGACCGCCGACTCGGCCGCCGCCGCGCCGCGGACCACGAGCGTGATCTCACCGCGAGCGAAGTTCGCTTCACTCGTGGCGCGCCTGGCGAGCTCGCGCAACGTGCCGCGATAGATCGTCTCGTGCGTCTTGGTGAGCTCGCGTGTCACCACCGCCTCGCGCTCGGTGCCGAGCTGCGCGGCCATGTCGGCGAGCGTTGCGGCGATGCGGTGGGGCGCCTCGAAAAACACGAGCGTGCGCCGCTCCGCCGCAAGGGCCGCGAGCCTGGCGCGGCGCTCGTGCTCGCGCGCCGGCAGGAAGCCTTCGAAGCAGAAGCGGTCGATCGGCAGTGCCGCGACGGCGAGCGCGGCGGTGATCGCCGAGGGGCCCGGAATGACGCTGACCGCAACGCCGGCGCGCACGGCCTGCCGCACCAGCGTGAATCCGGGGTCGGACAGCAGCGGCATGCCCGCATCGCTCACCAATGCGACCGTCTCGCCGGCCGCAAGACGCGCGAGGAGCGCCGCGGTGCGCTGCGATTCGTTGTGCTCGTGAAGCGAGACGAGCGGCCTCGATACGCCGATCGCCTTGAGGAGCGATGCGGTGTGGCGCGTGTCCTCGGCGGCAATCACGTCGGCCTGCGCAAGCGCCGTGCGCGCCCGCTCGCTCAGGTCGGCGAGATTGCCGATCGGGGTGGCGATGACTTGCAGCCGTCCGTTCACCCTGGCCACTATAATCCCGCCTCACGCCGCCTCGGATGCGCGGCCACCGGGCATGCCGCCCGCGGAGACTCTTCAACCGAATGCGACGCCGCCTGCCTGCCCGCCTTGCCCTGGTGCTGCTCAGCGCAGGAGCGCTGAGCGGGTGTCCGAGCCTCACCGAGCGCGCCGGGCTGCCGCCTTCGGTCGATCGCGCCACGACACTCGAGCAATCCGGCGATCTCGCCGGCGCCGCCCGCGTGTACGAGGATCTCGCAGCGCAGAACAGCGGGGTCGAGCGCACCGGCTTTCAGCTGCGCGCCGCGCACGATTACCTCGCCGCGCGCCGCACCGACGACGCCGCGCGGGTGCTTGGCGGCATCAGCGGGCCGTTCGCGGGCGATCAGGGTGCGGAACGCACGCTGCTCAGCGCCGAGCTCGCGCTCGATCGCGCTCAGCCGCAGGAAGCGCTGCGCCAGCTTGCGACCCTCACGGCGCCGCTCGCCGGTGCGCAGGCGCAGCGCTATCGCGAGCTGCACTCGCGCGCCAGCGCGCTTGCGGCCGGGCAGCCTGCCGGGCCGCCCCCGGGAGCGGCGACGGCGGCACCGCATATCGCGGTGCTCCTGCCCGTGACCGGGCGCGCCGCCGCCGCAGCGGTCAGCGTGCGCGACGGCTTCATGACCGCGTACTATCAGACACCGCCCGCCGAGCGCCCACGCGTGCGCATTTACGATACCGGCACGCAGAGCGTCGCGGATGCGCTCTCACAGGCGATGCGCCAGGGTGCGGACTTCATCGTCGGGCCGCTCACGCGCGAGGAGATAACGGCTGCGGCGGAGTACCCGGGTCCTCGTGCCCCGATCCTGGCGCTCAACTTCCTGCCGGCCGACCGGCCGCCGCCGGCGCAGTTCTACCAGTACGCGCTCTCGCCGGAGGACGAGGCGCGCATGGCGGCACGGCGGGTGCTCGAGGACCACCACCGCCGGGGTGTGGCACTGGTGCCGGCGGGGGACTGGGGCACGCGCGTGCTGGCGGCGTTCAAGCAGGAGCTGCAGGCCGGCGGCGGCGATCTGCTCGCCACCGCGTTCATCGAGTCCGGGCGCAACGACTATTCCGCGCCGATCACCGAGGTGCTGCGCAGCAGCGACAGCATCGCGCGCGAGCGGCGCCTGGAGTCGGTGCTCGGCACCAAGCTGCAGTTCGAGCCACGGCGTCGCGGCGACATCGAGTTCATCTTTTCGCCGGCACCGGCGAGCATGGAGCGGCTGCTGCGACCGCAGCTGCGCTTTCACTATGCCGGCGACATTCCCACCTACGCGACCTCGGACGCGTTCGAGCCCGACGTACGCGCCAACGAGGATCTCGACGGGCTGATGTTTCCCGATATGCCGTGGATGCTGGGCGGGGATCTCGCCGATGCCGTACATGCGGCGGCGCGCGAGGCATGGCCCTCCGGCGGGCCGCACCGCGGGCGTCTGTTCGCCTTCGGCTTCGACGCCTTCCGCCTGGCGCAGGCGCTACGCCATCCTGCGGTCACGGGCAACGTCAGCGTCGACGGACTCACCGGGCGGCTGAGCCTCGACGGCGAGCGGCGCGTGCGCCGCGAGATCGGCTGGGCACAGCTGCACGAGGGCGAGCTGCGACTGCTGCCGGCAGCAGCGCAGTGAGGCGCCGCCCGGCCACGGCGCGTGAGTCCTGACTTATAACTTCTGACTTCTAACTCTATCTTGCGCCACTCATGTCGACCCGCGGTCACCTGAGCGGACGCCGCGCGGAGGATCTCGCCGTCGCCTTCCTGCGCGGCGCGGGCTGCGAGATTCTCCTGCGCAACTACCGCCGCCGGCTCGGCGAGCTCGACATCGTGGCGCGCGCCGCCGGGGTGTTGGTTGTCGTCGAGGTGCGCACGCGCGCCAGCGACGCCTTCGGCGGTGCGGCTGCGAGCGTGACGTGCGCCAAGCAGCGGCGCATCGCACGCGCCGCGAGTGCACTCCTGCAGCAGCGCGCGGACCTGGCGCGGCTACCGGTGCGCTTCGACGTCATCGTCGTGACCGACCCGCACGGTCTCTCGCCCCGCATCGAGTGGATCCGGCACGCCTTCGAGGCGAGCTGAGAGGCGCACGGGCCTCGCGTGCACGGCGGCCCCCCCCCAGGGGCTCCGGTGGGGCTTCCCGGTGGCTTGCGGCCGTGGGTCACCGGCGGGGCCATCGGCGGGGAGTCCGCGGGGGCCATCGGCGGGGAGCCCGCGGCGGGGATCGTTCGTCGCCGGTCCGCGGCGGCGGGGGATCCCGGCGGCCGCGCCGCAGACGCGAAGCGCCATTCTCCACAGTCCCGCGTATGGTGAGCCACTGGATAAGGTTGGCCAGGCAAGCCGATGATTGCTAAGCGCCAATGCGGGGCTGGAGGAACCCCGCACTGTGGATTTCTACATAAGTTGTTGTGACTGCGACGAATTTCTCACTTTTTCAATTGACATAGTTCGCTAGCGATTCCTATAGTGGCACCTAGTGGGAGAAAGTGGGGGCAAATGGGCGAGATCTCGCCCCACAGGTCATGTTTCGCGGTGCAACAAGAATCACCCTGGACGATAAGGGGCGGATGGTCATGCCGACCCGCTACCGACAGCAGATTGCCGAACTCGCCCAGGGGAAATTGGTCGTCACCGTCGATAAGGACCAGTGCCTGCTCATCTATCCCCTGCCCGAGTGGGAACAGATCGAACGCAAGCTGATGAGCCTGCCGAGCCTGAATGCAACCGCGCGGCGGCTGCAGCGGCTGATGGTCGGCCACGCGACCGATCTGCCCCTCGACGGGCACGGCAGGGTGCTGTTGCCGCCGGAGCTGCGCGAATTCGCCAGGCTCGGACGGTACGGAATGCTGATCGGTCAGGGAAATCGTTTCGAGCTGTGGGACGAGACGCGCTGGAACGAGCGTCGCGATGCCTGGCTCGCAAGCGCGGAGCCCCCGACCGATCTGCCCTCCGAGCTCGAATCCCTGTCGCTTTAAGGGCGTTTCGAACGAGGTGGCTGGGCTTAAGGCCCGTGGCAAGAGCACTCATGGGGGCGGGGGCGCACCGCTTCGCACGTGGATGAGCACACACCGGTGCTCGCCGCTGAGGCGCTCGCAGGGCTGGCCCTGGAAGCGGGCGGTTACTATGTCGATGCGACGTTTGGGCGCGGCGGTCACACGGCACTCATCCTCGAGGAGCTGGGTCCTGAAGGGCGGTTGCTCGCGCTCGACCGGGATCCGCAGGCCATTGCGGCCGGCCGCCGCCGCTTTGCCGACGAAGTGCGGCTTACGCTCGTGCACGCGTCGTTTGCCGATCTCGGCACGCTCGTGCCGGCACACGCGGACCATCGTGCTTGCCGGGGCGTGCTCTTCGACCTCGGCGTGTCCTCGCCGCAGCTCGATGATGCAAGGCGCGGGTTCAGCTTCCGCGCCGACGGCCCGCTCGACATGCGCCTCGACCCGACGCACGGCGAGCCCGTCGCGGCCTGGCTCGCTCGCGCGAGCGTCGACGAGATTCGCCAGGTGATCGCCACATTCGGGGAGGAGCGCTTCGCGCGTCGCGTGGCGCAGGCCATCGTCGCCGCGCGGCGCGCGCGACCGCTGACACGGACTGGCGAGCTCGCCGCCGTGGTCGCCGGCGCGGTGCGCACGCGCGAGCCCGGCAAGCATCCCGCGACGCGCACTTTTCAGGCGCTGCGCATGTACATCAACGACGAGCTCGGACAGCTCGAGCGCGGGCTCGCCGCCGCACTCGAGGTGCTCTCCCCGGGCGCACGGCTGGCGGTCATCAGTTTCCACTCCCTCGAGGACCGCGTGGTCAAGCGCTTCATGCAGCGTGAGTCCGAGGTCGACCCGGCCCTGCGCCAGCTGCCGGCCATCCCCGAGGAGGCCCGGCCACGGCTGAAGATCATCGGGCGCAAGACGCGCCCGGGCGAGGCAGAGCTCGCCCGCAACCCGCGGGCCCGCAGCGCGCTGCTGCGGGTGGCGGAGCGCCTCGCATGAGCCGCCGGGTGCTGCTCATCGCAGTCCCGCTCCTGTGGGTGGCGGTGCTCGGCTCGGCCGCCGGCGCCATCTGGTGCAAGCACCGCGCGCGCGAGCTGTTCGTCGAGCTCGAATCGCTCCACGCGCGGCGCGACAACCTCGAGATCGAATGGGGGCAGCTGCAGCTCGAGCAGAGTGCCTGGTCGACCCACGCCTTCGTCGAGCGCGTCGCGAGCACCAAGCTCCGCATGGCGATGCCGCCGCCGAAGGAGATCGAGATCGTCACGCCATGAAGGCGCGCAGCGCACGCGACAACGCGCCGGCCTCCTTCCGCTGGCGCGCGTATCTGCTCATCGCGCTGCTGGCGATGAGCGCTCTCGCGCTCGCGTGGCGCGCGATAAACCTGCAGCTCGTCGACCACGGCTTCCTCGCCCGCGAGGGCGACGCCCGCTTCTCGCGGGTACTCGACATCGCCGCGCACCGCGGCGCCATCAGCGACCGCTACGGCGAGCCGCTCGCGGTCAGCACGCCGGTGGATTCGATCTGGGTGAATCCGGGCGAGCTCGCGCTCGCGAACGACCAGATCCCGCGACTCGCCACGGCACTGAAACTCGACCGCCAGGAGCTCGCGCGGCGCGTCACCAGCAACCTCGACCGCGAATTCCTCTACCTTGCACGGCACCGCCAGCCGGCCGAGGCCGAGCACATCAAGCAGCTCGGGGTCCCCGGGGTCTATACCTCGCGCGAGTACCGCCGCTACTACCCTGCCGGCGAGGTCACCGGGCACCTGCTCGGCTTCACCAACGTCGACGACGCCGGGCAGGAGGGACTCGAGCTCGCCTTCGATCACTGGCTCGCCGGTGAGGACGGCGCCAAGCGCGTGATCCAGGACCGCTACGGGCGCATCGTGCAGAACGTCGAGAGCATCCGCCCGGCGCGCGAGGGACGCGACCTCGTGCTGTCGATCGACCTGCGCATCCAGTACCTTGCCTACCGCGAGCTCAAGGCTGCGATCCGCGACCAGCGCGCCCGCGCCGGCTCCGTCGTGGTGCTCGACGTCGCCAGCGGCGAAGTGCTCGCCATGGTGAATCAGCCCGCCTACAACCCGAACGATCGCGACCAGATCGAGGCGGCCACTTACCGTAACCGCGCCGCCACCGACATCTTCGAGCCCGGCTCCTCCATCAAGCCGTTCTTCGTGGCCGCGGGACTTGCCTCCGGCAAGTACGACAGCCGCAGCATCATCGACACCTCGCCCGGGTACTTCAAGGTCGGCGTCAAGATCTTCGAGGACGAGCACAACCTCGGCGCGATCGACATCGCCACCGTGCTCGCCAAGAGCTCGAACGTCGGCATGGCGCACATTGCGCTCACCCTTGCCCCGCAGCAGATCTGGACCACGCTCACACGGCTCGGCTTCGGCCAGGTGACCACCAGCGGCTATCCGGGTGAGTCTGCAGGGTTGCTGCCCGCCGTCGGGCAGTGGCGTCCCATCAGCATCGTCACCATGTCGCACGGCTACGGGCTCTCGGTGACGCCGCTGCAACTGGCACACGCCTACGCGACCATCGGCGCCTTCGGCGTGGCGCGGCCGGTGTCGTTCGTGCGCGTCGAGGCAGCGCCGCTCGGCGAGCAGGCACTCGCCGCCCCGGTGTGCCGCGAGCTGGTCGGCATGCTCGAGACCGTGGTAACGGCGGAAGGAACCGGCAAGCTCGCCGCGATCCCCGGCTATCGCGTCGCGGGCAAGACCGGCACCGCGTGGAAGGCGACCGCCGGCGGCTATTCGACCGACCGCTACATGGCGGTGTTCGGCGGTGTTGCCCCCGCGAGCGAGCCGCGCCTCGCCGCGGTGGTGGTGATCGATGAGCCGAACGCGGGCGAGCACATGGGCGGGCAGGTATCGGCGCCGGTGTTCTCGCGCATCGTCGGCGGGGCGCTGCGCTTGCTGGCGGTCGCACCCGATCAGCCCATCAATACGCCCGAGCAGCTGCCGGCGGGCCCGGCGCTGGGTAACGTGCGCACGGCGGCGCTGCCATGAGCGTCGCGGGCGCGCTCACCGAGCTCCTTGCGGGCTTTGCCGTGGCGCCACCTGAGGTGCAGGTGAGCGACGTGACGCTCGATAGCCGTGCCGTCACGCCGGGCGCGCTGTTTCTCGCCTGTCGTGGGCGCGCCCATCACGGGCTCGAGTTCGCTCCCGAGGCGGCGGCCCGCGGTGCGCGCTCCGTGGTCTATGAGCCGGAAGGCGCCCCACCGGCGCCTGCGCTTCCGCACGGGACATTCATCCTCGCAGTCCCCGAGCTCACCGCACGCGCCGGGCTCATCGCCGATCGCTTCTTCGGCGCCCCTTCGCAGCACCTCACCGTGGCGGGCATCACCGGCACCAACGGCAAGACCACCTGCGCGTGGCTGCTCGCCCAGGCGCTCGCGCGCTGCGGCCGTCCGGCCGGCTACATCGGTACGCTCGGTGCAGGGATGCCGCCGCAGGTCATGCCGCTGCGCCACACTACGCCCGATGCCGTGACGCTCCACCGCCAGCTCGCGCAGCTGCTCGCGGCGGGCGCGGCGTGCGTGAGCCTGGAAGTCTCCTCGCACGCGCTCGACCAGTCGCGGGTGAACGGCGTGCGCTTCCATACCGCTGCCTTCACCAACCTGACGCGCGATCACCTCGACTATCACGGCAGCATGGAGGCGTACGGCGCGGCCAAGGCACGCCTGTTCGCCTGGCCGGGCCTCGCCTTTCGCATCATCAACGTGGACGACCCGTTCGGCGCGCAGCTCGCGCGAGCGCCGGGACCAGGGCGGCTCATCGTCACCACGCGCGCCGCCGCACCGATACCGCCCGCTGCGCAGTTCGTGCGTGCGACGCGAGTGCGCATCGAGCCGACGGGGCTCTCGGTCGAGGTGGAATCGAGCTTCGGCGGCGTCGAGCTGGCGCTGCGGCTCATGGGCGAGTTCAACGTCGACAACGCCCTCACGGTGCTCGCCGTGCTGCTCGCCTTCGGCATTCCGCTGCGCAGCGCAGCACAGGCCCTCGCGCGCGTACGCCCGGCGAGCGGGCGCATGGAGATGTTCGGCGGCCGCGGCCGCAGCCCGCTCGCCATCGTCGACTACGCTCACACGCCCGACGCGCTCGGCAACGCGCTGCGCGCCGCGCGGCTGCACTGCCGCGGACAGCTGCGCGTGGTGTTCGGCTGCGGCGGCGACCGCGACGCCGGCAAGCGCCCGCTCATGGGTCGCGTTGCCGCCGAGCTCGCCGATGACATCGTGCTCACCGACGACAACCCGCGCGGCGAGGACCCGCGACGCATCGTGGCCGACATCCTCGCCGGCATCACCCCGGGCGCACCGCTCGTGATCGAGCACGACCGCGCCCTCGCCATTCGCATGGCGCTGCAGCGCTCGGCGCCCGACGACGTGGTGCTGATCGCCGGCAAGGGTCACGAGGACTACCAGATCCGTGGCAGCGAGCGGCGCGAATTCCGTGACCAGGCGATCGTTGCCGACGAGCTCGGGAGGCTGCTCGCATGAGGCGCACCCTCGCGGAATTCGCGCGCGCCTGCGGCGGCCGCCTGAGCGGCGCCGATTCCGCCTACACCGACGTGGTGAGCGACTCCCGTACCCTCGAGAGCGGGCAGCTGTTCGTCGCGCTGCGCGGCCCGAACTTCAACGGCAACGCATTCGTCGCCGCCGCGGCCAACGCCGGTGCCGCCGGCGCCGTGGTGGATGCCGTGCAGCCGGTGTCGCTGCCGCAGATCGTGGTGGACGATACCCAGGCAGCGCTCACCGCGGCGGCGCGTGCCTGGCGAGCCGCCTTCGATGGGCCGCTGGTCGCGGTCGCGGGCAGCAACGGCAAGACCACCGCCAAGGAGATGACCGCCGCGATCCTCTCGCAGGCTGGCCGCTGCCTCGCCACGCGCGGCAACCTCAACAACCACATCGGCGTGCCGCTGACGCTGCTGCGCCTGAGCGAGGCGTATCGCTTCGCGGTGGTGGAGCTCGGTGCCAACCGACCCGGCGAAGTCGCCGCGCTGGCCGACATAGCGCGCCCCTCGATCGGCATGATCACCAACGCCGGGGCCGAGCATCTCGAGGGCTTCGGCAGCCTCGAGGGCGTCGCGCGCGCCGAAGGGGAGGTCATCGCCGGCCTTCCCGCTGCAGCGACCGCGGTGATCAATGCCGACGATGAGTTCGCCGGCCTGTGGCGCGGTCTGACCCGCGCGCGTGTGGTTACCTTCGCGGTGCGCGAGCGCGCGGATTACGCCGCGAGCGAGGTGCGCACCACGGTCGGCGCGCAGGGTTTTCGCACCCATTTCCGCCTCACCGCACCCATCGGCAGCAGCGCCGTCGAGCTCGCCGTCGGCGGCGCGCACAACATCGCCAACGCGCTGGCGGCCGCGGCTGCGGCAGCCAGCGCCGGCGCGACGCTCGCGCAGATCGCCGCCGGCCTGGCAAGCGTGCGTGCGGTGCCCGGGCGGCTGCAGTTCAAACAGGCGCGCGGCGGTGCCTGGCTGATCGACGATTCCTACAACGCCAACCCGAGCTCGATGCGCGCCGCCATCGAGGTGCTCGGCTCGCTCGGCGGCCGCAGGTGGCTGGTGCTCGGCGACATGGCGGAGCTCGGCGCCTTCGCGCAGCGGGCGCACGCCGAGATCGCCGCGTTGGCGCACGAGGCGGGCATCGAGCGGCTGTACGCTACCGGACTGCTCATGGCCGGCGCGGTCGAGAGTTTCGGTGCCGGCGCGAAATGGTATCCGGACGTTGCCGCGCTCAGCGCGGCGCTCGATGCAGCGCTCTCCGGCGCGGGCGCCGAGGTGCGCATCCTCATCAAGGGCTCGCGCTTCAACCGTCTCGAGCGGGTGGTCGATGCGCTCACCGGCGCCGGCGGCGCGGGAACGGGCGGCCACTGATGCTCTACTGGATCACACAACAGTTCACCGCGCGCATCTCCGGGCTGCACGTGTTCTCCTATCTCACCTTTCGCGCGATCCTCGCCACCGCCTCGGCGCTCGGACTGTCGCTCGTCATCGGCCCGTCGATGATCGAGCGGCTGTCGCGCTACCAGATCGGCCAGGTGGTGCGCGACGATGGTCCGGCGAGCCACCTGCCCAAGGCCGGCACACCCACCATGGGCGGGACGCTCATCCTCGTGACCACGCTGGTGAGCACCTTCCTCTGGGCGGAGCTCTCCAACCGCCTGGTGTGGACGGTGCTCGCGGTCACCTTCGCCTTCGGCCTCATCGGCTTCTACGACGATTACCTCAAGCTCGTGGTGCGCAACCCCAGGGGACTCGTGCCGCGCTGGAAGTACTTCTGGCAGTCGGTCGCCGGGGTCGCCACGGCGGCGACGCTCTACTACACCGCGACCGAACCGGCCGAGACCACGCTGTTCCTGCCGTTCGTCAAGACCTTCCACGCGCCGCTCACCGCCTTCGGCTTCATCGCCATCGCCTACCTCATGATCGTCGGCATGAGCAACGCCGTGAATCTCACCGACGGCCTCGACGGGCTGGCGATCATGCCGGCGGCGCTGGTGGCGTCCGCGCTCGGCATCTTCGCCTACGCGAGCGGCAATGCGGTGTATGCGCATTACCTGCAGATCCCCGACATCCGCGGTGCGGGCGAGCTGCTCATCTTCTGCGCGTCACTCGCCGGCGCCGGGCTCGGCTTCCTCTGGTTCAACTCCTACCCCGCGCAGGTGTTCATGGGCGATGTGGGGGCGCTGGCGATCGGTGCCGCCATCGGTGTGCTGGCGGTGATCGTGCGTCAGGAACTGGTGGCGCTGGTGATGGGCGGTGTCTTTGTGCTCGAGACCGCTTCCGTCATCCTGCAGGTCGCCTCCTTCAAGCTCACCGGCCGGCGCATCTTCCGCATGGCCCCGATCCATCACCACTTCGAGCTCAAGGGCTGGGCTGAGCCGAAGGTGATCGTCCGCTTCTGGATCATCTCGCTGCTGCTCGTGCTCGCCGGGCTCGCGACACTGAAACTGCGATGAGCGCTGCCACACAGGATGCGCCGTACGCCGTGATCGTGGGGTTGGGAGCCACGGGGCTCTCCTGCGCGCGCTATCTGCGCGCGCACGGTTGGCGGCTCGCGGTCACCGACACGCGCGCCGCTCCCCCGCAGCTGCCGGCCCTGACGGCGCTCGATGCAGGCATCCCGCTGCGCCTCAGTGGCCTCGATCCCTCGCTGCTCACCGACGCGGTGTGCGTGGTCGCCTCGCCCGGTGTACCCCTCAGCGCGCCGTTCTTCGCCGAGGCGCGGCGGCGGGGCTTGAGCATCGTGGGCGACATCGAGCTGTTCGCACGCGCCGCCGAGGCTCCGGTCGCCGGCATCACCGGCACCAACGGCAAGAGCACGGTGACGGCGCTGCTCGCGCGCATGGCGGAGCGCGCCGGCCTCAAGGTGCGTTGCGGCGGCAATCTCGGCGAGCCGGCGCTCGATCTGCTCGGCCGCGATACGCAGCTCTACGTGCTCGAGCTCTCGAGCTATCAGCTCGAGACCACGACGTCGCTCGCGTGTCGCGCGGCGACGGTGCTGAACGTCAGCCCCGATCATCTCGATCGCTATGACTCGCTCGCGAGTTACGCCGCAGCCAAGGCGCGCATCTTCGCCCGCTGCGACACCGCGGTCATCAACCTCGACGATCCGCTGGTCGTCGCCATGCCGCGCCTCGCGCGCCGCACGCTGTCCTTCTCGCTGCGCGCGAGCATCGGGGCCGACTACGCAGTCGCGCTCGTCCGGGGCGAGTGGTGGCTGACACGCGGCGCGGCGCCGCTCCTCGAGGTGGCCAGCTTACGCATCAAGGGGCTGCACAACGCCGCCAATGCACTCGCGGCGCTTGCGCTCGGCGAGGCCTTGAGTCTGCCGCTGCCTGCAATGCTCGCCGAGCTCACCGCCTTCACGGGCCTGCCGCATCGCTCACAGTGGGTCGCCGACGTCAATGGCGTGAGCTATGTCGATGACTCCAAGGGGACCAACGTCGGTGCGACGCTCGCCGCCGTGGCCGGCATGCCCGGACCGCTGGTGATCATCGTCGGCGGGGAAGGCAAGAACCAGGACTTCGCGCCGCTCGCCGCGGCCTTTCGCGGCAAGGTGCGCCACGCGCTGCTCATCGGGCGCGATGCGCCGCGCATCGCGCGCGTACTCGAGGGGGTATGCCCGCTCGAGGGCTGTGCAACGCTGCCCCAGGCCGTGCAGGCCGCGGCGCGCGCCGCGCAGCCCGGCGACACCGTGCTTCTCTCCCCGGCGTGCGCGAGCCTCGACATGTTCCGTGACTATGCGCACCGCGGCGACGTGTTCGCCCAGGCCGTGCAGGAGCTCGCGGCATGAGCCACGTCGCCACTGCCGCGCTCGCCGGACTCACGCGTGCTCACGGGCGCGCCGGCGCGGTGCACCTCGATCCGGTGACCCTCGCACTCGCGCTCGGCATTTCGCTGCTCGGGCTCGTGATGGTGACCTCGGCTTCGGTGTCGATCGCCAGCCAGGAGTCCGGGCAGCCGTTCCTTTACCTCGAGCGCCAGCTGCTGCTCACGCTGATGGGCGCGGGCT